>BNJU01002355.1_pt1 | contig 312648 bp, 406 predicted proteins | sample 8539281 | NCBI WGS metagenome assembly BNJU01 (sample SAMD00202456, study PRJDB9452) | human saliva metagenome | isolation source: human saliva | place: Japan
TTTTATCGACATAAAAAAGGGGAGAGACAGAGTAAAAAAATATAGGGGCAAATAAATTTAATAAAATTATTAATTAACAAAAAAAGAGGAAACCAGTTACAATATAATCACCCAATCCTATTGAAAGGTGGTTTCCCTATGATTAGAATATCAGATTTTTATTCACTTGTAAAGACTTTTTTTAAAAAAATATTTTTTTCCTTCAAACTTTCGTTTGAACAACAATTTAAACTATTTATCACAAAGGCTTTTTGAAATATTGTTTAGAGTTTATGTCAAAAAGTTGATGACATTTTTATTCCAATGAAAGAAAGGATAGATTTAAAAAGTAAAGGGTTTATCAAAAGAACTGTTACTACTGCTTTTTGGATATGTAACTTTTGAACGTCGAAAAATATGTAGACAAGAAAACAGGTGTCTGCTACTACATTGATGAAAAAAATTGGACTTAAGCGGTACAGACGGCTTTCTGAAGAGCAGATTTTTTTACTATACTTTTTTTGAATATCAGCATACTGCGGCTTCATTTTTTGCAAAGACTTACGGTATTTCAAAAGCTACCGTGTATAATCTTGTCAATTCTTTTGAAATGCCAAAACTTAATATTGAAAGGTTTGAAAAGGATGATGATTCACCAGTATATATAGAAATTGATGACGATCATATGAAATGTAAAAGAAGCAGAAATACATATATGAGGATGGTTGCTATACATCGTGGAATTGAGAAGCTCTGCAAGGACAGGAACAAGCTCATTGAGAAAGATAATTTTACAAAACTTGAAAACTTTTATGAGACTTTTAAGGAAAAAGAGAATGTAAGCCAGAGAAGAAAAGATCAAATGAAGATGCTACACTTTCTTTGCAAACTACGGCAAGGATAGGGACACGGCTCACAAAGTGTATTTTAATGGGGCAAGAGCGGATACAATGGAAAAAGTAATAGAAACAAATTGTTTGCCAGATATTATTAGTGAAGCAGGAAAAGGGACAAATATTCCATATTTAAGAGGAGAAGAAAGCTTGATAGAAATATCACAAAAGCAGAATGATTTAAAAAAAGACAGCTAAAAATATTTTATTATGTTATTTTGGCTGCCCCTATATTTTTTTACTCTGTCACTATATTCCATAAAATTTGATTTTTAAAATAAAAAAAGGGGTATAATTTAAAAGGAAATGAGATGTTAAAAATGATAAGAATAGACAGAAAAAGAAGATTTAAATTTTTTTAGTAAAAATCAAAAAGACAGACAGACAGATAATAAAGGTTGTGTCTGGTGTAAGAAGATGTGGAAAAATCCACTCTTCTTGAGATATATAAAGATTTTCTACTTGAAAATGGAGTTGAAAAAAATCAGATTATATCTATAAATTTTTGAAGATATGGATAATGATTGGAGATAAAAAAAATTACATATTTTTTTAGATGAAATTCAGCATGTGGATAAATTTGAAAAAGTTGTAGACAGCCTTTTTATAAAAAGAAAAATACAGATTTATACATAACAGGCTCTAATGCCTATTTTTATGTCAAGCGAGCTGGCAACCCTTTTTAAGTGGGCGTTATATAGAACTGAAAAATGTTGCCTATATCATTTAAGGAGTATTATCAGGCTAAATTAGAATATGAAAAAAATGGAGCAAAAAGGAAAATAGGACGTTAAAAAAACACTTATACAATATTATAATGAATATATAGTAAACAGTCTCATTTCCTTATACTTCACAGTTAGACAGTGATTTAAAAAAATATACATGAATATTTAAGTGGAATATATAACTCTGTGCTTTTAAAAGATATAGTTGCAAGATTGAAAATTTCAGATGTAATGAGACTTGAAAGTGTTGTGAAGTATATATTTGATAATATCGGTAATTTGACATCGCTTTCAAAAATAGCGAATACCTTAACTTCAATGGGAAGAAAAAAACGGATGCAAAAAAACCATTGAAAAGTATATTAGAGGGCTTACTGACAGTTTACTTGTGCATGAAGTTAGCAGATACAATATAAAAGGGAAAGAATTCCTGTCCACATTATCAAAATATTATGTTGCAGATTTAGGACTCAGACAGATGATTTTAGGTAATAGAAATATAGATATGGGGCATATACTGGAAAATATAATTTATCTTGAACTGCTTAGAAGAAAAGGCAATGTATATGTTGGGCAGTTTGATAAAAATGAAATTGATTTTGTTGTTATTAATTCAAATGAAATTGAGTATTATCAGGTTGCTTTGACTGTCTTAGATGAAAACACTTTAAAAAGGGAACTGGATGCCTTTAAAAAAAATATTAAGGATAACTATCCGAAGTATCTTATAACTTTAGATGATGTAATGATGAATACCGACTATGACGAAATAAAGGTTGTAAGTGCTCTGGAGTGGTTGTTGGGAGAATAAAGTAAAAATATATTGGAGGAAAAATTTATGAAAGAGTACATTTATAGAATTCATTTAAAAACCACAAAATGATAAAAAAAGAAAAATCCATTTAAATTTTTGTAAGCAAAAAAAGTATAGTTGGTATAGGTTGGCCATTGGATGAAAAAAACTAGAAAAAAATTTAAAAAAAGAAAAAGCCTTAAAAAGAACTTTTTTTCCTAGAATCAATTAAAGAAGCAACATGGAGTATTTTTACCAATATCAATACCTAAATAAAACATTTGATACCTCAAAAAAATAAATTTTTAGATAGACACCTCAAAAATCTAATAACGTTACTGCCTTATGGTATATACGAAGTACCCCTGAAAGGGTCAGCATCTAACTTATTTGTAAACAGTTAAAAGATTAGAGGACTCACTCTTTCAAGTACGAGATTAAATCTCAAGGAGGGAACGAGTACACTCTATCTAATAACAATATTATACAGTAAAACTGAATAATATTTAGTCGATAAAGGATTATAGGTTACCTTTAACAACCCTAAATACATTATATAAGGAGAGAAGTGTTTTGTAGAATATTAATACATTAAGACAAAACGAAAAGAATGATAGAAAAAGAAAGATATAATTCAGACATAGAAAAAAATGATTGAAATTTCGGACAAATATGAAATTGAAAAGTTAAAAAGAAGAGTTTAAATTATTGCTTAAAGAGAGTAATGAATTTAAAATTAACATATTATTTATTGGAAGTTTTAGTGCTGGAAAAAGTGCATTATTAAATCGTTTAATTGGAAAAAAATGTATTAGAAGAAAGTCAAGCTCCTGAAACTGCAATTGCAACAGAATTATATAATTCTGAAGAAGAATATATAGTATTGAATAAAAAAAGATGGTAGTAGGAAAATTATTACTTCAGAATTATTAGAAGATGATATAGAAAATTCGAAATATATAGAATATTATGTCTCCAGTGAAAATATAAAAAAAATTATCAGATTACACAATAGTTGATACTCCAGGATTTGATTCAGGAATAGAAAGACATAATGAAGCTTTTAATGCAATATATAGGAATGGGAACAGCATATGTATTAGTTATAGACGTTGAAAAAAAGGTACTTTGTCAAAAATCGGTATTAAATTTTATTGAGGAAATAATTGGATATGAATCTGATATTGCAATTATTTTGAATAAATGTGATAAAAAAACAGAAGAAGAAATAAGAAAAAAATCAAGCTAGAAGTAGAAAAAAAGTCTGAAATTACACTTTTTTTACAGAAATGTCATTAATAGAAACTTCTATCTTTGATGAAAATGTAACAGAAAAAAATGGTAACTTTGATAAGTAAGTTTAAACCACAAGATTTATACGAAAAAAATATTATAAAAATCGTTTTCAAACAAAATAAAAAAATGTTATTAAATGGAATAGAATTAATAAGAAAAAAATCAGGAATTTGATGAAAAGAAATATGATAAAGAAATAGAAGAACGTGAAAAAGATAAAAAAAGTATTGGTAGAAAATCTAAAAGATGAAAAAGAAGAAATAAAGAATAATTTAAACGATAAAAAGAAATATGAAATTTTTAGATTCTGTAAGAATGGAATTAATATCAAATACTGACAAACTTGCTATATCATATAAAGGAGGAGAAGATTTATTTAAAAGAAGAATAGTTGAAATAATAAGACCTACTCTTATTAAACAGGTTGAAAAATGTATCAAAGGATTTATTTAAAGAAATAGTTGAAAATATAGATTTAAGTAAAATAAAAAAATTGAAGAGAACTCCATTGATATAGAAGAAATTGAGAATTTAGTAACTAAATTAAAAGAATTAGAAAATGATAGTTTCATAAAATTACCCGAAAGAAACAATCACCATATAGAAAATTCTGAAAAAAATAGACAAGGTATCAAGTGCATACATGGGAATAGCTTCAGCATTAGCAATTGCAACGAATGTTGTGACACCAGCCTTGGAACTTATAATTGTATTTTTTTACCAGTAATAATAAAAAGTAGTAAAATTTATAGCTGGCTCTTCAGAAGAAGAGCAATTAAAATCTGAAATTGAAAAATAAAGTCATACCACAAATATTAGCTAAATTAGAAAATCAAATTGAAGAAATTTTTATTTAAATTAGGAGAAGAAGCTATTCAAAGTATAGATGATAAAAATTAATGAAATCATAAATATAGAAAATGAAACATTAGAAAAAAATGAAAATTAAAAAAATTAGAAAAAAACAAGAAGTTTTTTTAAGAAATATATAGAAAATATAAATTTAGATTTCAAAACAGTAAAAAGAGACAGGAGAAAAATATGACAGATAGAACATATGAAAATACAAGTAAAGTAATAATGCAAGGTTTAGAAAAAAATAAAGAATTTTTATTCCAATAGCTATTATGTAGATTTTACTTCAAGAATAAAAAAATAAAAAGAAAAAAATTAAGGAATCTAAGAAAGAAGGACGATTACTAAAAAAATAGGAATTGTAGGAGAAGTTAAAGCTGGAAAATCATCATTTCTAAATTCTTTAATTTTTTTGATGGAGAAGATATATTACCTAAAGCTAGTACTCCCATGACTGCTGCATTAACCAGAATTATTTTTTTCAGAAAGAAGTGAAGCTAAAATAGTTTTTTTATAAAAAAAATGATTGGGAAACAATAGAAACAATGTCATCTCAATATGATAAAATAGTAGAAAATAGATACAAAGAACATTTAAAAAAATTAGAAAAAAACAAGAAGAAAAAAATTAAGAAACAGTATAGAGTGTGTATCAATAAGAAAACCTAGTTTGCAAGAATTTAGAGGTCAGCTAGAAAAAGAAATTCCAGAAAAAAATATAGGGCATGCAAAAGAATTAGTAGAGTTAGCAGAAAAATAAATAAAGGAATATTGGATAAATTAGATACTGAAGAAATTATAAGAGTAGAGAATCTAAAAGAAGAACTCGAAAAAAATATATTGGAGCAGATGGAGATTATACTCAATTGTAAAAACATGTAGAATTACGAATAAATAAAGAAAATTTGAAAGATATTGAAATAATAGACACACCAGGGTTAAATGATCCTGTAATTTCGAGAGGAGAAACAACAAAAAGATTTTTTTAGGAAATTGTGATGTTATTTTTTATTAAGCTATTGCGGACAGTTTCTTTCTCAAGAAGACATATCATTTATTTGTGAGACATTACCTAGAGAAGGAGTAAAAGAAACAGTTATTATTGGAAGTAAATTTGATTCAGGATTACTAGATTGTAATAAAAACAAAAAGAATTAAAAAGAAGCTATTGCTATATCACAAAAAAATTATACAATGAACAATCAAAAAGATAATTTGGAAAAACAGTTTAGATTCAAATAATTACAATAGCGATAATTTATTAAAAATAAAAGATTCGTTACCTCCAATATATACTTCGTCAATATTATTTAATTGTGCTATAAAAAAAATAAAAAAACAATTTAGATTATTCAAAAGAAGAAAAAGCATATTTTAGAAAAAAATTACAAAAATTTAATGGATTTGATCCAAATAATTACAAGCAACTATTAGGTTTATCTGGAATTATAGATGTAGGCAAAAAGTTAAAAAAATTATAAAAAAATAATAAAAGAAAATATTATAAAAGAAAAAGAATGAAGAAATGATAACTTTAGAAAAAGGAAATTTATTAAAAATTATTGGAAGATATAAATTTAAATGTATTATCTAATAGAAATGATATAGAGAAATATAACAAGGAAGATTTAGAGAAAAAGATTGATAGATATAACTGATAATTTGAATTCAGTAAGAAGAAAAAAATAAGTAATATATTTGAAATGTCTATAGTAGAATCTAAAAAAAGTTTTTAGAAGTATTGAAATTGAATTAGAAAAAGGAAGAAATAAACAAAAAAATATATTAATTTTTTTATAAATATAGATAAGAAAGAAGAGAACGAAGAATGTTGGGAAGGTTTTTTTAAATTTAAAAAAAGAAAAGATATGAAAAAAATAATAATCACTCCTATGACAAATATTTCAGAAGCAATTTTTTTAGAATAAAACAATATTTAGTAAAATGTAAAGAATATTCTGAAATGGAATTTAAAAAAAGATTTTTAAACAAAGAAGAATTAAGGAAAAATAATAAAAAAAGAAATTATAAAGTTATTCGATTTAAGTGATAAAAAAATCTTGATGAAGAAAAGATAATAAGACCAGTAGAAATATTAATTGAAAAAAATACTAATTCCAGATTTGAATATAGATGAAAAAGAATTTACTGATATGATTATCAATCCATTTTCAGGAAGAGATGTTTTGAAAGGAGAAGAAATTTCAACATTAGAGAGAATACAACTGGAAACTCTAGGAAGGGTTTTTTTCAAAAGTAAAAAGAAAAAAATAAAAAAATATGAAGTTGAATTGGAAAAAAATATTGAAAGAACAATCTTCAATATTTGTAGATAATTTAGAAAAAGAAATAGAGGAAAATACAGAAAAATTAAAAAGAACAGTTGAAGGATAAAGAAAAAAGTTTAGAAAATTACGGAAAATTTATTGAAGAAATAAAATTATATAAAAAAATGATAATAGAAATGGAGTTATAGATGGGAATTTTTGATAATGATTATGAAGAAGAAATAGAAAGTTATCAACTTGGAAATGATTTAATTGAAGAATATGAAATGACTACTAATACATATTTGAAAAATTCTAGTAAAAGCATTGGAATTAATCTCTAAAAATAATAGGAATAAATATAAAGAATAATACAAAAAAATAAAAAAAATAGAAGAATTGGAAAAATTATTAGAAAAAGATTTTTTTAAAAACATTGTTAAATACATCTATTTCTAATAAAATTAAAATTCAAGATCAACTTTTAAAATTAACTAAAAAAATTATATGAGGAACAGGAATATAACGTTTTGAAAAAAATAAAATTATAATAGGAGTAGGTGGAAAAATTTAGTTCTGGTAAATCAAGTTTTATAAACAATTTATTAGATATAAAAAAAATGCATTGCCAGAAAAACCAAAATCCCTACAACTTCTATTCCAACATATTTATTAAAAGATAAAGAAGAATATATAGATATTTTTTTACAAAAGATAATCAGAGGATTACTATAGAAGAATCTGCAATGCAGGCTTTGACACATGAATTTTTTTGAAAAAAATATAAAATAGGTTTTTTTCTTCTTTTGTAAAAAAAGTATTATAATTTCTAATCTAAAGTTACCATATAGTAATTTTGCTTTTTTTAGATACTCCAGGATATAGTAAAGCTGAAAGCTTTTATGACAAAAAGAAAGTCAAACAGATAAAGAAAAAAAGCATATGAACAATTAAAAAAAGTTAATTATTTAATTTGGCTAGTAGATATTGAAAATGGTGATATAAATGAAACAGATATAAAATTTATTCAGGAGTTGAAAGTAGTTAATAAAAATTTTAATAATAGTAAACAAAGCAGATAAGAAAATAAAAAAAGAAATTGAGAAAATAATAGATAAAATAAAAAAAACAATTGAAAAATAGAGAATTAGATGTCTATGATGTAATACCTTTTTTTCTTCGAATGATGATATAATAAAAAAAGAGAATTTTTTTAAGATACAGCATTTTTTTGATTTTATTAATAATGAAAATACTATAAAAAAACAGATGATATTTTTTTGAGCAAATTTCTGGAATAAGAAAAAAATATAGAAATTGATTTAAATAATCAGATAAAAAGAAAAAGAAAAATGAAAGAAATAGGATTAGTAATATAATATTTAAATCAAATGATATTTTTTTGAAATTAAGACTTTAGTAGAAATATATGGAGAAATTATAGAAGAAACAAAAAGAATTAAAAAAAGTATAAGTCTTTCTTTGAAGGAAAAAAATTATTGAGATTGAAAAAAATTGAATGAATATTTTGGAGGAAATAATGGAAAGAGCATCTAAAAATAATACCAATTATAGCAAAAAAATAATGAATGAAGAAGGTGAAAATAAAGGAAATATAGAAATAATTTATGATGATGTATATAACTTATTATTTAAAGAATTATATGATAAATTAGATGAGATAAAATATCCTTTTACTTCACAAGTTTCTAAAAAAATTAACTGAAGTTATGGAAAAATTTTTGAAATATATAATAAAATTCCGTGGCTGTTAGAAAAAAACATTGTTAAGATATCTGGTGAGAATGAAGAAATAATAAAGGCAATTTTTTTCTTCAAAAAAAGGAAAGAGATATAATAAAAAAATAATAAAAAAATATTCCATTATTTATTTTTTTAAGGGAAAAAGAAAAAAATTTATATTATGAATTACGTAAATAAAATAATAGAAATAACAGAAGAAGAATATAAAAAAATACAGTTATTATATCAGAGAAATATAGAAATAAGTAAATTATTAAAAAAATTATATTTATAGTTACTCCAGAGTATAAATATGAAAATTTAGTTTCCATATTTATGCCTAAATATATAAAAATCTAGAGATGAAAAAAATATAGATAAATTAAAAAAATATATAATAAATGAGAATAAATTTTTTAAATAAAATTAGTCAAAATGAAAGTTTTAAAGAAATTTTTAGAAAAATTTAAATAAGAAAAATATAAATTTTGATTTATCTATTCAGTTGGAAAAATGTACTTTTTAGATATAGAAAATTATTATTTAAATTTAAATAATAAGAAAAAAATCAGATGGAATTATTGACAAAAAAATTTAATAGAAATAGATGAAAAAAATCAGAATTAAAAGTAGAAATAAAAAAACGTAAGGAAAAAAATAATATATGAAGTAGAAAATATAGAAGAAATTTATACAAAATTACAAAAATTGAAAAAAATCAGATATTAGGCAGTGCAAGAAAATATGAGGAAGAAATATCAGATATACTTTCATGTCAAATAGAAAAAAATATAGAAAGTAATTTATATATAGAGAATTTATTAGATAAATTTTTTTATATTATTAGAAATGAAAGATTTTTTTCCAATTAAAAGATTGTATTTTTAAGATTAAAGATGGCAAATTATGAATACTTTTTTTAGAATTGGAGGTAGCTTGTAAAAATACTTCAAAAAAAGAAGTTACTCAACATGAAATTTTAAGTATAAAAAAATATTTCTGAAAAAAATTGGGAATTCTCAAAATTAAAAAAATGGTTTTATCACAAGAATTAGAATATTCTGAAAAAGAATTAATAGAAATAGTGACAAATATTCCTTCAAAAATGGTATAAAGGGAAAGAAAACTTTTATTTGGCGAAAAAAAGAATATAATGAGGGAAAGTTTAAACAAGCCGAGATAAACTATAAAAAAAGCCTTAGAATTAGGATATTTAGAAGCTGGGAATGAGTTAATCAATAATTTAAAAACAAGATAAGAGTTATGATTATAATCTAGAAAAAGATAGCTAATAATTTAGTAACAGAAGCAACTTATGCAGTAGGGAAAAAAAAGTTTAGAAAAAGATAAATATAAAAAAAGGGAATGGTTTATTTAAAAATGGCAGCTTCTAAAAATCATTTAGGAGCTATAGAAGATATAGCTGATTTATTATTTGAAAAAAATATAAAAAAACTATCTTGGAAAAGAAGTAATATTTGCTGATGATGAAGATTTAGAAAGAAAAAAACAAGACGATATTAAAGTAAAAGAAAATCAAAAAAATATAAGTAGTGTAATAAATTTATATGGATATTTGTCAGAATATAAAAATGATATAAAATATTCTGAAAGAATAGGATTATTATTATGTAAAATTGGATATTTTTAGAGAGGGATTAGAGAAATTAAAAAAATGTTGATAGCTATGAAGCAATATATCAATGTGGAAGAATATATTTACATGGAGAAGGAGTTGCACAAGATTTAGAACAGGCAAAAAAATTTATTTTTGAGAAGATAGTTGATAAAAATGTAGATATAAATAATTTATATTTAAAAAAATTAGAGAAAAAAAGTCCGTGAGGATTATAAAAAAACTTGTGATTGGATAAAAAAATAATGAAAATAGAAAAAGATCTTATTCAAGAAAGACTTCTTATCGTTCAACTGGAAGTAGTAGTTGTTGTTACATTATAACAGCAACTTGTATGGCTTTTAGGAATAAAAAGAGATGAAAAATTTTTTTGAATATGTTAAAAAAATTTAGAGATAGTTATATTATAAAAGAAAAAAAGGAAGGAGATATTTTAGAATACTATAGAGTTAGTCCTAAAATAGCAGACATTATTGATAGAGAATGGAATCCTTTTTATAACTTATAAAGAATTATGGGATGATTATGTAAATCCTAGTATAGATGAGATGGAAAAAAAATAATTGGAAAAAAAGCTCAAAGCATATATAATTCAATGCTAAAGAAATTATGTGAATATTATTCAATAAAAAGTAAGAAGTTCAGTAGCAAAAAGAATATGATATAGAAACAATATAATAAAACAGAATATTATATATTCCATTTAACAAGGGATAGCTGTAAAATATCATAAAAATTGAATTTTAATGCATTTAAAGCAAACTGTCCTTAAAAAAAGATTGAAGAGATATTGCTAAATCTCAATCAATTTTTTTAATATTTTTTTGTAAAGTTTATGCCTTTGACAGCAATAAACTTGGCATTTAAACTTATCCCTGATTGTTGGAATATATAAAACAGAATATTATATATTCCATTTAGATGGGGATGCTATAAAATATAATAAACATCTAATTTTACTGTATTTAAGGTAAACTATTCTTAAAAAAAGTTGGAAGAGAAATCAAAAAAATCTCAATCAACTTTTTTTAATATTTGTATGATATTTATGCTACTTACAGCAATAAAAATGCTATTTTAAATTTATCCAATGATTATTGGAATATATAAAACAGAATACAAAAAGCTTTTTATTTTTTTAAAAAAATTGTGATAAAATTGAAAAATGTACTGCCCCCAAAAATCTTGGACACAAGATATTCAATAAAAGTAAGAAGTTCAGTAAAAAAGAATATGATATAGAAACAATATAATAAAATAGAATACAAAAGCTTTTTATAAAATTGTGGTAAAATTGAAAAATGAAAAATTTATAAAAGAAAATTTTCAAATTTATTATTATTTTAGGAGGAAACTCAGATGATTATGAGAGGTGTACTGTTATTCGAGTATGTTAGAGGCATGTTACTGTCATGCGGAAGTAAGAAAGAAGAGAATAATTCTCAAAATCAGGCTCAGACAAAGAGCGAAGAAAAGGTTTTTTAAAAATTGGAATAGGGGCAGATTGTAGACCATCCGGCTTTTAAATGATGCAAAAACAGGGATTCAAGGACGCTTTAAATAAAGCAGGAGTTAAGGCAGAATTTGAAGAAACGGTAGCAATGGTGAAATGGCAACTCAGACATTGCAAAATGCAGCAGTTTTTGAAAAGTAAGAAGGATTTAGTTTATGCTATTACAACCCCAACATCACAGGCGGCAAAAAGTCAAATTACGGATATACCTGTAGTTATTGCTGTGGTTACTGATCCACAAAGGTACAGGACTGTGGGAGTTCCAAATATTACAGGAACAAGTGGAGCAGCTCCAACAAAAAGAAAATCTTGAGATGATGAGAAAAGTATTTCCGAATGCAAAGAAAAATTGGAATAATTTATAATTCATCTGAACAGAAACTCAGTATCAGAAGTAAAGACTTTAAATGAACTGGCTAAAAATTATGGTTTTGAAGTTGTGGAAAAGGCTGTAACTAATGGGACAGAACTTGTATCAGCCGCAAATATTCTTGTGAAGGATATAGATTTATATTATGCTATACAGGACAATACAGTGTCTTCATATTTTCCCAACATTGCTTTGAAATAACTGATAAACATAAAATACCTGTATTTGCTACAAACAATGTTTATACAAACTCGTGGAGGACTTATTTCCAAGGGGCAACTGACTATGAAATAGGTTACAGGGCAGGAGAAATAGCTGTAGAAATTTCTAAAGAATGGTAAAAAGCCAGAGCGAAATTCCTATAGAAACAATAAAAATTTGAAGATTGAAATAAATAGAAAAAAATATGGAAATGCTTGGAATAAAAATACCTGAGGATGTATTTAGAAAGAGGCAACCTATACAGAAGATAAAAATAGAAAAACTGTAGAAAAAGAAAAAACTATATTTTTATTCGTTTACTAAAATTTCACTGATATAAAAGACAGTTATTCATTAAGAAAAAGTCAAAAAGTTGACTTTTCTAAAATTATTTCCTGTTTTATATTGTGCAGTTAAATAACTCAAAATATAGTTTTTAGTTTTCAAATTTTCTTTTTAGGTAAGAAATTTTAATATGGTTTCCCTGCTTTATATTGTGCAATTTTTAAATAACTCGAAATATAGTTTTTAGTTTTCAAATTTTCTTTTTAGGTAAGAAATTTTTAATATAGTTTCCCTGCTTTTATATTGTGCAAATTTTAAATAACTCGAAATATAGTTTTTTAGTTTTCAAATTTTTTCTTTTTAGGTAAGAAATTTTAATATAGTTTTCTGTTTTATATTGGCAATTTTAAAATAACTCGAAATATAGTTTTTGTTTTAAAATTTCTTTTGGGCAAGAATTTCTATATAGTTTTCTGTTTTATATTGTGAAATTTTAAATAACTCAAAATATAGTTTTTTGTTTTCAAATTTTCTTTTTGAGACAATTTTTAGATTTCTAGTGAAGAATCGTATATTTGTTTAACTTTACTTTTATTTTGTTATTTAATTCTTCCCTGTAGTTTTTCCATTATTTTCTGTTTTTCCTATAAGGGAACCGTTTCTAGTATTTCTATATTCTGAAGGAACATTTCCTGTGTATGTAATTTCTTCAATGGAATTTTTGTAGGTAACTGTGTCTTTATAATTTTTCCAATTGATCCTCTTGTGGAAATATAAAATTTATTTCACCGTATTCTTCTGATTTAACAGTATTTTTAGTAAAGTATATTGTTTCGTAGATGAATTCTCCTTTTTCATTAACTCTATTTGTATTTACTGTTTTAGATAAATTTTCTATTTTAACCGGATAATTTACAATATTATACTTTGATTTTCCCTGTATTCAATGACAATATCTGGTTGACTGCCAAAATTCTGTGTACCTATGTCCTTCATATAGAAATTCACAATACGGTTAAATTCAGATGAATTACTTACTACGCTGTATCTTACTTTCCCCATGCTGTTGTATTATTTATCAGTTCATCTGTATTTTTTTATATCCTGGAACAAATTTCTGAGCCTTTTTGAAATATGACACAGCCTGTCTGTAATCTTTTCTTTTGATATTACTCCTCTGTTGATTATTTGAGCTCCAAGATTATAGTTTATTTCATATCTTTTAAATCGGCATTTCTTTACTGTTATCACGATTTTTCTCTACTTTTCTATAGTAGTCGTAATTTAATTCAAAAAGCATTGTTGTAAGACTTTTTCTGCAATTCTGTATGCCCTGTCTTTTTCAGCCTGTATAGCAAGTTTTATATAATTCTCTGCTTTTGTATTGACAGTAATGTTTTCTAATTTTTTGATAGTAATGTGCATTTTCGGATAAAAGTCTGTAATCAAGTATATCTAGAATCAAATATGCATTTTCATAGTCCATTGCTTTCATTTCTTCATTAAATCTTCTAAGAACAGCATTCTGGTATCTGTTGTGAATTCTTCAACATTGTTAGTGGATTTTGAATAGGAACTGACTGCAGTATCAAAAATTTCTTTACTGAAGCATAATGTGAGTAACGTAGTTTTCTTTCTGGCAGTTTTTAAAATAAAGTTCAGATAACGTTTCATATGCTTCCTTTTCAATTCTATATAGTTTTCCTACTGAAGCTGTAAGTCTGTTTCTGTGAGCAAAATTTGCATCATTAATAAGACTTTCAAGATATTTCTATTCAGGAATGTTTCTTCCCTGTTTTTCAGAAAGTTCATAATCAAAGACTCTAGTAATACCAGATTTTGCATTATTAGCAAAAATATTCAGGATTATTTTTTCCCTGTAAAATCAGTAAAATTTGTGCATAGCTTCTGTATCAAGAAGAGTATAGATTTTAAATAATTTTAAGTTAGCTCAATTTTTCAGTATCTGTACCATTTTTCAGCAAGATTTTTGTAATGACTTATCATATTCGAAAAATTTTTTTCTGAAATCATTTCTTTATCTTTAGGTTTGATTGACTCCAGTTTTTTTATTGTGGGAATCAAAGTAGTCTAATGTGATTTCAATACTTTTTATAGTTTTTTCTATACTCTGTTTCAGCCTTTCCAAAGCGCACGAAACAGCAAAAATAGCCAAAAAGACAAAAGCTAAAAAATAGCCTTTTTCAAGTAATTTAACATAACATCATATCCTTTCAATCTGATAAATTTTTATTTATAGAAGTTTTTAAATGAAAAATTTGAGATATATCTGAGTGAGATTATTATATACGAAAAAGTTAAAGAAAAATGAGAAAATAAATGGGAAGTAGGAAAAATTTTATTTTGAGAAAAAACGTGATATAATAAGTAATAAAAATTAGAATTAAGGAGGAAATATAGAAAAATAAAAGAAATTGTTTCAAAGTGAATTTTTCAGATAAAAGTAATTTTAAATTAGGTGATATTTAGAAATATGAAATTTAAGCAGTTTCAAAATATTTTTATATATGTAAGAAAATGAGTAATAAAAATAAAAATATAGCAATTATAGCCCATGTCGATCATGGGAAAACAACTCAGTGGATGCCCTTCTGAAACAGTCGGGAACATTTGCCGCACATGAAAAAGTGGAAGAAAGAATTATGGATAGTGATGATCTGGAAAGGGAAAGAGGAATAACTATCTTTTTCAAAAATGCATCCCTGCATTATGAAGGTTACAAAATAAATGTAGTTGATACCCGGGGCATGCGGATTTTTGGTGGGGAAGTACAGAGAATACTGAAAATGGTGGATTCTGTATTATTACTTGTAGATGCATTTGAAGGAGTAATGCCTCAGACTAAATATGTACTGAAACAGGCATTGGAACATGGATTGAAGCCAATCGTAGTAATAAACAAGATAGATAGACCTAATTCTGATCCTGACGGTGTTGTTGATACTGTATTTGATTTGTTTGTAGATTTAGGGGCAAATGATATTCAGCTGGATTTCCCTGTGGTATATGCTTCAGCTAAAAACGGTTTTGCAAAAATCAATATTGAAGATGAAGACAAGGACATGAAACCTCTGTTTGATATGATTCTTAAACATGTGGAAGATCCTGAAGGGGATATAAATGAAACATTGCAGATGCTTGTAACTAATACTGAAAATGATGAATATGTAGGAAAATTAGGTACAGGGAGAATCTACAATGGAAAGCTTTACTAGAAAATCAGGAAATTACCCTTATAAAAAGAAATGGAGACCTTGTAAATGGGAAAGTTTCCAGAATATACGGTTATGAAGGGCTGAAAAAGGTTGAAATGGAAGAAGCTTTTGCTGGAGATATTATTACTATTGCCGGAATTGATAAAATAGATATAGGGGAAACAGTTACAGATAAGGAAAATCCAAAGGCATTGCCACTTATTGATATTGATGAACCTACTTGCAATGACATTTATGGTAAATGATTCACCATTTGCAGGGAAGGACGGAAAATATGTTACTTCGAGAAATCTTCTTGAAAGACTTACAAAGGAAGTAAATCATAACGTAAGTATGAGACTGGAAATGACTGATTCTCCGGATGCATTTATTGTAAAGGAAGAGGAGAACTTCAATTATCAATATTACTTGAAAATATGAGAAGGGAAGGGTATGAAGTAGCAGTATCTAAGCCTGAAGTTATTTACAAGGAAGAAAATGGAATGAAAATGGAGCCGGTGGAACTTGCCATAATTGATGTTGCCGATGAGTTTGTAGGAGTTGTTATAGAAAAAGCTTAGCCTTAGAAAAAGGTGAAATGGTAAATATGGTTCAGGGAAGTGACGGATATACAAGACTTGAATTTAAAGTACCTTCAAGAGGTCTGATTGGATTCAGTAATGAATTCCTTACAGAAACTAGAGGTACAGGAATATTAAACCACTCATTCTTTGAGTATGAGCCATATAAGGGAGATGTTACAGGAAGAAGAAGAGGAGTGCTTATTGCAATGGAGGCAGGTACAAGTATCGGATATTCATTGAATAACCTTCAGCCGAGAGGAATCCTGTTTATCGAGCCTGGAGTGGAAGTATATGAAGGAATGATAGTTGGGGAACATTCAAGGGAAAATGATCTTGTGGTAAATGTATGTAAAGGTAAAAAACTTACAAATATGCGTGCTGCAGGAAGTGATGATGCACTTAAACTTGCACCGCCGAAGGTATTTACGCTGGAACTTGCACTGGAATATATAGAAGATGACGAACTTGTGGAAATAACGCTAATAACATAAGATTAAGAAAGAAATATCTGAATGCTAATGAAAGAAAGAAATTTGAAAAATTCAAAAACTAACATGAATTATTTTCTGGAGATTCATTGTTTCACATTATAAATAGTTCATGTTAAATAAATGAATGGAGTGAAATCTATGGAAGGTGAAAATTAGAAGAGCTGGAAAGAGCATTGAGAAGTCAACTGTCTGAGGAGAAGCTGAAGTTTATTGATAAATATAGGCTGCAGCTTAACTCCAGAAGACGTTGGGTGTAAAAAGAACCAGACTCCTGAACGTGTATATTTTTTCCCATAAGTTTGCTATGGATAATGGCATACTGGAATTTCTGTTCAGGAAGTATCAGTTCTGTTTTGCAAAATTGAAAGTATTTCAGAAAGAATCTGGATAAGTTTTCCTTCTGCAAAATATCATCCCCAGAAGGGATTTTATGACACTGAATTGTGGGATGCAGAGTTTTTCTGTCATAAACAATCAGGAACAATGATTGATTTCAGATATCTGCAGCAGATAAGACAGGTTGAAGTTTTTCAGGGATTTATAAAATGGCTGGAAGAACTTCCTGAAGTTGAGGAGAAGTGAGGGAACAGTTTAGTTGATAGGTTATCAATGGGACTGGGAAAAAGAACATTTCAAAAGATATAAAAATGATATTCACTTTATTTTACAGAATTTTTACTTATTTAAAATATTCATTCATTAAGAAAAATCATAAACTTGCCTAAAGGCTCAGACAATGATTTTTCTATAATTCATTTTTATTTTAAATTGTAAAATTTTTGAATAAATTCGTTAATATCATTTTTATTTTGAAATGTTCTTTTTTATTGTAAAAAGTTGAAAAAGGACATGTGGTGTCCTATCTGATATGTATAATATTAATATAAAAATAATTTTAAAAATATAAAAGATATAGATAAATAGGATATAAAAAGAGTTTTTAAATAATTTAAAAATATTTGAGATCTTTAAAAACATTGATTTTTGAAAAATATCGTTATAAATTAGAGTATACTAAGAATTCTATTTGTCATATATAAGCAAAAAGGAGCATATTATGGACGAGACTCAAATCGAAAAAGAAAAACAAGGTGTCAGATTATTATTAAGAGAAGATCTGAAAAAGGAAAAACATAAATAAAGAAGAAATAAAAGCAAAATTTGATATAGATGACAAGACATTTCAACGGGACATAGACTTAAGGTATTTTATACTGAAAATATAAATCTGAAATAGAAATAAAAATATGATAAGAAAAAGAAGGATACATTTAAAAATAATAAAGATAGATTCAGAAATGAGGAAATACTTGCAATAAGTAAGATTCTTCTTGAAAGTCATGCATTCTGTAAGGAGGAATTGAATGAACTTTTAAGGAAACTGTGTCTTCTGTCAGAAGAAGATGATATGAAGCAAGTAGATGGAATGATAAAAACGAGAAATTTAATTATGTTCCACTTTAAAGCATGGGAAAAACTCTTGATATAATGTGGGAGCTGGCTAAATATATAACAAAAAGCAGGAAATAATATCTATAGTTATACTACAAAAGAAGGAAAATCAAAGGTTCATCGTATAAAACCGGTATCAATAATGCTTTCAGAGTACTATTTTTACATAGTGAGTTTTATGATTGATAAGTTTGTGGAGGACGGACCGACAATTTTAGGATAGACAGGATAAAAAGACTTAAGGAACTGGAGAAAATTTTTGAAATCCGTACTTAGAAAGATTTGAGGATGGAGAATTCAGAAAAGGGTACAGTTATGCTTTCAGGAAATTACGTACTGTAAAATTTGAATATACGGGAATACTGGAAGTGGTACAGGACAGACTGCCAACTGCTGAAGTTGTGGAAGAAATTAAACTGGATGATGGCACATATGTAATAACAACAGAGGTATATGGAAAAGGTATAGATATGTGGCTGAAAAGCCAGGAGATAAGGTAAAAGATTATTGGAGAGAAGGAATAATTATAGAATATTGGGTTGAAATAAAAATACACTATAAAGGGAGGTTGGAATAGCTAGAATAATCTCCAAGTGAAGTTGATCCAAAAAGAATTTCATGCAAGTTATGGAGAAAAGAAAATTTACGAGGCTCTTAAAAGATTTACCTGACGAATATAGTGTACTTTTATTCATTGCATTGGAACAAGAGAAACAAGAAACTATATTGAATGGGGAGAGAAGTGAGTTTTACTGTATTTCATCCAAAAAGAGGGATTATAGTTATAGAAGTAAAATCAGGAGGAATTTACCATCGTGACGGTATGTGGACACAGAGAAATACGATGTCAGGAAAAATAACTAAAATGAAAGATCCGATGGTACAGGCAGAGAGTAAGCATACGTTTATTGATATTCTGGAAAAAGTAGAGGATTCAGGAATACAGGGTAGAAACGGCAGTATGGTTTACAAGTGCTCAAGTTTTGAAGAAATAGGAGATATGCCACCTATTTATAGAGGAAGGAAATGTTCTTATAGCAAAAGATATTGAAAAATATAAAAAGGGACTGGAAAGAGTTTTTGATTATTATAGATTTAAGATTAACAGTCTGTATGATAAAACAGATATGGATAATGTAATAAGAAAAACTTTCTCCTGAATTTAGCGTAGTTCCTACTATTTCAAATATAATTGAAGAGGAAGAATATTACTTTAACAGAATGACGGAAGAACAGAACAGGCTTATAGAATATCTTGATGAACAGAAGGTAGCGGCTGTTCTAGGGGAGCAGGTACCGGAAAAACAATGCTTGGAATAGAAAAGAGCGCAGAAGGATACATGAAAAATGAGGAAACAAAGGATGACAAGGTATTGTTCCTATGCTTTAACGAATTTTCTTCACAACTTCTTGAAAAATAGATACAGGGAAGAGCTGCCCTAATGTTTCACTACAGTATTGATAAATTAGTGAAGAATCATTTTTAAAGTTAAGGAGAATATGCTTCTGCTGAGAAATCCTTGAATTTTTAAAATAATTACAGTGAATACAGCTGGGATTATAAGCATAATTAGTTGATGAAGGGCAGGATTTCAGTTCTGAACAGATTGAAGCACTGTATACTATTGCTGAACTGGAAGAAGGATGTTTCTATCTATTTTTATGATAAGAACCAACTTGTATATAAATTAAAAAGAATTTAGAAGTATAGACAGGATAGATTGCAGATTAGTTTAACAGCAAATTGTAGAGAGTACAAGAGCATAGCTTCATCATCAAATAAAAATTCTTGGAATAGAAAAACTGAAACTGAAGAATGATGTAATAGGGAGAAAAACCGGTTTTTATAATAGTCAGGGAGAAAACGAAAAACTGCTTGAAAGAATTGAAAGTGAGATAAATAAATATACTGACGAAGATATAGAACAAAAAGAATAGTCCTATTAACAGTAAAAACAGAGAAAAATCCTGTCTTCAAGATATTGACAGAATTGGAAAATACAAAATAAGGAAATCATTAGGAGAGGAATATTATTTACAACAGCCAGAAAATATAAAGGGCTGGAATCAGATGTAGTAATAATAATAGATATTGATAAAAACATTTAAGGATGATACAGAGGGTACTTTATGTGGAGCATCAAGAGCAAAAACATTTTCTGAGCTACATTGCAGGTAATGAATGAGGAAGAAAACTTGATATCGTGAATTTCTCACAGGAAAAAGAAACAGGGAAGGCAGATGAACTGATTGGAGAAAAACTGGAAGTGAGGGTAGGGGAATAAGGGTTATAAAATAATTATTTAAAAACAAATTCAGTTAAGCAGCATACTGCAACTTTATACAGAAAAAGGAGAAGATAAAAATGTTGAAAGCATCATTTTCAGGAGAACATCCATTGCTTGCATGGGCAATAGTAGCTATTATAGAGCAATAATCTACGTTGTATCACCAATTGATGCAGTTCCTGGATTTTATTCCGGTAGCTGGATGGTTAGATGATGGTGAGTTGTAGCTGCTGCGACAGTCTTTCAGGAACAGTTATTGCATCTTATTTAGATTATAAGAAGGAAAAAGAGAGAGATAAAATGGATTAATCAGAGAAAAATTATTAAAAATTTTAGTTTAATATAAGGAGATGTAATGGGAACAGAAATAGATTTTAGATATTTTAGAAATTCTCAAATAATAGATATAATATTTGAAAAAGAATTTAAAAAGTTATGAAAAATAAAAATAACTATTCAAATGAAAGTTTTGAATTCAGAAATGCATAATATAAAATATTAAAACATTTTACAAAAATATTCTAATGATATGTTTTTTCGATGAAAATATTGGAAGAATATAAAGAAAAATTATTTAGAATAGATGAAAAAGAAATAAGAATAAATTTGAGTAAAGTTTTTTAAGAATAAGAATTTTAGAAAATTTAAATACATGTTATTATGTGATTGTCTTTTATAAATTCTTTTCATAATAAAGAAAAGCATTAGAAAATTATAAAAAGAATTTAAAAATATATAAATATCCTCAGAAATGTATAGAATTATTTAATGTTTTTATGAAGATACTAAAAATATTCAAGAATTTAATAAGTTATATATATAAAATTTTGGAAGATAAATAAAAATTTAGTAATCAAAAAAGATAAAAATATTAATTATTGCAACAATGAGTGCTGGTAAATCAACTTTAATCAGTGCATTAATAGGTAAAAATTAGTAGAAAACAAATGAAGCTTGTAAGAAAAAATTACACTATATTTATAATAAACCATTTGAAGATAACAGAATTTTATGAATTCGATAATGAACTTTCTCTAAAACGCAACAGAAAAATATTATTAGAAAATAATGAAGAAAAATATAGGAAATGAAATATTAGTTTCTGAGTTATTTTTAGAAATTTTAAGATATGTCTTATAGATACACCAGAGTAAATTTTTCATTAAGAGCTAATGATAAAACAATAACAGAAGAAAAAGATAAAAGAAAAAGATTATGATGTTTTTATTGTATGTATTTAATGCAGAAAATATAAGTAGTAATGATAATTTCAATTGTTTGAATTATATTTTAGAAAAATAAAAAGATGATAATATTATTTTGTAATTAATAAATTAGACAATTTCAAGAAAGGAGAAGATTCAATTGATGAAACAATAATAAATGTGAAAAAGAATTAACAAAAATTGGTTTTTAAAATCCTATAATTTGTCCAGTATCTGCACATGCAGGTTATTTAGCTAAACAAAAATATTTAATGAAATACAAGATGAAGATACTCTGGAAGAGTTGGAAGAATTAGTTAGAAAATTCAAAAAGAATATTGGAATCTATCAAAAATACTATAATTATGAAAAACTAATGATAAGATAGAAAATAATAGATATGAAATGTTATTAAAATTCTGGAATTAGTTTATTAGAAAAATAAAATATCAAAAATGTAAGAAAAATAAAAATAATTATAAAAAGGAGAGAATAAAATGAAAAGAGTGTATATTAAATATAATCCATATAAAGTAGAAACAGAAGTTATGTTAGAGGATAAGGAATTGAAATCGTTAGATGTAATTGATAAAAAGACTTCAGGAATGGATTGAGAGTTTTCCAAAATCTTATTTGAAGAATGTAACACTTTTTGAGGAAGAATTTGAAATTGTTTTAAAGGAACTAATTTAGATTATGAAGATTTAGAATTTGTTATTGAAACTGCAAGAGAGAAGGAATAGAAACAGAAAATGGGAAAAGTTCTTCCAGAAAAGCGTAAAAATTAATATAAAAACATGAAAATGTACAAGAATTATATGATAAAAGAAAAAGCAATTGAAGAAATATTTTATGATATTCAAAATGGTCCTTTTCAGGAATTAAAATGATAAATCATTAGCATTCTCTTTGAAATGGCATTAGTGAAAAATTTCCTGTTAATGTAATCGCGACAATGAGTGCAGGTAAATCAACTTTAATAAATGCATTACTAAGAAAAAATTAATGCCTGCAAAACAGGAAGCATGTACTGCAATAGTAACAGAAATTACAGATAAAGACAAAGATGTGTTCAGCTAAAAATCTTTGACAAAAACAAATAATCTTATAATAAGTAATGCTAATTTAAAATTAGAGGATATGGAAAGATTTAATTCTGATTCGAGTGTTTCAAGAATAGAAATAAATGGAGATATACCTTTTGTTACTTCAAATGATACTTCATTAGTACTTGTAGATACTCCAGGACCAAATAATTCAAGAGATTCTGAACACCAAAGAATGACGATGAGAAACTTGAATGAAACATCAAAACTTTGATATTATATGTTTTTAAATGCAACTCAATTGGGAGTAAAATGATGATAGTAATTTATTGGAAATAGTTGTAATAGTATGAAAGTTGAGGAAAGCAATCCAAAAGATAGATATATATTTGTTGAAAATAAATTAGACAATTTTTAGAAAAATGGAAGATAGTGTTGAAAATTCTATAGAAAAAGTGAAAAATATTTAGAAGATAAAGGAATAAAAAGTCTAATGTATGATCCAGCCTCAGCTTTAACAGCACTAGATATAAGAACTATTTTAGAAAATTATAGAGTTGTAGGATACTGAAGATGAACTTGATGAACTGGATGATAACGTCAGAGATGTTATTAATAGAGTAAAAATGAATAAAAGACGAAGAATTTCATTTAGAAAAATATTCACCATCAACTCCTAGTATGAAAAATAAAACTGATAAACAAATAGAAGAAGCGAAGATATAATCTCTAGTGAAGATAAAAAGAAAAATCCGAAGGAATGAAACAAGAAGCGTAGTACATTCTGGAATAATTTCTATTGAAGAAGCTATAAAACTTTATGTTGAAAATATTCTAAAACTGCTAAAATATATATTTACGAGACATTTCATTCAAAATTGAAAGACAAAATCATTTGAAAATGTAAAAAGATATTTTATCAAATAGAGAAAAACAAGCTGAGATAACTAGAGCTATTGATGAAATACAAAAATAAATTAAAAAGATGTTGAAGGTGGTAAAAATTCTTGGAAGAGATAGAAAGTTTAAATGGTAATGAAATAAAAGAAAGTATCAGACCTATTTTGAAAATGTTACATACAAGAAATTCAAAAATAATATATGGACAACAAGGACAAGAGTTTAGAGATTATCAAATTGAGAGCAAAAACTAATGAATTTGAAACAAAAACTAAAAATCTAGACATATAAAGTACAAAATGAAATTAGGAAGAAACAGTAGAAAAAGTATATGTATGATAAGTTAGTTGGAAAGTCATAAAGATAAGTTAAAATCGTTATCTCGAAGATATTAAAATTGCAAATATAGAAACAGATCCATTGGATTTTATTTCAGGAGATATAGATTCTATGAATGCAAATTTAATATTTGAAAAGTATTGCTGGAAGAAAAGAGTGTTCATACTGGAAAGAACTAAAAGTAAAAATTATAAGTGGTTTCTTTGGTTGGTTAAAATTTTGGAACCTAATTATGTTGAAGAAGAAATTATGATAAAAATATGTTAAAGGAGAGGAATTTGCTACAAGATATTTCGGTTCACCAATTAGTCATTTTAGGAAATCTCAGATGAAAACAGATATATATATAGATGGCACAATCAAAAGATTAAAATAAACTTTAGAATCAGAAAGTTAGATAGTAGATTGAATGAGAAATTAGAGTGAAATTAAAAGGATTTGCAGAAAGTAAAATGATAATTTGAAATATATCAATGAAAATAACAATAAATTAGCTTGGTTGGAAAAATATTCAAAATAGAGTAAATGGAATTTTAGAAATATAATAAGAAGGATATAAAATGATATTAGTCTCAGAATTTTTAAAAATAGTTAGTGATAAACATCATAGAATAAGAACACAAATTTATACAAGTTTTTACAGTAGCACTCTAAATCAAACGAAGGTGAGGAAATGGTAAAATATGCAGAAGAAAAATATAGAAATGCCTCTATAAAGAACAGGATAATCAAAATTGATTGAATGCAGCAAATTGACGAAGAATATTATAAACAACTTTTGAAAGACTTAATGTTCAATTTTTCCAAGAGAAAGAATAAATTTATTAATAAAAAGTTAGAAAGCATTTATTTGCTGGCAAAACAGAAAAATCAGCTTTTGAAAACATAAAGAAAGTGTAATAAATCTTCTGAAAGATTTGAGAAAGGAAATAATAATAGAAATAATTCAATAAATTATAAGCAGACAGGTAGTGGCTGTAGCTGGAGTTGGAGGAGCACTACTATTGGGTGGAATTGTGCAAAAATCATTTGTTATAGGTGCTGTCGGTGGCGCAGCATTGATAGCAGGAGGAATAATCCTGCTTAATGATTAAGGAGTAGAAAAATGTATGAGGATAAATTACAAACAATAACTAAAAATGACTATATTCCTGAACATATTCAAGAAAAATTTTAATAATGCCATTAAAATTGTAGATGATGATATTGAAAAATTATTTAGCAAAAGTTAGAAAACTTAGAAGTTATACCGTTTTAGTGAAATGAAAATTTATTTGATACTATAAGATTTTTTAAAAATTACAGAAATGATATGAAAAGGATGAATATTCTATTTATAAATTTTGCAAGTGTCTATAATTCATTACTTTCATGAAATGTTCTATTTATTTATAATAGATAGTGATGGTGAAAAACGACTTTTATATGGGAGTTAAATCATTAAATTCAAATTTTACCATAAATTTTTAGAGATACTTCAAAAATGCATTGAATGGACAATCTGGTATAAAGATGAAAATTATATAAAATGATAAAATGCAAAATGTTCTAGATAAAATTAAAATAAATAATATTTCTGCTGTTTCATATGTTGCAAATGATAAAATAGATGAAAAGAATAATATTTCGCTTGTTCAAGGATTGGAAAAATTGGCATTATCAATGCAAAATCAAAAATATACTGGAATAATAATTGCAAATGGGTAGAACAAAAACAACTTGGAGAAATAAGAAAAATTATGAAAATATTTGATACACAATTGTACACCATTTTCAAAAATCTCAAGTAAATTATTCTGTAAATGAGTCAATAACATAGCAAATGCTTTCTCACAACAGGAAAATCAGAAAGTAAAATTATACTATAAGTTCATCTGAAACTCATGGAAGAACAATATCACAAAGCACATCAAAATCAGAAAGTCATACTGGAAAAATGCTATTGGTAAAATTTCAGGTAACTTCAATGGCAGTATACAGTAGGGAGTTACTGTTAGCTCCGTGACAGAAGGCAGCTAGTTTGATAGGAGCTGGTGTATTGATGGAATAAATAGTCTGGGTTCAGGATTTGAAAACAAAGACTAAAAGGAACAACTGTAACGGAGTCTGTTTCAGAAAAATAGTTCTCATACTTCGGAAGTAGTACAGGCGACACATATGGCATAAAACTCAAAGTAGTACTGAAACAAAAAGGAATTCAAAGAGGAAATTCTAAAAATATAACATTGAATATTGAAAATAAAAAGTATTTCTAATATATTAGAAAAGTTAGATATTCAATTTGAAAGAATAAAAAGAATTTGAAAGTTTAGGACTATGGGAATGTGCAGCATATTTTTGTTTCTGAAAACTCATATACTTTCAGAAATTGCAGCTTCTACTTATAAAGCTTTAATGAGTGGAGTAAATACTGAGGAAGTTTCGCTATAAATTCATGGAGTGACAGGGAAAAAGTTAATGAAATAAGAAAAATATAAAAACTTTTATCATCCATTATTTTTTATATGACAATATTTCACAAATTTCAATACCAGTAACCCCAACTAGTTGCAATTAGTGGTAACGAACTAGCTTTACATATTGGTTTTCCAAGAAAGTCAGTTCTCGGATTTCCTGTTATAGAACATGAGATTTTTGCAAAGGAAGTTATGACATCAAACTAACGAAAAAGTATTTGAAGTATAAATTTAGGAAATATTTATAATATGGGTACAGAAACAAAAACTAGGTTAGATTAAATAGAGAAAGCCTCAATGCAATGCACTTTCATCATGCAGGTTCAACTGGATCTGGTAAAAGTAATACAATATATGAAATACTAGATCAATTAGATACAGTTGGAGTGAAATTTGGTGATAATTGAACCAGCTAAAAGGGGAATATAAAAATGTTTTTGGAAATAGAAATAATGTAACTGTACTGAGGGACTAATCCTAATTATAGTGAGTTGTTAAAAATCAATCCATTTAAGTTTCCAAAATCTGTTCATGTGTTAGAAACACGTGGATAGACTAATAGAAAGTATTTAATGATGCCAGCCCAATGTATGCAGCGATGCCTGCTGTACCAAAAGATGCAGTTTTATGTGCTTATGAAGATTGTGGATGGATTTAGAGAATCTGTAAACAAAATTTCAGATGAGTTATTTCCAACATTTACTGATTTGGAGAAAGAATTATGGACTGTTATTGAAAAATTCAGCATATTCAGATGAATTAAAAGGAAATTATATTGGTTCATTGCTAACTAGAATTAAATCTTTAAATAATGGATTAAATGGACAAATTTTTGCCTAGATGAGATAGATAATAAATTATTATTCGATAAAAATGTTATAATTGATTTAAGCAGAATTGGTTCTTTGGAAACAAAAATCACTTATTATGGAATACTTGTAATGAGATTGAATGAATACAGAATGTCAGAAGCAACAGAAATGAATTCAAAAACTAAAACATGTTAAAGCAGTTTTTGAAGAAGCTCAATATATTAAAAAGAATTTCAAATGAACAAAAATTCAGAAAGTTCCAATGTTTCAGGAAAATCTGTAGAAAATGTTATCGAATGCGATAGCTGAAATGAGAACTTGCGGAGAAGAGATTTGAGCATAGCAGATCAATCTCCAATGCAGTTGATGTTTCAGCAATTAGAAATACAAATACAAAAAAATAATTATGAGATTACCTGATGAGATTGATAGAAGATTAGCTGGTAAAGCAGCAGCTTTTAAAAGATGAACAGTTAGATGAAATTGCAAAATTACCTAAAGGAGTTAGTGGTATCACCAAAATGACTGATAGAACCTGTGCTATGTAAAATTAATAGATTTGAAGGAAAAAGAAGAGCAATATAACTATACTCGGGAATACACAGAAAACTTGAGTGAATATAAATTGAAAGAGGAGATATTAAAAATTATTGTTAACAACTAGAGTTAATCGAGAAATTTTACCTGATATTGAATATAGATAAAAACTTTAGCTAATTCTAAATTATCAACAATACAAAAGTAGAAATTTTTAGAACTATTAGATGAATATAAAAACTAATAAGTTAAAAAATATGGGAAACAAATCAGTTTAAAAATTGTCTAAAATAGTTACTGATTTAATAATTGATAAAAATAATCTAAAAACTAGTTGATTCAAAAATAATTTTGAAGAATTACATATGGGATTAATAAATTTAATTGAAAAACAATGTAAAAATTCAAGATGTTGAACTAAAAATTAGCTATTGCACAAAAGTCTGATGAAAGAATATTCTTCAGAAGGTAAGGATGTTTTGAAATTTATTCTGTGTGAGAAAATTTGTTGTTACAGGAGGTAATGTATAATGATAGAATCTATGGCTCTAAAATTATCAGAAGCAGAGATTGGAAAATCTCCTTTGTCAGAGATTGCAAAATCTATAGAAAAATAAAAATATGAATGTGAGTGAACTAGATAAGCCTGTAGCTATGAAATAGGATTATCTAATGAAGAGAAAAATATTCTGAAAGAAAATGGTATGTCTGACTATTTAATAGAAAAATTCTTTTAAAGATGAAAATGATATAGTTCAATTAAAAACTTAAATTTATCTCTTGAAGGCACAAAACATGAGATTACATCAGTGGATTACAATAGACAAACTTTAAAAAGTGGGTGAACTTAAGGTTGAAGGTGTTTTTCCAGAATTTGAATCAACTTTGATGTAAAATTACTGAAGAAAAATTATAAAAGAAACAGATAAAAAGCAATTTGAAGATTGTAATTCAAAATTGAAAAAGCAGTTCAGAATGATGAAACATTAAGGAAAAATTCAATGAACAACAACTGAAATGATAGAAACAGGAATGACTCCAAGAGGATATACATGGTATCATAATGAAGAAATAGGAAAATGCATTAGTAAAAAACAGATATACATAATAAGACAGCACATACAGGCGGTAAAAGCTATATGGGGTGGAGGACAAGAAAATAGATAAGGAGAGATAAGAAATGAATAATATAAACTGGAAATTTGTAATTCCTATGGAAGATAAAGAAGCAATAGAATAGATATAATGTATTATTACCAAATGATTTAAAAGAGTGCATAAGAGATAATAATGCTGGATACCCTGATAAAAAGTTTTTGATACTGAAATATCAAAGAAAGAATTTTTAAAGATTTATTATCATATAATAAGGAAGATGATGAAAATATTTATCAATTTGAAGAACTGTTTCATGTAAATTTAATTCTTTTGGACTTGATCCAGGGTAATATTTTATGTATCGATGAAAATAAAATAGTTTTTATATCTACATGAAACTGAACAAAAGAATATGTTTTCAAATAATTTTATAGAGTTTTTTAAGCAAGTTGTATTAAAAATTATAATTTTAATATCAAAACTTGATAATATTATAAACCAAAATTATATAAATACCTTTTGCATGAATTTTAGGTTTGTGCAAGGGTATTATGTAATACAATTATAAAAGGAGGAAAAATGGGAAATTTATTTGGACATAAAAGATGGTATGAAGTAGAAAAATAATTAAAGACAAAGAAGTAAAGTAGAAGTAAGAATTAAAGAAAATATTTAGCCAATGAAAAGCAAGTATGTTTTAAATATTGATAAACAGAAAGAAGAATATGATGAAAATAAAATTACTATAAAGAGTTTGTTGATCAATTTATTGAATATAAAACAAAAATGATGTGTTTTAAAAATTTACATTTCATATGGGAAAATATTTTATTTAAATTGAAAAGCAAAAAGAATTAACAGAGAAAACAATAAAAGAAATAAGAAATTATAATGATTTTTAGAAAAAGAAAAAGCAATATTAGAAATTGAAAGTTGCAGCAATCTGAAAAATTAAGATAAGAAGAAAATATTACAAAAAAGATATAATTGATAAAAGCAATTAAAGAAAAATAACAGAAGACAGTAATGAAATTAAAATGCAAATTAAATCAAAAGAAAATAAATCGAAAGAGATAAAAAGATAAGTATAATAAGGAAACAGAAGAATACCATATCAAATTAAAGAGTATAAATAATGATGAATTGAATCTGAAAAGAGAAACTATGAAATATTGAAAAGTATTAATGCAAAATTTGTATATTATTACTAAAAATGCAATAAGCAATGCTGATTTTTAAAAGAGAAATTATGAAAATTTTTTAAGAGAAAATATAATGGAACATTTGAAAAAATATTAGAAAAATCTAAAATGACTTTAAAAAGTTTATCTAATAGTTTAAAAATACAAAGGTAATATAAAAAGAAAAATGATGAGATAATAAATTTTTGTACATATTATTCTAATATAAATGAGAACAAAACAGTTTCTGAAAAACAAGAAAAATTTTTTAGAAAAATATTAAATACAGAAGTAAGTGTTTCAGAAAATGATATAATTGATTTTTATCATTGGGGGAGTTAAAATTTTTATGGAATTATAAAAGAATTGAAAAATTACAGGAAAAAGCAGCAACTCGAACAGATGAAGATATAAAAATACGTATATAGATACTTATGTTTCATTAGATAAACATGAAAAGTTTAAAAATATAATAGAAATAAAAAGATGAAATTGTAAAATTATTTGTAAAAGATATAAATAATAATACAATGGAAGAAAAATAAATCAGATTTAAGTAAATTTAAAATAGAAGAGTTGATAGGAGAATTAAAGAAAAATACAGAAAAATAAAAATTTTTGACACAGAAATTTTTGGAATATTTAAAACTCATTATCAAAAAGATATTTAGTTCAGAAAATTTGAAAAATAAATCTGATGAAGAAAAGAACTATATAAAAATTATATATCGATATTTAAAAAGGAAGAATTGAAAAATATTGATAAAATGGAGAAAAAGTCAGATTAAAAGAAAATGGAAAAATAGAAGTAGAAGAAAATTTTTAATGAAAGTATATTATCTGAAAAATTTTTAAAAAGAGTTAAACAATATACACTAGAATATGTATGTATTTAGGAAAATTAGTACATAATGATATAGATAGGTCAATAGTAAATACTAATAATTTTTCTAGGCTTCATGCTAGAGAAGAATTAGATTTAGAATTGATAACTTTTTGCTTCTACTAATATGGAATTGAATAAGATTTTTCTAGAAAAAGATGAATATGAAGAAAATACAGATTTTTGGAGAAGGAGCGTTTAGTAATAGAGAAAAATAACACTTAATAAAAAGTTTAAATTCAAAAATAAAAATGATAAGAGAATTAGATTTTATTGATAATAAAAATGAAATTATACATTTCTTTGATAAATTTATAAAAATAGGAGCAAACGAAAGAAACAGAATATTACATGCGAGTAATAAGAGAAGAATTCGCAAGGAACACAAGATGATTATAATAAAGTCATAAATATAATCTCAAAAATTTAAAAATATCAGATGAAGAAGGTCAAAAAGCATTAAATTTAGATGGTATTTAAAGATAAAAATATAATTACTAAAATAAATGATATTAAAATTTCAGAAGAAAAATAATAGTATCATTAAATATTTACCATCTTTTTCTAAAGTGCTTCCTGAAATATTAAATTTATACAAAAATGAGAATAAAAATAATCCGTTTGATACTATAGAAACAGAAAAATAATACAAAATGCTTTTAATATATGTGAATAAAGAATTGTATAAAAATTAATTTCAGAAAGAACTTGGAAGAAAATGAGTAAAAATAAATTTTTAAAAGAATTGAAGAAAAATTTAAGTGGTACTGATGAAACAGATGAAAATATTATAGAAAAATTATTATAAAAATGCTCAGATTTCTGCTTTCAAAAGGTAATAATAAAGCTATTAAAAAATATCAGAAAAAGTAATAGAATGTTATATTGATATTTGAGAAAAATTATGAGGAACTTTTTGATTTTTCAGATTTTAAAATGAATATTCAAGAAATTAAGAAACAAATAAAAAGACATTAATGATAATAAAACTTACAGAAAGAATAACTATAAAGACTATTGATAAAACTATAGTAATAAATGATGATTTTGAATATATAATTTCAATATTTGCACTGTTAAATAGTAATGCGGTTATAAATAAAATTAGAAATAGGTTTTTGCAACATCAGTTTGGTTAAATACTTCAGAATATCAAAAATATTATAAATATTTTAGATGAAATAATGCAATTAAATACTGAGAAATGAATGTATAACTGAAAAATTGGAATCTTAATTTAGAAGAATTTATTCAAAAATGAAAGAGATAGAAAAAGACTTTGATGATTTTTAAAATACAAAACAAAAAGATATATTTAATGATAACTATGAGAGTATAAAGAACAATGTGTTAAGTAAATTTATAGGATTTTCAGATGTTCTAGAAAATATTAGAAGAAAAATTAAATGTTTATAGATTTTGAAAATGATAATGAAATTAAAAAGCAGCAAATTCGGATAGTTTAGATTCTGATGAACGAAGAAATTTAATGCCTAATATTAATCCAAAAGAAAGGTGGAATAGATTTAATAAGAGAGATTGATGAATTAATAGTGATAGAAAAATAATACAGAAAGAAAATATATTACTTAAAATAATATTTAATTCTAATTTTTAGAAAAATACAAAAAGAAATAGATAATTTAATAGAAGGTACAGAATCAGAAAATGAAAATAAATTTGAAAAATATATTATCCTGAAGAACATAAGAATGAATTATATATTTATACTTATTTTTAAATATTAGAAACCAAATTTTGATAAAATCTATGGATTAATTTCAAATGATACTCAAAAATGGCTGATGCAAAATTTTTATTTAATAGTGATGGTAAAAATATTAGAAATAAAAAAATAGTTGAAATTGATGTAATATTGAAAAATTAAATAATAAATTAAATGGATATTCTAAAGAGTACAAAGAAAAGTATGTGAAAAATTAAAAGAAGATAATGATTTTTTATAAAAATATACAAAATAAAAATTATAAATCATTTAAAAGATTTGAAGAGAATTATAATAAGGTTTCTAAGTATAAAAATAAGAGATTTGGTAGATTTAATTATTTAAATAAAATAGAAAGTTATTTAATAGATATAAATTGAAACTTGCTATTCAGATGGCTAGATTTGAAAGAGATATGCACTATATTGTAAATGGACTGAATTATTTATATATTATAAGATTAGAAAGAGAGATAAATCAAGATTGGTCGTCACCGTATCCAAAAATATAAATATATAGATAAAGGAGATAAGACAAAAGGGAGAGAGTTGGATTATTCAACTTCATACTATAATTTTAAAAGATTATCAAAAATTTGTTGATATTTGTTCAAAATTTGGAATTGATTTATCTGAAAATTCTGAAATTAATAAAACCAGAAAGTGAAAGTATTAGAAATTATATTTCACATTTCTATATTGTAAGAAATCCGTTTATTGATTACAGTATTGCAGAACAAATTGATAGAGTTTCTAATTTACTATCATATAGTACACGTTATAATAATTCAACTTATGCAAGTGTATTTGAAGTATTTAAAAAGATGTGGATTTAGAACATGATGAATTAAAGAAAAATTTAAAACTTATCAGTAATACCGATATACTTAAAAGATTAATGAAACCAAAAGTTTCTGTTTTAGAATTAGAAAGTTATAATTCAAATTATATTAAAAACTTGATAATAGAACTTTAACAAAAGTGGAAAATAAAGATGAAATATCCTCGTGATAAAGTTAGATAAGGAGTCTGAAGAAAAATGTCCAGTATAGTTCACATAACAAAAGCTAATGATTTGTCAGTATCAAATAATCAGCTTGTAATGATTGATGAAAATAATAATAAAAAGAATAAGATTTTTTGAATGATATATCGGCGGTAGTTATTGAAAAATTGTCATTGTAAGATAAGTGCCATTTTACAGTTGAGACTTGCGGAAAATAATATTCCGATTATTATTTGCAATGAGAAACATCAGCCTGAAATTCATTCTTTGGGATTATTTAATCATTTTCAAATAACTTTACGGATAAATGAGCAAATTGAATGGTCAAAGAAAAAGAAAAGAAAAATTATGGATAAAAATTGTAGAAAATAAAATTGAAAAATCAGAAAGAATTATTGAAATATCTGAAAAAGTGATATTCCATTGCAAGATTAGAATCTTATAAGGAAAATTTGCAAAAAGATGATGTGAGTAGAACATCAGGAAGCAAATAGCTTCAAGGATATATTTTCAGGAATTATATAGCAATGCATTTTAAAAGATTTGATGAAGATGGTATAAATTCAGCTCTTAATTATGGTTATATGATATTAAGAGCTATAATATCATCAAAGATTGTAGCTAAAGGTTTTTCATCCAAGTTTGGGATTACATCATAAATCACAGTTTAATGCATACAATTTTTCTGATGACATAATAGAAATTTTTCGTCCAATGGTTGATTATTTAGTTTATCTCTATAAGGATATTTTTAAAATGAAGTGAAATTGAGCAAAGGAAATAAGACAGAAAATATTACTGGTAGCACAACAAAAAGTATTTTAATGGAAAAATATAATTTTTCTCAAGCAGTTGACTATTATCTCAGATAATATAAGAAATTATTTTTAAAAAGATGAAGAAATAATAATACCAAAATTAAGCGTGGAAGACTATGAGTATTGAATATATAGGTATGATAATGTATGATTTTACCAATGCATACAGATAATGAAAATATTGAGATATAAGAATTTTTAGAAAAATTAATAGAAAAAGGATATTATCAGATTCAAAAATCGGTATATATAATGAGGTCGAAAACAAAAGAAAAAAATCGAACTGGCAGAAAAGCAATTATCAATGCTCGCTCCAGAAAATTCTCAATCCGTTCCATTATACTGACAGAAGATCAGTTTCAAAAATGAAAATACTTCTGGAGAAGTAACAATAGGAGAAAGAATTTTAAATAGTAAAATATTAGAATTTTTAAAAAGAATAAAAATGGTATAATACTAAAAAGGTGGTTCTATATCATTAATAAGGAGAAAAATAGGATTGAAAGTATTGAAAATAAAGATAAAAATAGAAAAGTTAGAAATAAATATCTCATCAGTAAGAATTTAGGATGGGATATAGACCACCCAATATCGAAGGGGACTAAAACTATAATTTTTCTATATAAAAATCGTTTTTACTGATATAGACCACCCCAATATCGAAGGGGACTAAAACTAAAATGGCAAGTAATCAAATTAACTCAGTTCTGATATAGACCACCCCAATATCGAAGGGACCAAAACTCTTCAGCAGGAGTTTACATGGTTCTTCTTGATATAGACCACCCCAATATCGAAGGGGACCAAAACTGTATACCCAGTCTCATCATGATAAATATATCGATATAGACCACCCCAATATCGAAGGGACTAAAACTTGAAAAAGTCTAGGTGTGTTAATATTTTTGATATAGACCACCCCAATATCGAAGGGACTAAAACTTTTCTCCTTTACTATTACGTCATCGTATTCTGATATAGACCACCCCAACATCGAAGGGACTAAAACTAGAATATAATTTCACTTGAACCATCTACAATGATATAGGACCACCCCAATATCGAAGGGACTAAAACACAAAAATCCACACACTCTATTTTTTCAGGATATAGACCACCCCAACATCGAAGGGACCAAAACTTTTCAATATATATGGATAATTATTTAAGATATAGACCACCCCAATATCGAGAGGACCAAAACAATATAGCAGCTAATCTGTATCCACCATAAGTGATATAGACCAACCCCTAATATCGAAGGGGACAAAACCTAATGGTCACCTTGTTTGTCATCTAAATTGTGATATAGACCACCCCAATATCGAAGGGGACTAAAAACTACTATAGTCAAGAAAGAGGAAGAAGTTTCTGATATAGACCACCCCAATATCGAAGGGGACCAAAAACTACTATAGTCAAGAAAGAGAAGAAGTTTCTTGATATAGACCACCCCAATATCGAAGGGGACTAAAACCAACAGTAACGGATTCTACTTCACTGTTACGGATATAGACCACCCCAATATCGAAGGGACCAAAACTTCATTATATTTTTAATTAAATATTCTTTTGATATAGACCACCCCAATATCGAAGGGACCAAAACTCATAGTCAATACCATTAATAACAAATAAACGATATAGACCACCCCAATATCGAAGGGACTAAAAACTTAAAGTATTCACTTCCCGCACTTGTCATATCGATATAGACCACCCCAATATCGAAGGGACTAAAACTTTTTAACTGAAAATTTCGTCTTGATAAGTTACGATATGACCACCCCAATATCGAAGGGGACCAAAACAATATATGAAAGCTTCATAACGATTATTTTTAGACATAGACCACCCCAATATCGAAGGGGACCAAAACTAAATACATCATTAGTGACTCTTTCTAATAAAGATATAGACCACCCCAATATCGAAGGGACTAAAACAAATAATTGTCGGCATCCTCTTTTTGTATTTTTGATATAGACCACCCCAATATCGAAGGGGACTAAAACTAAAGCATCATTTATCAATAGATACTCTTTAGCGACATAGACCACCCCAACATCAAAAGGGGACTAAAAACTATCTGTATGTAATGAATGTGCCATTATATAGATATAGACCACCCCAATATCAAAAGGGGACTAAAACTTTTAGCACGAGACATTAAGTTACCACCATCTGATATAGACCACCCCAATATCGAAGGGGACCAAAACAAAAGCTATGAATTCATTAGCTGTCTGCATGTGATATAGACCACCCCAATATCAAAGGAGACTAAAACTGAAAGAATGCCTTTCTAATTAAAAAATTTATAATCTTAACATAAAAGATAACAAGGAGGAATCATATGAGTAATTATATAAATAGAGAAATAGAAGAATTGAAAAAGAAATTGGAGGAACTTGAAAAAGCTTCTCAAAAATATGTCTGAGGAGGTACTAAAAGAAGAACTCAAAAAGATTTTTCCTAGAGAGAAGAAAGAGACGGAGAACTCTCAAAAAGGTCTATATATAGCTTTTAGCACTTGCACTACTTGTTTTAGCTTTCTATAGTAGTATATGCAGCTTTGCAGGAGGAATAAACAATGGGGGTGTGAGTCAAAAGGATTTTTTCAACTTATCTGATATTGATAGGGGTTTACTATTACTAACGGTCTCAGAGCTTGGTTTGATCAAGATAAATACCTAAAGAATCAGGAGAGACCTGATAGATAGCTTTTAATCAAATCAGAAAAGGAAATAAAATCTATTTTTGTGATGCATACCGAAAAAGAAGTTGCTGAAGCAAGAAATAGTGGTAGAGAGATAGAAATAGATAGCATATACCAATTATTCTAAAAATATCCAGATTGATAGTGAGCATCCTATAGAACCTAAACCAGATGAATCTCAGTTCGTCACTATGTCTGATTCTGAAAGAGGGTTTACTATATCTACAACTGGATATCGTATTTGGAGACTTTGAAAAATACGAGAAAAATCAAATAAATAAGGAATATGATTGTATTCCTTGGAAATGGGACTGGAATGTGGGCATAATGTGCTATGCTACAAAGGAAGAAGTTAAGGAAGCAAAAGAATCAGGAAGAGAAGAATTTGTGTTTGTAAATGCTTGTGAAATTTTTTTCAACGATACGGAAAAAGTCCATCTAATAAAAACCCCAGTATCCGCTGAAACTAGACATCAAAGACATAAGATTACATCTCAAATATTAAAATAGAAAATAGTAGAAAATATTTATGAAAAATGTATTGAAATAGACCACCCCAACATCGAAGGGGACTAAAACTATTGTTGCTGGAATAATGTTATCTCGGATATTATACTTAGCGGAATTTATACGTTAGTGATAAGTGATAACAGAATAGATTTTAACAACTGCAAGTTTGAATGGTTTTGTTTGTCTAATTGTTGCTTACTTAATTTGTGAAAACAGAAAAACTTTTAGTATAGAGGAGAGAATAATGACTGCATTGAATACATAACTGGTTGAAAGCGATTGCTGTGACATCTTAAAAGATTTAAATTCTAATGATTATGATATGAAATACTGTACAAAGACGGAACTTAAAAATTCTTAAAAACTGAGAGGTAACGAAAGTTTAGAGAAATCTAATTGTATTCTTGAAAATATAGGACAATACAAAACTATCAATAAAGATATTCGTTTAAATGAGATGATATTAAAGGAAAAATATCCACAATATAAAATATAATTGATATTAAAAAGGAGAAGCTATGAAAAATTATTAGTTTTATATGAACTTAGTATTTATGACAGGGAAGTCAAGTTTAATATAATTATAGATACAACTGCTGAAAACAGTTCTGATTTGTACAATGAGATATGTGAGAAGATACAAATACAATTAGATTCTTTTATTCTGTAAAAACAGACCCTAAAAGTTTTTATTATACTTAATATAATGAATCTTGAAACTGTAGTGAGTTTGAAAGGAAATGATGAATAATTATGTTAAAAGATAGTAAATTAAGTTTTTATATATAATATTGAAAACAACATTGCAAGATTTATCAGTATTTCTCCTGAGAATAAGATAAAAATATATATATTGATAATGATTATGATATCTTCGGATATTCGTTCAAACATTATTAATTTAATAAAAATATCCCAATCTAAGTCTGTGAATATACGAAGTTTTTCCGAAACTTCTGTTAAAAGGAAAATAAGTTTGTGTATGGAAAAATGACTTAATGATATTGACGATATATAATGAAGAAAACTGTAAAGAGAGTAAATATTCCATTATAAATGAAACTATTGATGCAAAATGACGGTGGAGTGTCAGGTGTTATTATGGTGACATTATAGAGTATTCTCCGAATGATACTCCCAGATGTGTTGAAAAAGGAAGGTGTGCAGACTTCCTTTAAACTTAGGACTTGCTATTTTAAAAACAGTTTATGGCTTTTTCACCTCAGCATATCTTTTAAACCTAATTATAGGGTAGAATTTAGTATACATCCTCAGAGGGAAGGCCTGAGATGTAACCACACAATTATCTGGAATATGAGGAAATTGAAAATGTTTCATTTGATGTAAAAATTTCATATTCTAATAATTTCAAAGTTTATTGGAGATAAAGTGTTTTTGTAGACTTTTACAACTTTAAAGTACCTTATACCACTGTAATTTGCTGTAATGTTGTTCCATTTTGATATAGATTACCCAAATATCAAAGAGTAGTAAAATATTATTTTGTGCAGTTGTTGATAACACAGCTCACATTAAAAAATATTTTACAACAATTTAAATTTAATAAGGCAGAAAACAATGTTTGAAAAATTTAAAAATAAAGAAGTTATGAATATCTTAAATAAATTAAACAGTACATACCCTCAAATGGATATATCATGTTGGAGGTGCAGTAAGGTTTATTGCAAAAACTGGATTTACATTGGATGAGGAATCCTTTAATGTTATACTAGAATAATGGTTATTTAATAAATACCATTACAAAAGAAAGAATACACGATGAGTTCGCAAAAACTTATGAGAACTGCCTAATTATATAAAAATCTATTGATGTTATGAAAGAAACAGGCTTACTTTCTGAAATTATACCTGAAATTAAAAGTACAGTATAACTATAATCAGAACAATCCGCATCATTCTCTTGATTTATGGACTGACATACAAGAAGTGTAGTTGACAGCTGTAAGAATTCTGATTATATAACACGGTTATCAGCTCTTTTTCATGATAGGAAAACCTTCAACACAAAAGTATCGATGAAATTACTGGATTTTCTCATTATTATAAGCATGAAACTGTTGGGGCTAAAATGACAGGAGGTATACTGGACAGATTAAAAATTTACAAACGAAGAAAAATATATATTACAGCACTTGTTGAAAAATCATATGGTATTTCATAGAAGTGAAGCTGAAAAAGACAATTCGTAAAATGATGTATAACATTGAAAAGATAATACACGCAGACTTGCAGAGTTGTCTTTTGCTGATGATGAAGGTAAATTCAAAGAAAATCGTCATAATGAGCTTTTTGCTGAAGGTTAATAGTATTATTGATACTTTTAATGTTCCAAAAGTTTCAGACCCTAAAATTAAACGGATATGAGCTTAAAGAAATGGAGTTATGAAGGTCTTGAGATAGGGTAAAGTTAAAAATATTTATTATCACGTATTTTTGAATGAAGGTACACCAAATGAGCGTGAAAACTTCTGAAATTTCTTACAATGATTATAAAAATAATGATAATGAATAAAATGATGCTTTTTCTGTAGGTGATTTATAATATTTTGAAGTAATAACTTTTAAAACAGTTTTTCAATCTACACAATTAACCAATAAAAATACTTTATTAGAATCAGTAATTAATTATAATGAGGTTATTAATGTAAATATAAAATGTAATCACAGTCACCAACCCAACTGTGATTTTTAATTAAAAACAGTAGGATATCTGGAGGAATTTAAAAACACACTGACTTTCAAACACAAAATTAATATAATTAAATAAAAAGACAGTATAAAATAAATTAGGTTTATTGAAAAATATTATCAAAAATTGAAGAAAGGACATTGAAAATGAAAAAAATTTTCAATAGGAATAATTATTCTGGCATTTATAATATCCTGTTCAAATGGGAAGTAAGGAAAATGCCAATAATATAGATAAAACAGACAAGGAAAAACAGAGTATAAGTATTATGAAACCTGAAAATCCTGCAAGGTACTACCATTGCATTGAATACAAAAGATTTTAATGTCAAAGGAGAGGGAGAAACTGCAAATGATTTAGGTGATATTTATAACGGAACTCTTTATTATAAAGGAATATTTTTACAGGAAAGGTTACATTTGACACATTTTACAGTAGCGGATATTTTTTGTGAAAGACGGAAAAATTAGAAGGGGAATATGAAAAACTACAAAAAGCGGAATAAAAAGAATAGATACTTATAAAAACACTAATATTTTAAGTCGTTCAGAAACAAGAGATGGAGTTACAACTGAACTTATTTTTGATGCAAATAGTGAAATTCCAGATAAAAATCTCTGCAGTTAATACACTTTATGAAAAAGATTCATATTTGCCAAAATGTTAAAAATCGTACCGGAGAACTGGAGGCTGAAAGATGTAAATTCACATATTTCTAACTATAAAAATTATTGAGGAAAATGGAAACTTTCACAAAATTGTCTATTCTTTTCAGATGAAGGCATTGTAGAGAATATTTAAACTTGATTCAAAAGCAGACAATATAGAAAACCCTAGTTGAAGAAAGATTTCTGAATGGATTTGGATTAAATACAGAACCATTGGGAATGCTCAAGTGAGATCATCTTATGCGTGTTATAGGAGGAAACTATGAATAAGCGGAATAATATAGAAAAATAATCATAATAATGAACAGAATCATACAAATGAACAATCTCAGAAAGCTTTTAAATAATAAACATGACAAGAAAAAAATTCTTCTGAAATGGAATCCTAAAATTTTTATTTGGAGTAGCTGTACTAGTGCTGGGACTTTATTACATTGAGCAAATTACATGGAAAATGTAGATTTTAGCAAGGTATACACTGTTAGAGTGGAGGGAGATTCAGAAGGAGCTTTTATATCAAGAACAATAAATACTAATTATTACAGCAAACTAAAGGAAAAAGAAGGATAAGAAATCCCAAAAGAAAAACTGGATTTTCTAAACAGTGTAAAAATAACTCCTGAATATCATGTGGATAGACCTTTTTAAAAATGGTGATATTGCAGATGTTGAATTTAAATATGACAAGAAAATGGCAAAAATTGAAAATCCGTATCAGAAACACAAAAACTGAAAAATAAAATAGAAGGACTGCAGAAAGTAGTAAAAATATTAATGAAGCTGAAAGATTTAAAAAGGATTTATAACAAAAATTTCTCAGAATACGCTTGAAAAACTTTATGACAGTCCAGCTGTTGATGCAGATTCAAAACTGATTGAATACGTTGCTGCCAAATATTTATTATAAACAGGATAATAACGGACATTTAGTCTTTAAATATTTTATAAGCAGCAACTCTAAAACATTTAATCAAGGAAAAAACAGAAAACATCCCAAGGGTTTAAGTACATTAATAAAGGGAAAGCAGGAATATCCAATGTTTATGCAATGGAAGTAAAGGATCTTGTTTTAGATAAAAACAGCAATATTACTTCATACAGGGAAGATTTATTTGTGAAAACATACAGCAGTTTTGAGGAAGCAGAAGAAGCCATGAGGAGTTAGGATATAATTTGCTATATTAATTTATGCTTTTATACTGATTTGTGCCTCAAAGAAGGTACTTGAAATGAAATATGAAAGACATACTGGACATTTAAACATAAAATTAATATAATTAAATAAAATACATTATAAAATAATTGAGGTTATTGGAAAAATGTAAGAAAAATAAAAAGAGGGGGAAATTAATATGAAGGATGGGAAATTAAAAAGAACTGACAGGAAAAGAGGTGGAAGAAATGAGATAAAAAGCCTCACCAATAGGGAATTGATGATTTTTAAGACAATAATAGAAGAGGACTATTATTATGTAGATAAAAACAAAAGATGATAGAAAGTCTTCTGGATGACAGTGCCGGAGTGACTTTGTTTACACGCCAAGAAGATTTGGAAAAACATTAAATATGTCAATGCTCAACTATTTCTTTAATCTGAAAAGAAGGAAGAAAATAGAAAGCTATTTGAAAATTTATACATTTCAAAAAGTAAATACATGGATCAGCAGGGGAATATCCTGAATCTATCTTAGTTTTAAAGATATAAAGGCATTAAACTGGGAAAAAAATGTTATTACTTGACTAGAAGGCTGATAACTTATCTATACAATGAGTTTGAATTTTTAGGGAAAAGTTAAATAAAAAGGATTTGAGTGATTTTTGACAAGGTATGGCTAGATGAAGAGGGAGCAGACTGGGAAAAATTCACTGAAAAATCTTTTGAGATATTTATATGAATATCATAATAAAAAGGTAGTAGTTCTTATAGATGAATACTGACACACCGATAGTTTCAGGCTACAACAACGGTTACAAAAAGGAAAGTACTTGCCCTTTACCGTTCTTTATACAGTACAGTACTGAAAAGTAATGCACACCTTCAGTTCAGTGTAATGACAGGAATTTTGAGAATAGCAAAGGAAGGATATTTTCAGCCTTAATAATCTTAAAGTAAACAGTATATTTAGTGAGAAATATTCAGAATATTATGGAATGACAGAAGAAGAAGTTCTGGAAGGGCTGAAATATTACAACCTTGAATATGAAATAAATGATGTAAAGGACTGGTATGACGGATATCAGTTTGGAAATATAGAAGTTTATAATCCGTGGTCAATTATAAACTTTCTGGATAATGGGAAATTAAAACCCTACTGGTAGGGAACAGCAGGAAATGAAACAATAAAATGAACTTCTGACAGAGGAAACAAGGAGATTTTTGATGACCTTGAAAAGCTTTTTCAGAAAAAGAAATAGTATATAAAAAATAAAGGGATTTTACTGAATTTATAGATGATATAAAATGAAATATGGGAATTATTTCTTTACAGTGGATATCTTACAACTTCAGGTGAACAAAAAGACAAGGAACATCCAATAAGAATACCAAACAGGGAAATAATGGAATTTTTTTGAAGACAGGTTTATAGATAGATTTACAGGAAATTATCAGAAATTTTCGGATACTATAAGATATTTGAGAGCAGGAAATATTGAAAAATTTGGTGAAATACTTTCAGAATGAAGTAATTTCTTCATTAAGTTACTTTGATACAGATAAGGATGAAAAATATTATAAGGTGTTTTCTTATAGGAATATTTGTTGCTTTCTAATGAATGATTATGTAAGGCTTTCAGAAAGGGAAAGCGGACATGGAAGAGCAGATCTTATACTGGAACCGAAGAAAAAGGAAAAATCCTGGATACATATTCGAGTTCAAAGTATCTAAAAGTGAAGAAGAACTGGAAAGCTATGCAGAAGAAGGATTTGACAGATAAAGGAAAAGAAATACGATACAGAGCTCATAAATCATGGAGTTACTGAGATAATTTACATAGGACTTGCCTCTTTACAAGAAAAACTCAAGATGAAATATGAAAAATATAATAATTATTTAAAAAGATATTTTGTATGAATTATCAATAACAAGAGAATTTTTTTAAAGAAAGATAGTCATATATAAGAACTGAAGAAAAATAAGCTATCAGGAACTTGTATCTTAAATCTTGACAATTGTCAAATTTTAATATATAATAAGACATATCAATACCTTTTGCAGTACTTTAAATAGTACAGGGTTCTAGCCTATGCAAAGGTTTTTAATTATAGGGGAGAAATCATGTATAGTAATATTTATAAAAGGTATTCATTTAACTTTTGAAGAGCAGATAAATCTTTAAAACCTAAAATTCAAATTCAAGAAATGAAAGAAAAACTCATATATATGACATTAAAAGTAATACTACTACTAATAAAATTGCTTTTACAGTTGTGATTATGGAATACCTGGTTTTTAAAATTAATGCTGATTTTCCAGGAGGAGCAATAAAAAGCTTTTAAAACAATTATGTAAATATAAAACAGATGAAGAAGCACAAAAATTAGGATTTTAAAAATTTTTCAGATAATTGAAAAACTAAAAATATAAATAAAGATACAAAAAGAATTAGTAAGAAGGACACTTTTATGTCCATACTCCTTTACTATAATAAGTTATCAATAGCAGAGGAGTTTTTATATTACTCCATAAATACTATTGAAAATATTAATAATGAGGTTATAATAATTTCAAGGGAGGAGAAAAATGAAGTTGAAAGTTCAGAGAATAAGTGAGAAGGATTATGAAAAATATTCATTAGTGACAGATATTCACGGAAGATACGATCTTTTTGAAAAATATTTGATGAAATTAACTTTACAAAAATGACTACTAATAATTTTTAGGAGATAGCTGCGACAGAGGAGAATATACATATAAAATGTATAGAAAATACATTGATTTGAAGAATGAAGGCTATAAAGTAATTCATCTGTTGGGAAAATCATGAAGATACAATCTTAAAATCCAGAAATGATTTGAATCATAAGGCAAACTGGATGTTTAATGGCGGAGAAAGAACAGTATATTCTTTTTCCGTCATCAGAACAAATTGAGGAAATTATAGATTACTGGGAAGAATTTTATAAAGAAAAATGGCTTTTTGACTTTTTGAAGAAATGCCCCACATCGTGGAAAAGTGAAAATTGTATATTTGTTCATGCGGGGATAGATTTTGAAAAATCTCTGGAAAATCAGGATGAGACATATGTAGTCTGGACTAGAGATAACTGGTACATGAAAAATAATACAGGGAAAACAGTGTTTTATAGCCATACTCCACAAAAATGAAGTAACCAGTTATAATAACTGTTTTAATCTGGATTCAGGAGCATTCCATACAAATATTATGAACTGTTTTGAACTTAAAAACAAATACATTGTATAGATTGAAAATGACAATCTTGAAATACAGAAACTAAATATTGGAAAAGTATCAGAAAAAGAAAGTTTTTCAGAATTATAAAAAGATATACTGGACAATTAAAAGTAAAATTAATATAATTAGAGGGAAAGGAGAGAGGATAAAATGGATGTTATGGAATTTAAGAAACATATAGGATTTGAGGAGGAAAATGAAATGGAAGAAAAAGGAAATGAAAACAGGAACAGAATTACAAGTAGTGAAATTACTTAAGGATTCAGTTGATGCTTCAACAGGAGAAGTAACTTACAGTGAATACGAATCAAAAAGAATATTAATAAGGGAAAAAGGTAAATACTATTGTTGCAGGAAAAACAGGTGTAGGTAAAAGTTCTCTTATAAACTATATTTTTTGGAAAGGAAGTTGCAAAAAGTTGGGATGGCTAGCCTGTAACACAGGAAATACAGAGTATGACCTTGAAAATGATAATATTACGCTTTTTGACACAAAAAGGAATAGAAGCGAAAGATTATGAAAAACGTTGGATAATATAAAAAAATATTTGGAATTGAGACAGGATTCACCAGATGAAAATGATGATATTCATATTGCATGGCTGTGTATAAGCGAAAGAGGAGACAGGGTAGAAGAAGCAGACAGGAACTTTTAAAAAATTTTTAAGTGAAGCTGGAATACCTGTAATAGGGGTATTTACTAAAAGAGAATCAAAGAGGGAGTCAAACTTTGTAAATAAAGTGGTGGAAGATAACCTTCTTCCTGAAGCAAAAAGCAATTGTAAGAGTAAGAAGTATAAATAGAGGAAGTGGAAATAGAAGACAACCTTGTGGAATTAAAGCCTAAAAGGTGCAGAGGAACTTTTGAGAAACATACAAACATATGTCTGAAGGAAGAAGAAATGCAATTAAAAAGGCACAGACAGCAGTCTTGAAAGATAGAATCGAAGCAATGTCAAAAGAAGCAGATGTACTGACTAACTGGTATGCCGCAGGGGCAGCCGCAATAGGAGCAACACCGTTACCATTTGCAGATTCGTTTGCATTGGCGGCATTACAGACAAAAATGGTTGTTGATATAAATACTATATATAGGGTGATGCAGGAACACATACATTTACTGATATAGCGGCGGCATTAATAACTATTACAGGAGTGGCACAAGTTGGGAAACTTGCGGCAGGTCTGCTGAAGGTTATTCCGGTTGTAGGATGGAGGCAAAATGCAGGAGTTGCTGCCGGAATTACTAAAGGAATAGGATTTGGATATTCAGAATATTTAAAAATAATATAAATAAGGAAACAGGAGAAATAAAAACTGGACTTAGAAGACCTGAAACAGAACTTTATGAAATTTTTCAATCAGTTTAAGGACATGATTTAAGAAAATATCGTATAGTATGCAACAGAATGAAAAGGAATATATAAATGAAGAAAATATTTATATCCTTCTGCAGGGGAGGGATAATATTATAGAGCAGAGTTATTAAAACCAATCTTAAGTCTGATTTTATACATGTGAAATAATAACAGGAACAGGATATGGAAAATGGACTGAGAAATGACAGGGTTTATGACTTGCTGAAAATAATGGAAAAGATGGTAAGAAAAAGTGGTTTCTTGAAGACAGACTAAAAGGAAACAAAGAGCTATGTAGATAATATAAATGAAATATTTGAACTGAAAATTCTGAAGGAAAATTTCTATGAGAGTTTATAAATATATTGAAAATTACTATAAAAATTATAGTTATGACAAAGCCATGAAAAATTTACAAAATAGGAGATCTTGGAGTTGGAAATAAAGAGTTTATAAAGGGTTCACCTGACGGTACAACAACAATATGTTCACATTTCTGTTTTAAAGTAATAAGATTTATAGTGAGAAATTATTATAAAGATTATGATCTGTTAAATTACCGGGTAGAAGAAATTGAAAATCATTATAGGGAAAAGCTGGAATATATAACACCAGGACATTTATATAATGTATTTAGACAACATACGAATTATTTTGGATAAAAAAGGAATGAGGGAATGTCTTAAATTAAAAATAAGGCATCCCTTTATACATTAAAAGTGACTATATAAAACTTTGAACTAATATAGAAAAATGTAAAATATAAAATATAGGGGAAAAGTTTATAAAAATTACTTGACAAATGACAACTTATTTATTATAATTATTTGTATTATAATTTATTCAAAAAGCAATATTTAGTTTTAATAATGCTTACTACATACCAATTATTGGAAAAGGAGTCGATAAACAATGGCAGTACCCTAAGAAAAGAACGTCCAAAGCAAAAAGAAATATGAGAAGATCACATGATTCAATCAAAGCACCTAACATAATCGTAGAAGCTGATGGAACTGTGAGAAGACCTCATAGATTAAATTTAGATACAGGGTGTATACAGAGGTAGACAAAGTTTTTACAAACCTGCTACAGACGAAAGTACAGCTGACGTTGAATAATATATAAGCAAGATAGAGATAGTCTTGCTTTTTGTAGTTAAAGAAAATTTTTTTATAAAACAAAAGAATAAAAACATAAAAATAATAATTGTCAATTTATGAAATATTTGTTATACTCTAAAAATAATATGACAATTAGAAAATTAAACTTTTCATGAGTCATAATTAAAAACAAAAAGAAAATAATAACTGAGGTGAATAAATGAAAAATAGAGTATTGAGAACGGGTTCTTTTGCACCTGAAAAATTCTGACAAATGATGATTTGGCAAAAATGGTTGATAGCAAATGATGAATGGATAAGTACAAGAACAGGAATAAAAGAAAGAAGAATAGCTTCTGCTGATGAAGCAACTTCAGATTTAGCTTACAGGGCTGCTCTGAATGCAATAGATAATGCTGGAATTGATAAAAATGAAATAGAACTGGTAATGTGGCAACAATGACTTCGATCACTTTACTCCGTCTACAGCGGCACTGGTACAGGATAAACTTGGAATTAAAGCTGCTGCATTTGATCTTTCGGCGGCATGTACAGGATTTATTTATGCATTTACAACAGGGTACAGCTTTATTAAAGCAGGAATATATAAAAAGTACGTGTAATCGGAGTGAAACTATGTCCAGAGTTACAGACTGGACAGACAGGGGAACATGTATCCTTTTTGGAGATGGAGCAGGGGCAGTTGTTTTAGGAGAAACAGAAACAGGAGGATTTATTTTCAAGCCATCTTGTTGCTGACGGTTCAGGAGCATGCGAACTTCTTGTTCCAGCTGGAGGATCTAGAACTCCGCAAGCCACGAGCATTAGATAATAAAGATGTCTACTTAAAAATGAACGGAAGGGAAATTTTCAAATTTGCAGTTAAGGTATTCCCCTGAAAACAGTTGAGAATATACTGGAACAGGCAAAACACTACAGCAGATGATGTTGATTTATTTGTTCCTCACCAGGCAAACATAAGAATAATAGAATCTATATCAAAGAGATTTAAACAGCCATTGGAAAAATTTTTGTAAATCTGCATAAATACGGTAATACTCTGGAGCATCAGTACCTTTAGCCCTTGATGAAGCCAAATAGGAAGGAAGACTGAAAAAGGGAGACAAGGTTGTTATAGTCGGTTTTGGTGGAGGACTGACTTACGGTTCAATTCTTATTTGAATGGTCAAAATAATGAAAATATTAAAAATGGAAAAATAGTTGGAAGGAGAGATTGAAATGAATAGAAAAATCACTAGGGGGACTTTTAATAATCTTCATAAGTCTGTTTTTATCTGTTTCAAAAATACATTCCTGAGAGTATTAATGTATGTATTTAATTATCAGATAATACTTGTATTGCTAGGATTTACTTTATACTCCAGATACCCTAGGAATATCTTTATCTTAGTAGGATTATATCTTTATTTTCAAGAATCTTTACTGAATATTTTGAAATAGCATTCCCTCTAATTACATTAGTAGCAGGGTTGTAATATTTGTTCTGGGACTTAATGAAAAATAAGAAGAGCTTGAAAAAGCAGGAACCTGTTTATAAAAAGTACTTATAAAGCAGATGATTCTAAAAACTACAGATATTGAAGATACAGAGGAAATAAAATAATATAAAAATCTATTGAAATATAAAAATCTATATTTTTAATAAATAGATACACAGTTAAAAATAATGATATAATAATTACTTAAAGGAGGAAATGATGTCAAGATCTGCTTTTTGTATTTCCCGGTCAGGGGAACACAGTATCCTAGAATGGGAAAAAACTGTATGATGAAGTAAATGATGAAAATAGCAATTGATGAAATACTTGAAAGTACAGGAAATTCAGAAATAAAGAGAGTTTTATTTGAAGGAACAGAAGAGGAATTGAAAAATACCCAGTATGCACAACCTGCCATTGCATTATTTTCAGTGTTTTTAACTAAACTTTTAAAGGAAAAGGGAGTAAATGCTGACTATGTTGCAGGACACAGTTTAGGAGAATACAGTTCCCTATATGCGGCAGGAATACTTGGAGAAAAGGATGTAATGAAACCTCATTTCAAGAAGAGGGAAATAATGGAACTGCTGAAATCGAAGGTAGCATGGCAGCTATTTTAGGACTTCCGTCAGAAGAAATTGAAAAAATATGTACTGAAATTGACGGAACAGTTGAGGCAGTGAATTTTAATGAACCTAAACAGACGGTAATTGCAGGAAAAGGAAGCAATAGAAAAAGTCTTGATGTATTTAAGGAAAAAGGAGCAAAAAGAGCTATACCTCTTGCTGTATCAGGGCCATTCCATCTCATCGCTGATGAAGCCTGTTGCAGAAAAATTGAAACAGGAATTTGAAAATTACATGTGAATGATAGTGAAATTTCTCTTGTTGCAAATACAACTGCTAATATTTTAACTTCAGCAGATGAAATAAAGGAAGAATTATACAGACAAACTTTTAGCCTGGTAAAATGGGTTGACACAATAAATAAACTGGCTGAAAATGGAGTTACAAAAATATATGAAATAGGTCCTGGAAAAAGTTCTTGCAGGGCTTATAAAAGATAAATAAGAACATAGAAGCAATCAATATCGAAAATGTTGAAGCGATAAATACATTAGTTATTTTAAAAGAGTTGCATTTTTCAATTCTTTTGATATAATAGTTTGAAAAATAATAAAATGGAGGTGGCATTGCTATGCTAGAAAAATAAAAATCAATAGTAGCAGATCAATTAGGGGAGGATGAGGACTCAAGCAACTGAAGATGCATCATTTATTGATGATTTAGAGCAGATTCTTTAGATACAGTTGAATTGATAATGGCTTTTGAAGAAGAATTTGATGTGGAAATACCTGATGAAGATGCTCAAAAATTAAAACAGTTAAAAGATGTAATTGAGTACATTGAATCAAAATAATAATAAATATATATATTGGGGTTTTCCCATTTTTATTGAAATAATTAGAAAAATTAGTATAATATAACTACTTGGTTAATGTATGAAAAAGAAAACTAAAAACGAAATTGTGAGGTGTATAAATGAGAAGAGTAGTTGTTACAGGGGTTGGATTGATTACTCCATTAGGACAGGAAAAGAAAAAGACTGGAAGAATTTGTTGAATGGAGAGTGCGGTATAGATAGATTACAGCCTTCGATACTTCAGAACATACTGTACATATCGCCGGAGAAGTTAAAGATTTTAATCTGGAAGATTATATAGAAAAGAAAAGAACTTAAAAATGGGAAGATTTTTCCAGTTTGCTATTGCCGCGACAAAGAAGCATTAGCAGATGCAAAATTCGAGATTACTCCTGAAAAATGCTGGAAAGAGTTGGTACAATAATAGGTTCTGGAATCGGTGGACTTGATATAATTGAGCAGAAACTCGTGAAAGCTTGTAGAAAAAGGACCAAAAATTTCTCTTTCTACATTCCAGCTGCAATATTGAATATGGCATCAGGAAATACTTCTACTTTATGTAGGTTCACAAAGGACCAAATAAAAACAGTAGTTACAGCATGTACATCAGGACAAACTCTGTCAGATGCTTTTTCAGACTATTCTGTTAAAACAAGGCTGATGTAATGATAGCTGGTGGAACAGAAGCAACTGTAACTCCAAGTGGTATAGCCGGATTTGCTAACTTAAAGGCACTTTCTACAAATCCTGATCCTAAAAAGGCTTCAAGACCTTTTACTGCTGACAGGGATGGATTTGTTCTGGCTGAAGGGCAGGAATCTTAATTTTAGAAGAACTGAACATGCTAAAAAAAGAGAGCAAAAATATATGCTGAAGTAGTAGGATATGGAGAAACAGGAGATAGCTTACCATATGACTGCAACCTTCAGATGGTGGGAGAAGGAGCTGCAAGAGCTATTAAAATGGCTTTAGAGCAGGAAATATCAAACCTGAAGAAGTTGGATACATTAATGCTCACGGAACTTCAACACCTGCAAATGATAAAAATGAAACTCAGGCAATAAAAACAGCTTTTGGAGAACATGCTTATAAAATAGGTGTAAACTCTACAAAAGGTGCAACAGGACACTTACTTGGTGGAGCAGGAGGAATCGAAGCCGCTTTCCTTGCAATGGCTATTGATGAAGGAATAATGCACCAACAACAAATCAGGAAATCCTGATCCTGTATGTGATTTATACTACATTCCAAATAAAGCTGAAAAAAAGAGATATAGAAGTAGGACTTTCAAATTCGTTAGATTTGGGAGGACATAACGCTATTCTGGTTTTCAGAAAATATAGAGGATAGAATCTGATAAATATTACTGAATGATTCAGGATGGCTTAATAGTTTTCAATAGTTAATAATTTTATAGGAGGGACTGTTTTCAGGACAAATGAATTTCTGTTCAGAGCAGTCCCTTTTCTGACTAGGAAAACATTAATTTATAAAATGGAGTTGTTTTTAAATGATAAATGGAAGTAACACTGATAAACTTATGAAGAAAATAAACTACAAGTTTAAAAATGAAGAATATTTAAAAGAAGCTCTGACCCATAGATCTTTATGCCAATGAAAAACAGTGCATTTAAAAATTTTGATAATGAAAAACTGGAATTTTTAGGAGATGCAGTATTAAACCTGATTGCAACAGAATATATACAGTCTTGGAAAAGGAAAGAAGGAAGGAGAGCTTGCAAAAATTAAAAAGTCAGATAATAAGTGAACCTGTTTTTTTCATCTATTGCAAGTGATATAGAACTTGGAAATTACCTGTATCTGAGTAATGGTGAAATTTCTTCTGGCGGGAGAAAAAGAAATCAATATTGGGAGATGCTTTTGAAGCTACTGATAGAGCTATTTTTAAGGATTCAGACTATTATACAACGAAGGATGTTGCACTAGGGTTTTATTCTTGATAAGCTTGAAAAACTTGATAATATTGAAGGACAGGAGATTATAAAAACAATATTACAGGAAGTTTTTCAAAGTAAATATAAAAATTCCTGAATATGAGCTTACGGGAACAAAAGGTCCGGATCATAACAAAGTAGAGTTTCGGTTAAACACAATAATAAGACAATAGAGCCATGGAATAGGGAAAAAGTAAAAGGAAGCTGAGAAAAAGCTGCTAAGGAAGCTCTGGACTATATAAAAAGGGAAAAATAGGGAAATTAATCTAAGTTCTTAATCTAAGTGTTTAAAAGTAAAAGCTGGATAGAGTGAAGGAAAGGATAAATTATGAAAAACAGCATTATATCCAGGGAAGTTTTGATCCGGTGACAAAAAGGTCATATCGATATAATAAGACGTTCAGCATTATTTGATAGAGTTATTATTAGATTTTTAAAAATTTTCTAAAAATAGAGCATGGTTTTCAGATGAGGAAAAATGTCAGATGATACAGGAAATACTTGAAAAAGGAAAAATATAAAGGCTGAAATAAAAAGTGTTTAATGGACTTCTGGTAGATTTCATCAAGGAAGAAAAAGTAAATATACTGGTAAGAGGACTTAGGGGCATTATCAGATTATGAATATGAACTGCAGTTTACCCTAACAAATAAGACTTTGGCAAAAAGTGATTTTGAAACAATATTTTTAAGTGCCTCAAGGAATATTTATATTTAAGTTCCAGTTTAGTGAAGGAAATAGCACAAAACAAGGGGATTTAAAAATGTTTTGTTCCAGAAAATGTTGAGAAAAGAATGATAGAAAAGGTTAAACAAATGGAAATATAATTAAAAGGAGAGGTAAATTATGGCAGCAACTAAAGGAAGTTATGGTAAAACTAAATACATATGTTCTGAATGTGGCTATAATTCGCAAAAATGGCTTGGAAAATGTCCAAATTGCGACTCGTGGGGACTTTTTGAAGAAGAGGTTGATATAAAGAGAACGCTGAAAAATATTCAGTCGGAAGAGGTTTCAATCAGCAAAATAAGCGAGATAGAAAATAGCAAAAGGAATTTAGAATGGTAACTCAGTATGAGGAATTTGACAGAGTCCTTGGAGGAGGACTTATCAAAGGTGAAGTAGTACTGATTACCGGAAGTCCGGGAATAGGAAAATCAACATTTCTGTTGCAGCTGTCTGAAGAATATTCAAAATAGGAAATGTATTTTTATGTTTCAGGAGGAATCTCAAGACAGATAAAAACAGAGGGCAAAAGAAAGAATAAAACGTAAATAGCGGGAATTTATATATTCTTAATGATACAAACATAGAAAAAGATAGAAAAAGTTGTTTAGAGGATAAACCGAAAGGTAGTAGTTATAGATTCTATACAGACTTTGTACTCTGAAAATGTAAATTCAGTGCCTGGAAGTGTGACTCAGATAAAGGGAAACAACGCTCAAAAATAATAGAAATAGCATATGAAAATAGCTTTTTACATTGTAGGGCATGCAACCAAGGATGGAAAAACACTGCAGGACCTAAACTGCTGGAACATATGGTTGATGCAGTTTTACAGATAGAAGGGGAAGAAAAAACAGTTATTATAGGATAGTCCGTTCCATAAAAACAGATATGGTTCAACAAATGAAATTTCAATATTTGATATGAAGGAAAAACGGAATAAGTGAAGTAAAAATCCTTCAGAGTTTTTATAAGCGACAGGAGGAAAAATATTGGAAGCATTATTGTGCCTATATTTTGAAGGAAGCTGTATTTCTCTTTGAAATACAGTCACTCATGGAACTCCAAATTTTGGAATGCCTAGAAGAACAGTTGAAGGTTATGACAGAAATAGAGTGGAAATTTTAGGGTGCAGTCCTGTCACGTTCGTTAAATGTAGATGTTAATTCAAAGGATATATATATTAATATTCCTGAGAATAGAGCTTAACGATAGAAGTTCAGATTTGGCAGTAGTATTTTTCCTGCTCTTTCAGTTAATAAAATACCTATAGCCAGAAAATTGCCGCTATAGGAGAATTAGAGCTAAGAGGGGAGTAAGAAAGTTTCTTTTATAAAAATAGGATAACTGAACTGGAAAAACTTGGATTTACAGGGTCTATCTCCCAAAGCCATGAAGCTGATCTGAAGAAGGAAAAATAAAATTGAAACTTAATTATATAAGTAATATAAGCGAGTTAATCGAAAGGGTGAAATAATTGAAAAACGAAATTAGCTAAAAAAACAGATACTGGAACATTTATTTTTCGATAATGTCTCCAGGTAAAGCCTTTGAGAGCAGCAATAGATAGAATACAGGAAGCAAATCTTGGAGCAATTATTGTTTTAGGAGATCCTAAAAATTATCAGATGTAATGAGGGCGGATTTGAGATTAAATACAGCATATACACCTCAGAAGGTATATGAACTGTCAAAAATGGACGGAGCTATAATACTGTCTGAAAATATAAAAACAATACATGGAGCCAATATACAGCTTTCAGCCTGATTCAAATATAAAGACAGATGAAAGTGGTAATGAGGCATCAGGCGGCAAATAGAATAGCAAAACAGAAGGGTAAACCTTGTAATAGCCGTTTCAGAAAGAAGAAATAAAATAACAGTTTATAAAGGTGATTTTATATATTCTCTAAATGAATTGAGCAACCTGCTTGTAAAAATCTTCTGCAGGCAATAACTGCACTTGAAAAATATTCCTTAGGGATAGAAAAAGGATGGACAAATCTTTCTGTTCTTGAATTTGATAACATAGTAACATTGTATGATGTCGTTGAAGTTATAAGAATGTACAGATTGTTATTTAAAATGTCTGAGGAACTCCTGGATTATATGGCAGAGCTTGGGGTGGAGTCAAGGCTTGTAAAAATACAGTATGAAGAGATAATGCTCAATAAAATGAAAGTTTCTTGCTCTTATAAAGGATTATAAGATGGAAGGGAAAAGGCTGATAAAAGTAGTGGAAAATATTAGAAATCTTACAAAAGAAGAACTTTTTGAAGATGAAAAATATTGTTAATATTCTTGGATACAATCTGAAGGATATAAGCTTGGATGAAGGTATAAAATCAAGAGGATACAGTCTTCTTAGCAGTATAAATCAAAATAACGAAAAAGGACATTGATCTTATTACCGAAATTACAGGATGTTCAGATGATTCTGCTTGCAACTCCTGAGAGAATAGCTCAGATAAAGGGAATAAGCAAGTTTAAAATCGGAACATGTACATAAGGCGTTAACAAGATTGAAAAATAAAATAGCCCTAGATAGGGAATAAATTTAAGATTAATTTGGAAAGAGAAAAAGATGGAAAAAGAAATTAGTTGTTGGTGGTCAGGCTGTAGTGGAAGGTGTAATGATGAGAGGACCTAAAGCTATAGCAACTGCTGTAAGAAAACAGGATGGAAGCATAGTTTATAAAAAAATAGCTTTAAATGAAAAAAACAATAAATGGCTGAAGATACCTTTTGTAAGAGGGGTGCTGGCTTTATCATGATGCAATGGTAGTAGGGACAAAGGAACTTATATTTGCATCAAATCAGGCAGGTCTTGAAGAGGAAAAATGAATGACAAGGAAAATAAAAGGAACAGTGGCTATATCAATACTTCTTGGAGTAGGATTGTTTATGGTGCTGCCATCTTTTATAGGAAGTCATGTTTTCAGGGAAAATAGATTGCTTGCAAATGTCCTGGAAGCGGCAATAAGACTCTGTATTATTTTTTAGGATATATATGGGGAATATCATTTTTAAAGATATAAAAAGAGTATTTGAATATCATGGTGCTGAACATAAAAAGTATAATGGCTTTTTGAGCAGGAAAAGGAACTTACTCCTAAAAATGCAAAAGAATGTACCAGATTTCACCCAAGATTGGAACAAGTTTTCTTTTTACTTTGTAATGTTCATAAGTATATTAGTATTTTTCAACTGTTGATGTAGTATTCTCAACATTCTTTACAATACCTCAGAATCCACTTTTGCTTATACTTACAAAGCTTGTAACATAAGGGTACTGTTTGTTCCTTTAGTTGCAGGGATTTCATATGAACTTCAGAGATGGACAAGTTATCATTTGGATAATATATTTGCAGGATTGATTGCAAAAGCCTGGTTTATTGCTTTCAAAAATAACTACAAGTGAGCCTGATGAAAGTCAGCTTGAAGTTGCAATAGTAGCTTCAAATGTTGCACTGGGAAGAGAAGTTGATAATGCAACAGAAGTGTTTGAGTAACGTAAATATAAAAATTCAAATAAAAAGATTTATTAAAAGTAATTCGTCAAAATAAAAATAGAAATAAAAATATAGAAGGTGTAAAAATATGTTACAGAATTTTTATGGAATTATAGAAGTAAAACATTATCAGCTTGGTCGTTTAAGACTTCAGACAGATGTATTGAAGAAAAATACTGAATTAAGAGAAGAATTTCAAAATAATATAAAGAGATTTCAGGAATAGAAAAAGTAGTTGTAAAATCCTATTAATGGAAGTATACTGCTGATTTTTGATGAAAACACAATAGAACATCTCATTTTTATATTTAGTTTGCAGTTAAAAACTTTTACATTTGGAAGAAGAAATATTCAAAATAAAATCTTCAAAAACAGAAGTAGCATTAAAGAAGTTATTTGAAGTATTAGATTTGGCAATATATAATAAAAGTAGAGGTTTTTAAATGTTAAGACAGTTTTAGCAGGAGTTATTGGTTTTTATGGTATAAAAACTTAGAAAAAGTAACTATTCTTTCAGGATGGACATTATTATGGTGGGCTTCATCACTGTTAAGAGGGAGAATAAGTCATAATGATAAAAAATATTGAAAAAGACATATCATTTATTTAATCAGGTAAGAGTGGTTCATAGTATTCCTGGAAGACTCAGGCTTTTAGTTCCCTAACCTTTCAGTATTCCTGAAATGTAAGAAAAATATGAAGACAGAGTAACTGAACTTATTCTATCTAAAAAGGAATAAAAAGTATAGGAATATTCTTACAGAACTGACAAAGTACTGATTTTGTTATGATATAAACTGTATTTTCAGCAGAGAAAAATATTAAACTGACTAAACAAGATTTCAGAACTAATTATTGAACATTCGGAATTTTTATGAAAATAAATCTTTAAAGGAAAGAAGATAATCAGATATTCTTTATAAAAATATTGAAAGAGGAAATTTTGATGGAAAATAAAAAATTATTTGCTAGATTGTGAAATTATACATAGAATACATGGGAAGAATTCGAATAAAATCCAGATCATTAAAGTATCTTGGAATGTATAAAAAGAAGTGGAAGAACAGCTTAAACAGGTACATTATATACAAAGTGTTGAAATATCAAATATAACAGGAACAGTTGTTATATATTTTTGATGATTTTTCATTATTGGAAGAAAATCTGATTTCATTATTACAAAAATACCTTAAATGTTTATCTTGTAGAGATTTATAAAAATGAAAAGAAAATAAAGTCAGATAAATATGTTATTGAAAGAAAATTACAGGAGGAATCTCCAAAGGAGATTATGCAGAAAATACTGACATCCTTGCTCCTTCTCGTTTTTGCCCGGACCCTAAAAAGAACAGGATTAGGATATTTATTTAATTATAAGATACTTTCAACTATTTCATTAGCACTCCTGTGATAAAAATGGTCTAAATTCTTTAGTACAGAATAAAAAGACCCAATGCTGATACATTAAGTTCTACTGCAATTATAAGCAGTCTTCTGCTTGGAAATGAAAAACAGCCTTAACTATTATGATATTAGAAAGAATAGCTGAGTTACTTACAGTATATACTATAAAAGAAAACAAGAGGCGTAATTAAGGATATGCTCAGTGTAGGAGAAAGTTATGTCTGGAAACAGATTGATAATGGTGTAGTAAAAAAAGTTTCCATTGATGAAATAGTTAAAGGGGATTCTGTATTAGTTCAAACAGGAGAAAAAATCAGTGTTGATGGAATAATTGAAAAGGGAAGTGCAGTTATAGATCAGTCATCAATAACGGGAGAATATATGCCTGTTACTAAAAAAACAGGAGAAGAAGTTTTTGCTGGAACAATAATAAAAAGTGGAAGTATTACAGTTAAGGCAGAAAAAGTTGGAGATGAAAGAACTGTTTCAAGAATTATAAAACTTGTAGAAGATAGCTTCATTTAATAAAAGCTGATATTCAGTCTTATGCAGATACTTTTTCAGCACAGCTAATACCACTTAACTTTCTTTTAGCGGGAATAGTGTATTTTTCTACACGTAATGTACAAAAAGCTTTAAGTATGCTTGTTATAGATTACTCATGTGGAATAAGATTATCTACGGCAACAGCTTTTTCTGCTGCAATAAATACTGCTGCAAAAATGGTATTTTTGATAAAAGGAAGTAACTACTTTTGAAGAATTATCAAAATCTGATACAGTAATTTTTGATAAGACTGGAACAATTACAGAAGGAAAACCTAAAAATACAGACATTACAAGTGTTAAAAGAATATGCAGACAAATGAACTTTCGCATTTGCAGCAGCAGCTGAAGAAATGTCATCATCCTTGCAGTGGCAATTTTAAATGAAGTAAAAATAGAGGAATACAGATTCCTGAACATAAAAGATACAGAAATTAAGGTTTCAAGAGGTATAGAAACATTAGTAAATAATGATGTGATACGTGTTGGAAGCAAAAAAATATATGCAGAAAATGAAATTTATACTGATAATGCTTCCGATGTTATAAAAGTGTATTTTTAAATCGTGGTGAAATTCTTATGCGCGTAGCAAAAATAAAGATTTGATAGGTGTAATAGGGGTTTCAGATCCTCCACGTGAGAATATAAAAAGCTATGAACCGTCTTAGAAATCATGGAATAGATGATATTGTACTTTTAACAGGTGATTTAAGACAGCAGGCAGAAACAATAGCTTCAAGAATGTCTATGGACAGATATGAATCAGAACTTTTACCTGAAGACAAGGCAAGGGACATTTTGAAATTTCAGTCAATTGGCTCAAAAGTCATCATGATTGGTGATGGAATAAATGATGCTCCAGCCTTTATCGTATGCAAATGTAGGAATTGCTTTTAGAAGTTCTAAAACAGATGTGGCTATGGAAGCTGCAGATGTAACGATTACTTCTGATGATCCTCTTTTAATACCAGGAGTAGTAGGATTAGCCAAAAAAACAATGAAAATAATAAAGGAAAACTTCACGATGGCAATAGGAATAAACAGTTTTGCACTTGTATTAGGAGCAACAGGAATGATTCCTGCTATTTACAGTTCTATTTTACATAATTCCATAACTATTTTAGTTGTAGGAAATTTCTTTGAGATTATTAAAATATAATGTCAATAAGTAGAAAAGGAATCTTAATATGAATAAGTTGAACGTTACTATAATGCATAAATTGCCTAACAGAATCAGATTTAAAATTTCTCATCGAATTAAAAATCTGGAAAAATTTTTCTAAGATGGTTAAATCCACAAATAAAAGCATATATTTACGATATAATAGCATTATAAATACAGTTCTGGTTAAATTTGATCAGGGAAGAGATATGTTTACAGGAAATTATTTATCGTGTATTACAGGCATATCTATTGAGAATAATATGTCGCCTGTAAAATTAATAGAAGATTATTATGAAAATTCAATTAATTCACTTTTCAATGTATTCAGGAGGAGCTATTTTATTAGCTTTTTCTTTATAGCCCTAGGGTGGAAGAAAATTGAAGAATCTGCAAACAGGTATGAATAATTGGCATTAATGCTGACAACTGCAGCGATAATCGAACATGCTACAGTGATACAAAGAGAAAAAGGATTTTTGATATTGAAATTTTACCGGCAATATATTTGCTAAAAATCATATTTTAATAATAAATCTGTTATTACAATAATTTTAATGTGGCTGACTACGTTCGGAAGACACCTTATAATACGGAGTCATTCAGATAAAAATAGTTAGAATTTACAGATTAAAAGATGAAAACAATAAGTGTCATTATATTGCAAATATACAGGATGATAATTCAATTGAAAATTTAAATGATTTAATATATCATATATTTTTATAATAAAAATAAGTAATGATATGAATGATAGATATATAACATTACAATAAAAATTTAGGAGGTAAAAATGATAGGATTTGGAAATGTAAAAAGGAGCATCTTATAGGTGCAGTAGCAGGAGTTGGAGCAGTAGCAGTGACATATTATCTGTATATCAAAATAAAATAGATGATTTTTTAAGAAAACAAGGTATAAATGTAAAAAGCTCCAATCAGACAAGTTATGAAAAATATGAGTCTTGAGGAATTAGTAACAGTAAAAGAAAATCTGGAAGATTTAATTGCTGAAAAAGAACTTGGGATCAAATGTAGATAATGTAGTTGTTTCTAAAAATAATATTAATCTACATTTAAATAAAATTTATTTGATTTTATTTATTGAAGCTGTAGTAGAAGGAAACTGTTTAAAATCTATTCAAAAACAGTTTCTTTTTTATTTATAAGAATTTAAAAAAAGGCTTGACAATTTAAGTAAGTAGTGGTAACATATAAAAAGAAATTAGACAACCTAATTAATAATTAGGCTTGGTTAAGATAAGTGGAAAGGAGTGGTAATGAGCAAAAGTTTAGAAGACTATCTAAAAGGAATATATCTCCTGAAAAAGAAAAACAGTATTCAAATAAAAATTTAGCAGAATATCTGAATATTTCACCCTGCATCAGTAAGCGAAATGATAAAAAGCTTTCAAATGAAAAATTATTTAATTTCAGAAGGCAGGAATATTAAAGCTTTACTAAGAAAGGAAGTGATATTGCAGTAAACATCATAAGAAAACACAGGGTATGGGAAGTATTCCCTGTAGAAAAGCTAGGATATGATAGGGGATGAAATACATGAAGAAGCAGAAGTTCTCGAACATGTAACAGAGTGAAAAATGTTGCAAAAACTTGGAGAATTTCTTTTCTATCCGAAAAGAATGTCCACATGGAAGTCCAATATTTTATGACAGTGATGAATTTAGTGAAGAAAAATATGATGAAACTGTCTGAAGCAGAAGAAGATGATGAGATAGTAATATTAAGTGTAGAAGATAATATAGAACTGTACGACTATCTAAGAGAAATGGATATAACAATAAGAGAAAGTTATAAAGTTACAAAAAGATCCTTTTAATGGACCGATTTATCTGGAGAATAGTAATAAAAACGAAAAATAATCGCATATGATGCGGCTAAACTAATAGAAATTTATAGATATGAAGGAGAATGATGAGTATGAACAATAATCTGTTAAATATAAAAAGAACTTTAAATTTGTAATAATGTTTGGATTAATGATACTTGCACTGGTAAATTGCGGAAATAAAGGTGGAGCAGCAAAAGACAATGCCCAGTCGGGAAATGGAGATAAAAAAATAAAAATTGTTACAACAACAACAATGCTTGCTGATCTTAGCAGAATAATCGGTGGAGATAAAGTTGAAGTTGAAGGGCTTATGGGAGAAGGAGTAGACCCACACCTTTATACAGCTAGTGCAGGAGATGTTGATAAACTTTCAAAAGCTGATTTAATTGTTTATGGTGGCCTTCATTTGGAAGGAAAAATGACAGAAGTATTTGAAAGTATGGAACAACAGAAGAAAGCTATACTTAATGTAGGAGAAGCAATAGATAAAAGTCAAGTTACAATGGTGGAAGGAAATACTCCAGATCCACATGTCTGGTTTAATACAGAATTCTGGGGAAAAGAAGCTGAAGCATTGGCAAATAAATTAGCAGAAATGGATTCTAAAAATGCTGACTATTATAAACAGAATTATGAAAACTATAAAAAGAATTAGCTGAACTTACTGAATATGTAAAAGGAAGAATTAACGAAATTCCTGAAAAAAGTAGAGTACTTGTAACAGCCCATGATGGATTTGGATATTTTGGAAAACAATTTGGACTTGAAGTTAAGGCAATACAGGGAGTTTCTACAGATTCTGAAACAGGTACTAAAAATATAAGTGATTTAGGGCAAAACTTTCATTGTTGAAAAGGGATATAAAGGCAATTTCTGTAGAGTCTTCAGTACCTAAAAAGTATAGAAGCATTACAGGAAGCAGTAAAGGCAAAAAGGAAAAGAAATAAAATAGGTGGAGAACTTTATTCAGATTCACTAGGAGATAAGGAACATAATACTGAATCTTATATAAAAACAGTAAAAGCAAATGCTGATACAATAGCAAAATGCATTAAAAATAGGTATATAATAAAGATAAAAAAGAAGAATGTAGAGGTTAGTTATGACAACAGCAAATAATATGGAAAAACAAAACAGAATAATGAAATAATTATAAAAGTGGAGGATTTGACAGTAGCCTACGAAGATAAGCCTGTTTTATGGGATGTTGAACTAAAATGTAAAAAAGGAGTTCTAATAGCTATTGTAGGTCCAAACGGTGCGGGAAAAATCGACATTAATTAAAAACAATGCTCAACCTTATAAAGCCTGTTACCGGAGAAGTCCTGTTTTATAATGAAAAGTACAGCAAAGTAAGAAATAAAATAGCATATGTTCCTCAAAGGGGAAGTGTAGACTGGGATTTTCCAACGACTGTATTTGATGTAGTTGAAATGGGGCGTTATGGAAAGGTTGGATGGCTTAAGAAGGTAGGTAAAATAGACAAGGAAAAAACGAAGGAAGCCATTGCAAAAGTTGGAATGGAAGAATTTTCTGACAGACAGATAAGCCAGCTTTCGGGAGGACAGCAGCAGAGAGTCTTTCTGGCAAGGGCATTGGTTCAGGAAGCTGAAATTTATTTTATGGATGAGCCATTTCAAGAGTAGACAGCAAGACAGAAAAAAATCAATAATCGATATTTTGAAAAAATTGAGAAATGAAGGGAAAACAGTAATTGCTGTACACCATGACTTACAGACTGTAAAAGAATATTTTGATTATGTGACTTTTATAAATGTTTCAGTAATTGCGTCAGTACCATGTAGATGATGTATTTACCGAGGCAAAATATTGAAAAAGGCTATAAAAAAATAAAAACCCATTCAATTTCTATAGGACAGTCTTTGGAAAAAGAAAAATAGAGAAATGAAAAAGGAGGAGTAAAATGAATATTTTAAAACTTTTAACAGATCATACATTCAGGACTGTTGCTATGGGATGTACACTACTTGGTATTGTTTCAGGAATGATAGGATGTTTTGCAGTACTGAGAAAGCAGAGTCTGCTTGAGATGCTGTATCTCATGCTTCGCTTCCTGAGTATGTATAGCTTTTATGATTACAAATAGTAAAAATACAGAGTCCTACTGATAGGAGCTTTATGTGTGGGATTATGTGTATTGGATTAATACAGATAATTCAGAATTATACTAAAAATTAAATTTGATAGTGCATTGGCGTTTATATTATCGGTCTTCTTTGGGTTTGGGACTAGTTCTCATGTCATATTTGAATAAACTTCCAGGTGCTAATAAATCAGGACTGAATAAATTTATATTTGGACAGGCGTCAACATTTCTCGAAAGAGATGTAAATATTATGTTTTTATGTAGGAATTGTCCTTCTGATAGTAATTGTATTATTCTGGAAGGAATTTAAAATATCTTCCTTTGATGTTGATTTTGCCAGTACGTTAGGATTTCCTGCAAAGGCTATTGGATTATTTATATCATTTTAATAGTACTACCGTTATAATAGAATACAGGCTGCAGGGAGTTATACTGATAAGTGCCATGATAATTTCACCTGCTGTCGCTGCAAAGACAGTGGACAGACAGACTTTCAGTAATGGTTGTTCTGGCTGGGATTTTTGGAGGTCTTTCCGATTTATCTGGAACAGCAGTAAGTATAAGTAAAAAGTGATTTACCCACAGGTCCTGTAATTGTAATGCTGATAGGCATAATTGTAGTTTTTAGCATACTATTTTCCACTAAGAGGGGAATAGTATTTAAAATAATTAGAAATAGAAGAAGAAGAAAGATAATAACTGAAGAGCTTAAAAAGTATAAGTCTGAAAATATAAATGTTGTAGAGCAGGTTCATCAGTCAGAGGGGGATTTAGATGAGTGCAGGATTAGAAATACAGCTGATTGCAAACTTGTGGCAGGAGCCTGTTCCATATTAGGAGTTTTCCTCGTTCTGAAAAGTATGGCAATGGTATCGGATGCGATTACCATACAATATTGCTTTGAATAGTTCTAGCTTTCTTCATTGTTCATGATCTTAACTCTCCATTATTAATTATTGAGCAGGAATTGTAGGAGTTTTAACAGTTTATCTTGTGGAGCTGCTTAATTCAACAAGGCTGTTAAAAGGAAGATTCGGCAATAGGAATAGTCTTCCCTTATTATTCAGTATGGCAGTAATTTTAATTTCAAAATATACAAAAATGTTCATTTGGATGTAGATTCGGTTTTGTTTGGAGAGCTTGCATTGTAAACCATTTAATAGAATTGAAATATTTGGATTTTCAGTTGCAAAAAGTCTAGTAAGCATATTTATAATTTTTATAGTTAACTTTCTCTTTATTACAATCTTTTTAAAGAGTTAAAAATATCTACATTTGATAAGGCTCTGGCAGTAACTTTTAGGGTATGCAGCCTGTATTGGTGCATTATATCCTTATGTCCCTTGTTTCTGTAACAGCAGTTACTTCTTTTTAGGGGCAGTGGGATCGATACTGGTTGTAGCTTTTTATGATAGGCCCTCCAATAACGGCATATCTACTTACAAACAAGCTGAAGGAAATGATAGCATAAGTTTACTTATTGGAGCAGTTGCATCAGTTATCGGATACAATATGGCGATTTTATTTGATGTATCAATAGCAGGAAGTATTGCTATAATAATAGGAGTATTTATTATAGTATTGATTATTTCTCCAAAAAGTGGATTAATTTCAACAATAAAGAGAAAAAGAAACCAGAAACTTGAGTTTTCAGTTAAAATATTGCTTATTCATATTGCAAATCATATGAATACGCCTCAAGAAACAGATGAATGCGGAGTGGATACATTAGAATACCATTTAAGATGGGAAAAATGTTTTTAAATAAGGTTCTTGAGAAAGCAATGGAAAACAAACTTTGTCTATATTGAAATAGAATCTTCAAATTGTCAGACAAGGAAAAGAATATCTGATATAATAATCAGACACTTAAAAAGGGTTACCCTATATAATTTTATTGATATTTTAAATTGTCTAAAACAGAAAAAGTACAGCATTAATAAGATATTTTTATATAATTTTTTATAAAAATGAGAAAAATTAAAAAAGCTTGTATTTTTCTGTTTTTGATATTATCTTAGTATAAAAAGAAAAATCTAAGAAAAATACAACATTATGAAATATAATTGGAAAAATATATCAAATATATGAAAGGATCTATAGTTTGTAGTAAGGGAGGAAAATCAAATGGTAAAAACCTACATTGGTAGCAATATCATCGTTGAGTGGCGTTATCTGTACCAACTGTATCAGAAAAATTATCTACATCTGAAATGAGAAAAAAATTCTATAAAACCAAATGCGGTTGAATTAAATGGAGACGCACAGAAAGATATTCCAGTAACAGAGCCTGCAAAGCAGCCTCACTTTAGCTTCGGATCCTGATTTGATAACAGTAGAATTGTCACAGGATGGAACATCAACAGTAATAATGATCAACAGGCAGAAAACAAACTGCAAAATAATAAAAAGATGATTTTTATACCAGAACCAAAAATGGTTGGAAGTTCAAAACTTGATATTACTAAAGTGGAATTACTTTAGTGTCAAAGCTGATGAATTAAAAATTTAAAATTAAATAGTTCAAAAATTATCAGAAGAAGCAGTTCCACATTAAAAGGATATAAAAAGAATATGTTGAAAAATGATTACGTTGTAACTATAGTTGGATATACAGACTCTACAGGAATAAATTCATATAATGAAAAACTGTCTTTGAGAAGAGCGGGAAAAGTGTCAGTGCAAAATTGATAGAATTAGGATTATCTCCAACAAGAATAATAGAAATACTTGGAAAAGGTGAGGAAAATCCTGTAACAAGTAATGATACAGAAGCAGGAAGAAATGCCAACAGAAGGGTAGAATTTAGACTTTGTTAAAAAGAGGAATAAGTTTATTTTAGTCATAATATATCATCTTCAATTATATAGAAGGTTTATTAATTTTAATAAGCCTTTTTCGTGTTTAATGAAAAAATATAGTATATAACAACAAAAATGATGTATAAAGTAAATTATTAAATGACAAGATTTACAATTTATACATCATTTTTTTCATAAAGCATGTTTTAAAAAGTTTAAAAATTTTTATGATTTTTACATTAAGTGCTTATCACTATGCCATTTTTCCAGTTCTTTTTATTCTGTCAGATGTAGCAGAGGTGTGTTCTAAACAAATCAGCAAGTCCCTTGATTCCTGAAAGGGGATTAACAATGAACATATGTGAGTATGCAGGATTCTGCTTTGACATTGCAACATTATGGCTATATGCCTCAAAGCTTATTCAATGCATCCCTTAAATAGAGAGGATTTCCTGAAAATTCTGCTCCTGCCCTGTCAGCCATAAATTCTCTACTACGGAAATTGACATTTGAATAATTGCGGCTCCAATAGGGGCAAGAAAAGAGAATAACATAAGAGTTCCTGTATTATTTCTACGTCTTCTTGAGTCTCCCGAATTTCCAAAATAAGGCAAAAATCTTGCTATATTTGAAATTGCTCCTGCAAAAGTTGCGGCTATTGTGCTTATAAGGATATCCCTATGCTTAACGTGTCCAAGTTCATGTCCCAGAACTCCTGCCAGTTCGTTGTCATTCATAATTTCAAGCAGACCTTCAGTACATGCAACTGCAGCATGCTGAGGATTTCTACCTGTAGCAAATGCGTTAGGCTGTCTTTCCGGAATAATATAAACTTTTGGCATTGGTAATTTTTGCGTTAGCAGCTAAACTTTTTAACCATTCTGTATAATCTTGGATTATTAAGTTCTGTAACTTCCTTACCATTATATGCACTTAAAAACCATTTTATCACTGAACCAGTAGCTGAAGAAGCTCATTCGCCAGCTATCAGAAGTCCTATTAAAAGCACCTGAACTATTTCCCAGTAGTCCTCCAATGGTTGTAAACAGCATAATTAATGCAAAACATAAGCATTCCTGTTTTTAATGAGTTAGCAAACATTTTTCTCCTTTTATTATTTTTCTTCATTATAATATATAAAGGTATTTTTCAATTAAAAAGTTTAAGGAAAAATAATTAGCTATTTTTTTATGTAAAAAGTATTTGACAGTAGTCAGTTTTATGTTTATATGTTATAATAAAATAATTAAAATAGGAGATGTATGAAAAAGCTATATTACGTAAAATAACTTTAGGAGGAAATATAAATGAGTATGAGAAGAAATTAAAAATAATTGCAGCAATATTGGGGGATGTTACTTTTAGCAAGTTGTACAACAGCACCCCTTACAGGAAGAAGACAGCTAAAATTAGTAAGTGATGAAAGCGTTGCAAGAGATTCAGTTGCGGCTTACAGACAATTTATAAATGAAGCGGCTTCAAAAAAATTTTATTGGCAACAATACTGCTGACGGAAAAAGATTAAAGGAAATTGGTGGAAGAATATCAGGAGCAGTTGAAAAATATATGAATGAAAATGGAATGTCAAAAAAGGTAAATAACTTAAACTGGGAGTTTAATCTTATAAAAAGCGAGGAATTAAATGCATTTGCAATGCCTGGTGGGAAAATAGCATTCTTTACAGGAATTATGCCAGTTTAAAGACAGATGCAGGTGTGGCGTTTGTTATGGGACATGAAATAGGTCACGTTATTGGAGGTCACCATGCTGAAGGTAAAAAGGTCAACCAGATGACTGCTGGAGTGGTAATGATTGGAAAGGGAGTTGTAGATGTTCTGACAGGTGGTGCAACAGAAATTATAAATAATGATTTGATTAGGTCAAGGACTTCAAATAGGGCTTCTAAAATTTAATAGAACACAGGAATATGAAGCAGATAAGTATGGAATGATATTTATGGCAATGGCAGGATACAATCCTGAGGAAGCTATAAAAAGTATAGGAAAGAATGGCTGCAAAAAGGAAATGGAAGTGGGTTGATTTCCTTTCTACGCATCCGTCAAGTGATAAAAAGAATTCAGGCTTTAAAGGACTTTTTACCCTGAAGCTATGAAATATTATAGAAAAATAGTAAAAAGATTTAGAAAAATAAGGAATTGGAATGGAAAATATGAAGAGTAAAATAAGTGTTGCACCAATGGTTGATAAAACAGACAGAAATTTTAGAAATTTTGTAAGAATGATAAATAAGGATGTTACCCTGTATACGGAAATGATAACGGGCACAGGCTATTATCAAGGGTGATACTGATTATATACTTAGTTTTTGATGAAGTTGAGAATCCCATAGTTTTACAAATATCAGCTTCAAATAAAAAGGAAGCGTAAGAAGCAGTAAAAATTGCAGAAGACTATAACTATGATGAAATAAATCTTAATGTGGGATGTCCGTCAGACAGAGTTTCCGGTAATGCAATAGGAGCCTATCTGATGGCTTTTCCGGAATTAGTGGCTGAAATAGTGCATGAAATGAAAAAGCTACTAAAAACAGTTTCCATAAAACATAGGATAGGGAATTGATGGAAAAGGGGTTCTTCCGGATGATTATGGCAGAACTCTTGCTTGATAAGTATGAAGATATGCTTAATTTCATCAATATAACAGAGCAGGCAGGAGTAAATAAGTATATTATTCATGCGAGAATTGCCATACTGGCAGGGCTTGATCCAAGGGAAAACAGGGAAATTCCACCTTTTGAGATATGATGAAGTATACAGGATTAAGAAAGAGAAACCTCACCTGCATATCGAACTAAATGGAGGAATAAAAACTGTTGAGCAATTGATGAGCATTTAAAAAAATGTAGATTCAGTAATGCTTGGGCGTGAAATTTATGACAATCCCATGATACTTCTGAATTTGGTAAATATTATGGTAAGAAATAAATATTACGAGAAAAGAAATTATGGAAAAGATAACTTTCATATGTAGAAAAATGGAAAAACAGGTAACCGTCACATCTTTTTCTGATGCATACACATGGTCTATTTCATGGAGTAAAGGGAAGTAAATATTGGAAGCGTGAAATCAATGATTCTAAAAGCAGGTTCAGAAACACTGAAGAGGTTATTATTAAAGTTGAATAAAAATATATCGTTTAATGATTAATTAATATCGAGCAGGAGTTAAATAACTGATTTTTAGGGCGATTGAAAGATTAATAAAAAAATTAATAATACCCTAAAAATCAGTCCTTGTAACTGTTAACATATAAGAAAACAGGTATGAGGTGGAATTTCTTGCTCGATTTTAATTACGATGAAATAGGAACTGATATCAAAAAATATTAAACTTTAAGATTATAGTAAGAAAGAAGCATTTGAAAATAAAATTATTACAGAGAAAAATTTTTCAGAAAAAGCTGAAGACTGTAAAATAATATGTTAAATGCTGAAAAACTTGGACAGATAGTGGAAACAAAAATGTTTCTTCTATTTTGGTAAATATAATAAAAATTCTTTAAAATGGAAGTTCTTCTTAAAAATTTTTTAAATTCAATGAGAAAAGAAATGATTTATCTTTTTCTTTTAATAAAGCAGAAGAAAAATTTAATATTATGAGGTTTGGAGAAAATTTTGGGAAAGTAATGAAAAACAGGACAACGTTGAAATCGGATTTGAGGTCTGTATTAAATGATTTTGGATATAGATTATAAAAAAATATGTCATCTGATGAACCTGCTGAACTTATAAAACTGAAAAATAAATAAATTTGAAAAAGTGAGACAGGAATATGTAAAAATATATTATTAAAAAGATGGGAAAGAGTATATAATGGAATAGCTTCAAAACCGAGTATGAAATGGAAATGTTTCAGGAAGAATTGGGATATAAAGAATTTATATTATATATATGAAATGCTTGAAAGAGTTTTTAATAAATATGGGAAAAATGAATTCTAAAAGTGAAAGATATAATTTTTACATATTTTTCAAAATCTTAAAATGAAAAGGTAAATATTAGAAAAAGGGTGACTTCATCAGGTGTTAGGGATGAAGGAAGAGGATAATTTTCAGGCTTCAATGAATTGCTGGGAAAAATATCAGTATCAGAAGAGATAAAAATATATTCATATTTTAAATTTAAGTTATACAAGTACCTTTTGAAAAGGGAAAAAGCTAATAATGAAATTATGTATGGAAGTTATGAAATAGAAGATTATAGAGTAGCTGAAGATATTTTGAGAAAAATATTGAAAAATATCAAGGAGAAAAAGAAATAGAATGGAATAATAAGGAAGCTGAAAAATAAGAGCTGTTATGGTTTATGACCTGGAAAAATACAGAAATAAGTAAAAATATTGAAAATTTAAGAAAAATATCAGAATTTATGGATATTACTGGAGTATATCGATTTGATAATTTTAAAAAGAATATTCAGATTTAAGTGATATAGCAAAAGGAGATTATTTTTGATTATATTCTTATTGTATCTAATGATGAAATTCAGAATACAGTTATAAATTATTCAGAAAAACCTATAAGTTTTTTAAAATTAAATGACAAGGAAAGTAATGGAAAAAGAAAAAGCAGGTTTAAGAAAAATGCCGAGTTTTACAATAATTTAAAAATTATGGATAATATGATGAAGGAATATGAAAAAATGTTTAATAAAAAGTATAATTAAGCAAAAAGCTATAATTGGGGTACATTACAAATTTTTATAGATGTTTTTAAAAAGAAAGGAGAGAAAAATTGTAATGATAATAAAGTAAAGGAGGAGGCAGAAAAATAGAAAAAAATAGCAGCAGGAGCATTTTATTTCTGGAGGAAGTCAAAGATTCTATAGAGGTTGAAAAGTACATTGAGGATAATATTTGTGAGGAGGGAAAAATATCGCACAAAAGGGAAAAAGGATGGAAACACAGGAAGAGATGCTATGACAATTGATCTGGGTAAATATAAATTTGCAGTTTATCCTATCAGAAGTCATGGAATCAGGAAAAAGGTTATCATGTTAAAAACAAAGGAAAAAAATCAGATATAAATCTGATAGATTAACTGAAACCCTATCAGCAGATTTTAAATCAAACCATTGTTTTGTTATTTTATATTCTGCTGATAACAGATTTAACTTTATTTTTCGAACAGCTTTTAGAAGATATTCTGGAGAAAATAGAAACATATAGAATTTTTAATTAAAAATGTAAAATTGATATTAAGATAAGCTGTCTCAAAATAATCAAACTATAAATATAAAAACTATATCATTTGCTAGAAATTTTTACTCATATAAAACAGTCATTCATTAGGAAAAAGTCAAAGAAATTCACCTAAAAGCTCGAGCGAATGACTTTTCCTAGATTCATTTTCTGTTTTACATTGTAAAATTTTAAATAATTCAAAAATATAGTTTTTTTAGATTATTTTTAGCTTTCTTTTAAGACAAGCTCCATATATCAAGAAATGAAGGAAAAATACGTGGTGAAGATGTGAAAAAAACAACTGCATAAATATGGTAAAGAAGCTATAATTATTACACAAAAAGATAATTTTGAGAAATGTAAAATGATGAATTTAGAAACTCAGAATATAAAGATTTCAAAAATTGTATTTTTGATTAGTATGAGTAAAAGAAGAAGAGCAATGTGATAAAAAGCATTAAAAAGTCAAAAGATACTTCGAAGTGATAGGTTTGATAGATTTATAAACAAGAAATCTAATAAGGCTATATTTGAGAAGGAGGCTGAGGTTTTATAGTGAAAAATACAAAGGAAAGAGATAAAGAGAAAGAGAATTGAGTATAAATTAGCTTGTGGAATAGATCCTAATCCTCAACCACAACCATTTGATTATGATATAAGAGCTGCTGCAAAATATGTTGAGGATAACAATATTCAAAACGGACTTACAGAAGAACAATTAAAAATGTTTATTAAATAATAATTTAAGAGCGGTTTAATGTACTGCTTTTTATTTGTTGTACTGAGGGAGAGTAAACATATGGAGACAGAAAATAATAGTCGACAGACTTTAAAAAATAAATATGTAGCAGTCCAAAATACGCTTTTAAATGCCCATAGAATCATTTTGAAATGATTTAGAAATAAAAATAAAATTTTGAAGTAATTATGAGCTTCAGACTTAAAAATAGATAATTTAATATATTTGCCAGTCCAAAATGGTTTCGGTTAATGACAACAAAAATAGCCCAGTAAAAGCTCTATTAATACCCCCTAAGGGTTGAGGGTACTAATTAGTATAGAATCCTTTGAATCAGTAGGAAAGCTACCAAAACAAAAACAGTATACGCATAGTACACCTCCTTATATTGAAATTACGAGTCGTTGACACTCGCAGAATTATTATAACAAAAAGACTGGAAACTTCCAGTCTAATTTGTCCAACGTTTTATTTAATTTCAATATAAGTTACCCTTTGAGGGTCTACCTTAAGGTAAATTCATTATATCAGATTATTGTATTTTATGCAAATCTATTTTTATGAGGACACATTTTTATGAAGGGCAATTTTTCATCTATATTCAAAAAGTTCAGAATATTCTTCTCAAAAATATCCTATTTTTCTTAACTTTTTCTATATGTTCATTTGTGACAATGTTCTATATTTTTTTCAATAATATCTTCAATGCTTTTATTATTAAAATTTTTTGCTATCTTTCATTTTGTAAATAGAAAAATATGATATTGTAAAAATCTCTAAAAATATGTACGTATGTAACAAATATGTAGCAAAAATCATGCTATGAATAAAAAGAAAAATACTATATATGTCATGTAGGGTAACAGATTCAGAGCAGAGTATAAGCTCCTCAAGAAAAATTTTGAAAATAATGAAAATGAGGGTATAATTAATAACAACGGTACTATTTTTTGTTGAAGGTGGCAGATACAGAAATATAGGAAATATTAATTCGACTAAGTATAAAGATGAACCGCTGGAACTGCTACGACGATATGAGCAGAAAATTGTCAAGAAAAGTAATGAGAACGGGTTGGTGATAACTAAAAACGGAGAAATTTTTATTTTGAAAAGGAGATGAAAATTCGATACCGAGTCATAAAATGACAGAGATTAATTTTGAAGGCGCTTTTATACTCACAATCACCCTAAAGATAGTGGGCATGAGTGGGGATTCAGTGATGACGATTTCAGTTAATTTATTAATTTAAATTTAAAAATATTTAGCGGCAATTGATGAAAAGTATATCCATGAACTGTGTTCGGAAATTTATGATGTCAAAAAACATTTGGAAAGGGTAGAAATTTTACATTAAAAAAACCCTAATGAGCTTTTTAAAACTTAATGACGAAGAACGAAACAGAATTCTACAGTTGTATTTTTGCTTCAGAGAAAAATTTAAGATACAGGAGGTTTAATCATGGATATTAAAAATACAACATTTTACAAAAATTATATGAAAAACAGAGAAGAACTTAGAGACTTGATGAAAAGAAAAATAGAGAATCAAATAAATAAAGATGAATATGTAAAAGAAATATATTGAGCTGAATTCGTATAAGTTTACATTTTTAGAATTAAAAATCTATAGAATTAGGTGAACAAATAAGTTTAACTGAGTTTTTCAAAGAATATGAAAAAGAAAAATATAAATGAAGAAATTTCAAAAACTTCATCAAGAGATAGGACTGTGGATACTATAGAGAAAATGAAAAATAACAAGAGATAATGAAGTGTATAAAAGCTTTAAGAAGTTAAAGGAAATAGAAGAAAAAGCTGATAATGCTGAGAATAGCAAGGAGAAAATATATTGGCGTAAGGAATATCAAAAGACAACGCAGGAAATTTTTGAACAGGCAAAACGTTCTGAGTTTAAAAAGAGGATGTTTGGATATTTTTGCAGAAATTGGATGAATTATATTTCAGTGAGAAAAATTAGAAAGAGTAGTTTTTGTACTGCTCTTTTTAATTGTCGTACTGATGGACATTAAACATCTGGACACAGAAAATAATAGTCGACAGACTTTTAAAAATAAATATTCAGCATTGCAAAATACACATTTAAATGCCCATAGAATCATTTTGGAATATTTTTACCAAAAATAGAAATAAAACAAAATTTTGAAGTAATTATGAGCTTCAGACTTAAAATAAAAACAGATAATTTAATATAATAGCCATCGGCTAATGACAATAAAAATAGCCTCGGTAAAAGCCTATTGATACCCCTAAGGTTGAGGGTACTAATTAGTACAGAATCCTTTGAATCAGTAGGAAAGCTACTAAAAACAAAAACACAGTATATGCATAGTACCTCCTTATTTGATAATGTGGGTTATTGGTAACCCAGAAAATTATAACAAAAAGACTGAAATAATCCAGCCTTTTTATCCCAATTTTATTCATTATCAAATAAGTCTTACCCTTGAGGGTCTACCTTAAGGTAAATTCATTATATCAGATTATTGTATTTTTATGCAAATCTATTTTTATACAGGGCACATTTTTTGTGAGGGGCTATTTTTATCTGTATTCAAAAAGTTCAGAATACTCTTCTCTAAAATATCCTATTTTTCTTAACTTTTTCTATATGTTCATTTGTACAATGTTCTATATATTTTTCCAATAATATCTTCAATGCTTTTTATTATTAAAATTTTTGCTATCTTTCATTTTGTAAATAAAACATAATAATGTAAAAATCTTATTTAAACAATGTGGAACTATAAAAATCATAAAAGCTAGTATTTACTTATGTTGAGAATATTGGAAATTAAAAATATTATGAAAAATCTCTAAAAATATGTACGTATGTAACAAATATGTAGCAAAAATATACCGCATATCATGCTATGAATAAAAGAAAAATACTATATATATGTCATGTAGGTAACAGATTCAGAGCAGAGTAAAAGCTGCTCTTTTTAAATTGATTAAAAACATTTTAAAACTTTTGGGGCTTAATAAAAACCTAATACATTTATAAGAAATAGTGTACTCTCTTGACAACAGGATATCAAAACATATAAGATGATACACAGCTGTCATGAAAATACCAGACTATAGTCAGGAAAAGAATTATATTGAAAATATACTAACGGCAAGTATGGAGACTGAAAGGGATGGAGTAAATGAAGGCACTAAACATCCTGGATAAACTAGAATTTAAAAAGAAGAAAACAGGAAACAGTAACAGAAATGTTATATGATTTAATTGAAACCTAAAAATGTGATAATTGAAAATAGATTCATTGAAAGATAATAAAGAATTTGAAGAAATCTTGGGTTATATAAATACTAATGAAAATGACCAGGTGAAAGGATATGACGGATATGCTAAGTGATTTCTATAAAGAAAAATCCTACCGATAGAGTTTGGTGGATTAGTAATATTGACACATTTGGAGAACATTTATTTTTCTTTTTGATAAGAAAGTAATCTTTAATTTATTTAGAGATTACCCGCACAATCTACAAAAGAACAGAAAGAAATATTTGATAATGAAAATCCATACTGGGCTAATTTTTCAAATGGAGAACAGAAGAAAGCAAACAGTAATAATTTAAAGAGCGGTTTAACGACTGCTCTTTTTATTTCGCCTTTTTTGGTTTGCAGGCGTAAAAAGTAAAATACGCTTCAAATACCTTAAATTTCAATTCCATTTATTTAGACAGAGAAATTTAGAAATAAATCAAAATTTGGGAGGTAATTATGAGCTTCAGAATTAAAAATAAAATAGATAATTTAATATATTTGCCAGTCCAAAAATGGTCTCGGTTAATGACAATAAAAATAGGCCCGGTAAAAGCCTATTAATGACCCTCTAAGGGGTTGAGGTCTGAATGGTTAAAATAAAATAAAAATCAGTACAACTATTACTTTAAGCATAGTAGTACCTTCTTGTATAGAATTTATGGCTTTTTGTGAAGCCGATAAAGATTATAACAAAAACTGACTGGATTTTTCCAGTCAGTTTTGTCCTAAAATACAAATTCTATACAAGTTACCCTTTGAGGGGTCTACCTAAGATAAATTCATTATATCAGATTATTGTATTTTTATGCAAATCTATTTTATACGGGCACATTTTTCTGCTAGGGATATCCGTATATAAATGTGTCAACTATTCAGAGGGCTAAAATAAAGTATGAAAATGTGAGGAATTTAAAAAAACAACTTATAACAAGCCGTCTGAATTTTTCTTTCTTCATATTATTTTTCAATAATATCTTCAATATTCTCATTCTTAAAATTTTTGCTATCTTTCATTTTTGTAAATAGAAAAATATGATATTGTAAAAATCTTATAAAAATGATATAATTATTAAAATTCAAGAAGGTATTTGAGTAAGTAATTGTAAAGAATTTTATTGGAAAAATAAAAGTTTTTACTATTTGCTCCCTTCTTGATTTTAGAAAAATTGAAAAAGGTAAATTTAGGGAGGAAGTAAATGTTTGATGAAAAACTACGGGTTCAATTTAGGAACTCAACAAGTAAAAATAAGCACAGGAAAAAAATTGCAAGACATGCTGGAGGTTCAGTAATTGTCAATGTGGAGGAACTGTTCTGCTTGTAACTGCAACTAGAAGTAAGGATGTTAGGAAGGTCAGGATTTCTTCCGTTGACAGTAGATTATATTGAAAAATTCTACGCTTCGGAAAGTTCCCTGGAGGATTTATTAAAAAGGGAATCAAAGCCTTCAACAGAGGAAATATTAATTTCAAGATTGGTAGATAGACCAATAAGACCATTATTTCCTGAAGGATTTTTAAATGCGTTACATATTGTCATAACAGTAATTTCATATGATGAAGTTAATCAGCCTGAAAATCTTGCAACAATAGGGAGTTTCAATGGCTTTTAGGATTGTCTGATATTCCATTTGCAGGAACAGTGGCAGGAGTAACTGTTGGATATATTAATGGAGAATACATTTTAAATCCTACACCTGAACAGCTTGAAGCAAGTGAAATTGAACTGTCTGTTGCTGGGACAAAAGATGCAGTGACAATGGTTGAAGCAAGGAGCAAAAAGAAGTTTCTGAGGATGTAATGCTGGAAGCTATAATGTTTGGGCATGAAAGAATAAAGGAAATCTGTGCTGAACAGGATAAATTCCTGTCACAGTTTGAAGTTGTAAAATATGAGTTTGAAAAACAGGAAACTGACGCTGAAGTAAAAGAATTTATTGACGGTTTTGCAGCAGAACTTGAAGCGGCAATAATGACACCTGGTAAAATTGGAAAAATATGAAAGCAATAGACAATCTTGAAATAGAACTTTTGATAAATATACTGCAAAACTTGAAGAAGAAAATAAAGAAATACCCTGAAGATCTTGAAAAAGTATTTAAAAACTATACCGTGATTTAGAAAAAGAAAACAGTAAGGGATGCAATACTTTATAAAAATATAGAACTGACGGAAGAACAACAACAGAAATCAGACCACTTGATGTGAAATAGATACACTCCTGTTCCACATGGTTCAGCATTGTTTACAAGAGGAAACTCAGGCATTGGTAGTTGCAACTCTGGGAAGTAAAGCAGATGAGCAGATAGTAGATGGAATGGAAGATGAATCAAGAAAGAAATTCTTCCTGCATTATAACTTCCCACCATATTCTGTTGGAGAGGCAGGATTTATGAGAGCCCCAGGAAGAAGGGAACTTGGGCACGGAAACCTTGCTGAAAAGAGCATTGAAGTATGTAATGCCTTCACAGGATGAATTCCCATATACTGTAGACTTGTTTCAGAAATTACTGAATCAAATGGTTCTTCATCCCAGGCAAGTATTTGTGGAGGTTCATTGGCACTTATGGCAGCAGGAGTACCTATAAAATCAACTGTTGCAGGAATTGCTATGGGACTTATAAAAGAAGGAGATACATTTACTGTATTAACTGATATACAAGGACTTGAAGATCACCTTGGAGATATGGACTTTAAAGTGGCAGTGAACAGAAAAGGTATAGCTGCTATTCAAATGGATATTAAAATAGAAGGAATCACAGGAAATAATGGAAATAGCATTGAGACAGGCACTTGAAGGAAGAATGATTCATAATAGATAAAATGGAATCAGTTATAAGTGAACCAAGACCTGAAGTTGCTGAAAATGCGCCAAAAATTGAACTGATGAAAATAGATCCTTCTAAAATAGCAGGATTAATTGGACCGGCAGGAAAAGTTATAAAAGCTATAATTGAAGAAACAGGAGTTTCAATTGATATAGAAGATGACGGAAGTGTAGCAATATTCGGAAAAGATCCTGAAATGATGAAAAAGCTATAGAGCTTGTAAAAAGACAGACTCAATCAGTGGAACTTAACGCAATCTATGAAGGAAAAGTAACAAAACTTATGAAATTCGGTGCATTTGTAGAAGTTCTTCCAGGTAAGGAAGGACTACTTCACTTTCTGAAATAAGTGATAAAAAGTGGGAAAGGTTGAAGATGTGCTGGAAGGAAGGACAAATTGTAGAAAAGTAAAAAGTATGTAACATTGGAAGATGAAAATAAATTTAATTTAAGCATAAAAGCTTTTAATTCTAAAGAAAATAAAAGGAGAAGGTGGTAAGGATGAATCTGCAAATAAACTTGCAACTTTAGAATGATTTTGATAATTCCATTTGTATTTTTACTGGAAATAGCTCTGGGAACTAGCAATACAGCATTATCAATAACATTGAGAATACTTGCATGTATTATATTTGTGGGAGCTTCAATAACAGATTATTATGATGGTCAGATAGCAAGAAAAATATAATCTTGTTACTAACCTTGGAAAAATTGATAGATCCTCTGGCTGACAAAGCTTCTTGTTATTTCAGCACTGGTAGTTCTTGCTAAGTACAATCAGATAAACTTATGGATTGTTCTGATTATTATTTTTAGGGAACTTCTTATAACAGGGCTTAGAGCCATAGTGGCGGCTGAAGGTGTTGTTATTGCAGCTGAAACGCTTGGAAAATGGAAGACAGCAACGCAGATGGTAGCTTTCTGACGATTATTATATTAATTCCGTTAAGCTATACTGCAAATAATATTCTATTAATTCCGTTAATTTTAACGATAATTTCAGGATTGGAATATATTTTAAATTCTAAAGATGTATTTATGTAAATTTTTATAAATGTAGAAAATAATTTTAAAAGAAAGAATAAGGTAAAAATATGGGATACAGTTTAGGAAGTTTGCTTATCAGAGCAATAGATTTTTATTCGTTTTAATATTAATATCAGTTTTAGGGTTCATGGGTTGATCCTTACAGGAAATCAAAAGGTATTTCAGACTGTTGAAAAGTTTACAGAACCATATCTGAAACTGTTTTAGGATAATAATACCTATAGAAATATGAATCTGACATATCTCCTGTGAGTGGGCTTTTTATATTAAAGTACGTAGTAAAGAGAATAATTTCTGTAATATTTTAATAGAATTAAGGAGAGTGAACTTTGGCTAAATGTCTGAGAGCCTCCTTAAATAATATAATGAGTACTATTAAATAAAATGAATTGGAAAGATGAATATGAAAGGGATGAGAGGATAATTTATGGGAAAAATTTAAAAATGAGCTGGAGCCGGCTTCTGTCGACAGAAAGTCAAAGACCGAGAACAAATAAGAAAAATAGTTTTACTGAAAATGGGAAAAATCATGAGAACAGGAAAAAGCAGTCAATGGATTTACGAAGTGACTTTGAAAGGACTATCATCGTATATTGAGCAGTCCTTCCTTTAGAAGATTACAGGATAAAACACAGGTATTTCCTTTGGAAAAATGATTTTATACGGACAAGAGACCACATTCGATGAAGTGTCATCATTTACAAAGTCTCTTGCCGAGTCGGTTGCAAGTGAAATAATGCGTCAGGGACTTGACGAAGAATTTAACTATGAGGAAAGCAAATGCAATATCAGATATTCTTGCCAGTTCAGGTCTTTTGCACGATATTGGAAATCCACCATTTGGTCATTTTGGTGAAGATACAATAAGAACATGGTTTTCATAGAAATTTAGATAAATTACTATGAAAAATTCAAAAGAGGAAGAAAAGGAAACTTAGGAAATACTTAATCCCCAAATGTGTGGAAGTTACTGAATTTTGAGGAAATGCACAGGCAATAAGGGTGGCGGTAAGCTGCATTTTCTGATTGATGAAAATGGAATAGAACTTACTTATGCTTTACTGAATACTCTTATTAAATATCGGTAGATTCTTTAAATATTGATAAGAAAAGTGGCAATATAAAACAAAGAAAAATGGGATATAATCTGGCTGAAAAAGATTTGTTTGAAAAATAGTTCAAAAATACAGGAACTTTGAATGAAGAAACAGGAGAAGTATATCGTCATCCTTTGACATTTTTACTGGAAGCGGCTGATGATATAGACACTGTACGGCAGATATTGAAGATGGAGTAAAAAGAAATTTATAAAGTTTGAAGAGCTTGTAGAGACATTATGTGAAGCAATACCTGAAAAATAAGAAGTTACACGAAGATCTGATAAGTTATAAACAGCATGCAAGGGAGAGAAAATACGATGATCCTGAATTATATGCAGTACAAAGATGGGTGAGTAAAAATACAGGGAATATTTATAAGATCGGTGGTAGGTTCATTTATTCATAATTATGCTGCCATAATGAATGGAGAGTATAAGAGGACCTGTTTGCAGATACAGAAAGTGAAGTTATTCTTAAAAACATTAAAAATCTTGCATATAATGAAGTTTTTGATTCAAAGGCAATTGTAAAATGGAGGTAACAGCCAATAATATTATAAATTATTTTTTGATAACTTTATATGTTCAATCTTGTATTGGGATACGGAATATGAAGATGAAATGAAGGGAATGAACAGAAAATATCTTTCAATTCTATCTGAAACTCACAGGTATGTTACAGTTATTACAGTAAAATATATGCTGATAGTGAAGAAATATCTCAAATCTCTTACAAAAGTGAAAGAGAAGAAGGATATATTCGTATAAACTTTATTTGAGGATACTGCTTGTTACTGATTATATTTCAGGAATGACTGACAGTTTTATGAAAAACATTATATCAGGAACTGATAGGAATTGAATAGAATTTTTATTTGAAATTTTAGTTTTAATTTATCAAAAGTTGTAAATAAATAAACTAGACTATAATCATTAATCTATAATATATATAAAAATCACTAAAAGTATAATAATATAATATAAATCATAAAAATACTGGTAAAAACAACAAAAACATGTATAATAATTAAAGTAAAGCTAAAAATAAAATAATTTAAAAGATAGTAATTAGTTTTAAAATGAAAAGGAAGGTCAGAAATGGTATTAGACAAGGCTGAATTAAAAAACAGTATTCTTAGAAAATTGAGAAGACAGTATGGTAAAAACTATGGAAGAAGCTCATGAATATGAAATTTATTATGCAGTTTCAAGAGCAACTTTAGACTATGTAGTCGAAAAAAATGGTATAACACTAAAAACATATGCAAAAAGCATGTAAAAACAGATATATTATTTTTCAGCAGAATTTTGATGGGACGTTATTTAGGAAACAATCTTATCAACCTGCAGATGAATGAAGTAATAAGAGAAACATTAACTGAACTGGGAGTGAGATATTAATAAAGTTGAAGATCAGGAAATTGATGCAGGACTTGGTAATGGGGGATTAGGTGAGACTTGCAGCATGTTTTTCTGGATTCAATGCAACACTAAAGCTGCCAGGACATGGTTATGGATTAAGATATATAAATATGGTATGTTGAACAGAGAATTGAAAATGGATTTCAGGTAGAATACCCTGATAACTGGACAAAATACGGGAGATCCATGGTCAATAAAGAGACTGGATAGAGTTTTTGAAGTAAAATTTGGTGGGAAAAATAGAAGTTCATCAGATGAAGTAGGAAAAGAATGACTTCAAGAGAGGTGGATACTGAAAAATGTTCTTGCGGTAGCTTATGATGTACCCTATAATAGGATATAGAAATGACACAGTAAATACGCTTAGATTATGGGAAGCAAGATCACCTGAAGGATTTGACCTGAACCTGTTTAACTCACAGAAATACCTGATGGCCTCAGAAAAAGCAGTGGAAGCTGAAGATATTTCAAGAGTACTGTATCCAAATGATACTGAAAAGATGGAAAAATGTTAAGACTTAAACAGCAGTTCTTCTTTACATCAGCTTCATTACAGGATATCGTCAGAAGATATAGGTCAATATATGGAAATGAGTTTCTCTAAAGTTCCATGAAAAGGTGTGCAATTCAGTTAAATGATACTCACCCGGTAGTTGCAATACCTGAATTAATGAGAATTTTTCCTGGATTACGAAAAATTAGGATGGGATGAAGCGTGGTCAATATGTAAAAAAGTATTTGCTTATACTAACCATACAATATTGTCAGAAGCATTGGAAAAATGGGATATTTCATTGTTCCAGCCACTTCTACCTAGAATTTATCAGATTGTTGAAGAAATCAACAGAAGATTTATGGATGAACTGAATGCAAGATACAATGAGACTGGCAAAAATTCAATATATGTCAATTATCGGAAATGGTCAGATAAGAATGCGCATAGACTTGCAATCGTAGGTTCACATAAAGTAAACGGAGTTGCGGCTCTGCATACTGAAATATTGAAAAATTCAGAACTGAAGGACTGGTATGACTTTTATCCTGAAAAATTCCTGAATAAGACAAATGGAATTACTCAAAGAAGATGGTTATTAAAAAGCTAACCCTGAACTTGCAGAAATGATAACTGAACTTATTGGAGACAAAGTGGATTACAGACCTTATGAATTGAAAAATTGGAACAGTTTATTGAAATGACGATGTGTAACGACTTTACTGAAATTAAGTTTAACAATAAGAAAAATTAGCAGAATATATTAAAGAAACAACAGAATTGAAGTTAATCCTAATTCAATCTTTTGATGTTCAGGTAAAAAGACTTCATGAATATAAAAGACAGCTATTAAATATATTACATATAATGGATTTGTAATAATAAACTTATGAGAAAATCCATTGCCGATATAGAGCCTAGAACATTTATATTTGGTGCCAAAAGCAGCAGCAGGATATAGAAGGGCAAAAAGGAATTATCAAGTTAATTAATGCAGTAGCTGAAAAGTAAATAATGATACGGATATTAATGATAAAATAAAAGTTGCATTCTTGAAAATACAGAGTTTCACTTGCAGAAAAATATTCCTACGGCAGATGTTTTCAGAGCAGATTTCTACAGCAGGAAAAGAAAGCTTCTGGAACAGGAAATATGAAATGATGCTTTAACAGGTGTGATTACTATGGAACATTAGATGGAGCAAATGTAAAATCGTAGAAGAAGCCGAAGCGAAAAATGAATTTATTTTTGGACTGAAGGCAAATGAAGTTGAAGAACTGCAAACATAGCAACTCATATAATCCTTTGAAGAATACAACAATGTTGAAGGACTGAAAAAGGTTGACTGATCAGTTAGGTGACGGAACCTATGATGATGATCACACAGGTATATTTAGGGAATTACAGGCTTCACTACTATATGGAGCGGAAGGATCAAGACCGGATGTATGTTTTCCTTCTGAAAGATTTCTGATTCATACAGGGATACACAAATTGAACTTGGAAAAGCATATAGAGATAGAAGAAACTGGGCTAAAAAGGCTCTTAAGAATGATAGTCTAATGCCGGAAAGTTCAGTTCTGACAGAACTATAATGGAATATGCAATGAAATATGGGATGTTCATCCTGTAGAAATAGAAAATTATATAGATTAGTATTATTGACTAAAAATATATTATCTGTTATACTTTATAAAGAATACATAGGAAGGGTGCGAAATGGAATACGTAACAAGGACACATGAATATAATGGAAGCAGTGAAAAATATCCTGTAATAGCACAAGTTTTAATGAGATACGGACTGGATGTGTTGGATGTATAATTTCAAGTGCTGAAACATTAGGTGAAGGAATTGCTGCCCATGGATTAAAACCCTGATATTATAATAGAAGAAGTAAACGCGATATTGGAAAAACAGGAGAATAATTTAGAAATTAGATTAAATTATAAAACTTTAAAGTAGAACTGTTCAAAAATAAAGATTTTTCTTTTAAATTTTGGATACAGTTCTATTTTTATATAAAGTTCATATGGATGCATGAAACTCTTTTGTTCAATTTATTATTTTATTTCAAAAATAATTGGAAAAAATATATTTATAATTTCTATTTGACAAAAGTAAACACAAGTTATAATTATTCAAAGAATAAAGAAAAATTATAAGGAGAAGCTATGAAACTAAAATTGCAGTATGTCATTACTGACAAGTATATTAATGAGTGCTACAAGTGTAGATTATCTGTCAAATAACTCAAAGCATCTTTATTTCCAGAATCCATCTCAAACAGGGAAAATATCTGTGGAAGGAGTTTTCTATAACCCAGCTGGAACAGCATTTCTGGAAGATGGAACGTATTTAAACATAAATATGCAAAATTCCTTAATAGAAGAATCAACGACCTTAAAAAGGATATAAAATCTAACAACTATGCTGAGCCCTTCATTCAATCTTTTATAAAAAGATAACTTTTTCATTATTTTGGAAATGCAAGTGTAGCAGCAGGAGAGCAACTTTAAAATATAAAAGATGGTGTGGCAGGAATAGCTCTTGCAGCAGATAGCTTCAATCAGATTACAGGTGGACGTTTAGGTGCAACTTTGACTTCAAACAATTTTGAGACTGAACAGATATTATCAACTGATTTTTAGGAGAGCCTATAAAGTTAGTGACCAGTTTGCAATATCAGGAGGACTTAGATATGTTCTTGGTGTAAAAAACTTAAAGGAACTGCCGGATATAGCTATAATCCATTAGTTGGAAAGAATGATAGATTAAAAGGAAATGATCTTTATATTGATTCAGAAAAAGAACAGCAAATGGTGTTGGAGGAACAATAGATTTGACTATAAACCTACTGATACATTAAACATTGCAGTAAAATATGATACTCGGTAAAAATGAGAATTTAAAGCTAAGGCAACTGAAGTAAAAGGAATGTCAATAGCAGGAAGACCATTAGGAATATCATTCTTCTATCCTGAATATGCAGATGGAACACAATATGAAAAGATTACCAGAGTTCTTTCATTGGGTTTCAAAGATGTTGACAAATTTACTTATTCTGCCGGATATATCCATTACTTTAATAAAGCTGCTAAAATGGACAGATTTAAATATAAAGATGGATATGAACTTAATTGGTGTAGATTATAGAATTAATGACAAATTTACATGGCATGCAGGATTTAACTATGCAAATACAGGAGCACCAAGAAATACTTTCACAGATGTAGAATATGCTGAAATTCTCAGATATATAGCTACTGGACTTACTTATAAGCCAACAGAAAAATTCAGAATGGAAATTTGGTATAGCTCATGTTTCATATAATTCTGCCAACGGTGAAAAAGGAAAATACTGCATTAGAAGAGTATTATGACAAATCACAAGTTAAGTATGATAAATCAATAAATGTACTTTTACAGTAGGGTCACACACATAAATTTTAGTTAAAATAAATTCAGATCTAATATAAAAAGTATGGGGCTGTCTCAAAATTGAAAAATACAAAACATATTTGATTCATTACTAAAATTTCACTTATACAAAACAGTCATTCATAAAGAAAAGTCAAAATACACCTGAAAAATCAGGTTGTTGACTTTTTCTAAATTCATTCAGTTTTGCGTTGTGAAATTCTAAATAACTCATAAATATGGTTTTACAGTGTTTAATTTTGAGACAGCTCCTATATATAGGCGAAAACTTTGTTAGTATAAAAGTATGTGGACTTAATCAGATATTTACTGTATATATAATAATAAATATTTAACTTGAAAATAGAAAATATGAAAGGAGCTGATGGGCATGAGTAATTTCATAGTAGACAATTCATTCTGGAAATTTCTTTTCCGGATGCCCGAGTGTAGGAGTTCTAATTCTGGATAATTTAGATAATACAAAGAATCTTCAGATAAAGTGATAAAGTTATTGGAAAATTCAAAATGAAGAAGCCAAAGCTTATCTAACTGAGGCACAGCAGTCAAAATCCGGTTATTTCTGTATGGAGGAAGCTTATCAGAAGTTCAAGACTACAAAAAGGGTACGTGCAAGTATTGAGCCTCTTCTTAAAAAGAGTTGAAAAAGGGAAATGGTGTAGGGCACAATAATCCGTTAGTCGACTATATAATTCCATTTCATTGAAATATGGTATGCCTTGTGGAGCTGAAGATATAGATACATTTGAAGGAAACCTTGTGTTTAGGTGTGTAACTGAAGGTGGAGACGAGTTTGCGCATTAGGGATGAAGAAAACTCACCTACACTGAAGCGAGAAGTATGCTACAGAGATGATAAAGGGAGCTGTGTGCCGTTGTTTCAACTGGAGGAGATGGAAAAAGAACAATGATTACAGAAAAATACAAAGAAGGCATTCTTAGTTATTGAAGCTGTAAACTCGACAGGGATGAGGAAATAGTAAAAAGCCCTTGAAGAGATAGCAGTTTATGCAGGAGAAGAGCTTGGAGCACAGAAAGTAAGACTGGAGTTATTGAAAAAGACAATAATACATTGAATTGTAATATTGATTTATATGATTAAAAATATATTTTGTATAGGGTAGACTATGGATTTTAAACATGTCAAGGAAAATGAAGAAAAATCTGTTTTTAGAGAAAAAGGAAAAAGTAGATCAGGATTTCTGGAGACAGAAATATCATCTGCTGAGGGTATGAGATTGATTAACGATCCAAACGGATTTTTCACAGTTTAAGGAAATATCATCTTTTTATCAATGGAATCCTTTCAAAAACAGACCCACACTGCAAAAATACTGGGGACACAGTGCAGTGATGATCTGCTTCATTGGGAGAAAAAGTGCAGCTCTTAGACCGGATACATGGTAGTTTCTAAAAATGGAGCAGTATTCAGGAAGCGGAATAGTTATAAATGAAAAAGCTATCTGTTTTATACGAAATGTAAAGGATGAAGAAGGAAACAGAAGTTCCTATCAATGTTTTTGCAATTTCTGAAAGACAGGGAAAAATTTTGAAAGACTTGAACCAAGTATAGTAAATCGCCTGATGGATACACAAGACACATAAGAGATCCTAAAAATTTGGGAGAAAAGATGGGAAATATTATGCTGTTATTGGAATACAAAAGTGAAAAACTTGAAGGGAAAAGCAGTTTTTATACAGTTCAGAAAAATGTGAGGACTGGAAATATTTGAGGGTGAAATCGCAGGTGGAAACAAAAAGAGCCTTTAGGAGATTTTTGGATACATGTGGGAATGTCCTGATTATTTTCAGTTAAAGGATGAAAAACAGGAAAAGTTGTCGATATACTGGCAGCATGTCATCAAGGTCTTGAACCGCAAAGGAGATTTAATATCAGATAACAAATATCAGAGCGGATATTTCTTTGGAAAGTAGACATGAAAAGCCTGACTTTGAAATAACTTCAGATTTACTGAACTTGACAGAGGACATGATTTTATGCGCCTCATCAGACAATGGAAGATGACAAGGAAGAAGAAATTATTGTTGGATGGATGGGAGTTCCTGAAGAGGAAGACTATCCTACAGTTAAAAATGAATGGCTTCACTGCCTGACTTTACCTCGTGAATTGAAGGTAATAGATGGTGTACTTTTATCAGCTGCCTATAGATGAAATGAAGAGCATAAGAGAGAAAAACAGAATTAACGGAACAGTAAATGGAGAAACAGAAGCAGGAAAAAGGTACAGTATAGTGAAATAATGAGCTGAATTTTTCTGATTTTTCAGATGATTTTGGGCTTAAATTGAGAACTGGCGAAAACAGTGAAACAGTAATAAAGTTTTGATTATAAGGAAAGAAGCTTATTCTGGACGAAGCAGAGGGAACAGCCTGATAAAAAGCCTAGAAAAGTGTATTTAGGGTGATATTGAAAAGCTGGATTTTAAGAATATTTGTAGACAATTCATCTGTAGAGTATTTGTAAATGGTGGAAAGGAAGTATTCAGTTCCAGAATTTTTTCCTCAGAAAAATGCCAGATGGAATAAAGGTCTTTTTCTGAAGGAAATGTAAATATCAAAAATTGAAAAATAGGGAATGGCAGATTAGAAAGTAACAAATAAAAATTATAAATTAGGAATTACTAGATGAGAGAAAAAAGAATATAAAATTAGATGCAGTAAAATTTACTGGATGAGATTCAGAATGGAAAATATAGTAATATTCAGATGAATTATTATTTCAGCCGGAATGAATACTCAAAAAGAAAGGAATTCATAACAAATATAATAAATGTAACTCTTAAAAACCTTATATTTGTAGATTATGTGCTCACTAAACTGTAAGAAAAGTATTCAAACGTAAAATAGACAGCTTCTGAGAATATCAGCTGCTCAGATATTGTTTATGGTTCTGATAATGCAGGAGTAGTTTATGAAGCGGAGAAATTTTCAAAATAATAAATAAACATCAGACAGGATTTGTAAATGCGACTTTACAGGCGATTATTAAAAATAAGGGAGGAAATTATAAATGCCATACCTGAAGATAAAAGGAAGGTATAATTCATTCATATCCTCAATGGTTTGTCAAATAAGCTTAAAAACTGATTATCCTGATGATTATATAGGTATAATGAAAGCTATAGAGACAGTAGCTATCTTTCTGTAAGATATAACAGAAAGAAGTTGAGATGAAAATTTCAAAAATATTATCGGAAGTAAAAAGTGAAGTTTTATTTTCTGCTGATGAAGTGTATTACCTTTCAAGTGGAAATATACTTTCAACAGATGAATATAAAAGAGGAGATATTATAATACGGATAGCTTCGTACATTGCAGTAAAAATTTGAATGTGTCGGAAGAAGATATTGTTCTGATGCCTGTCGCGGCTCCTGGAGGAAGTCTCTGAATATTACAGACATATACTCCAAAAATTGCTTCTGGCAACAGACACGATATGAGCATAAAATAGAAGTAATGAAAAAATCAAAAAGAAAAAAATACGAGCTATGATAACTTTGAAGTGAAAAGCTAAATGATACGGCAAAGATTGATAACCTGGATATGAAGTTTGATAAAAATATTACTTGATGTTCCATGCAGCGGACTTGAGTTTTACGTAAAACCTGAGAAAACTATATAATCTGACATCTGATGATATTAAAAATTTGAAGAAATTGCGAAAGAAAAATATTTGACAGTGCATATTCGTGCCTCAAATGACGAAGGAGTACTTTTATATAGCACATGCTTTTACTAAAAATGAAAATTCAAATAATCTGCAGTATTTTTAGAAAAAATATGATGATTTAAAAGTGGAAGAAATAGAAAATACCTGAAAATGTAATTATTAATAAAGATGAATTTGGTGGAACATATAAGCTATAAAAATCAGTTTTTAGATGGTTTTTATATAGTTAAAGCTGATAAAAATAAATTTTAGAAAGGATATCCGATATGCAATTTCTAACTCTGAACGAGTGATGTCAGCTTTATATTGGAACAACTGAATAAAAACGGAAGCGGATTTCTTGTTGGTGAGCTGTCAGGGATATGATAATAGGGACGTAATCCTGGAGATTATGACTTTAGCAGCGGATATTGAATACAGCAGGCTGGAGGAAAAATATTCGCAGATTACAGTCCAAAAAGAGTGAGCCCATTTTGGAATACTTATGATAAAAGCTAAATGGAAAACTACAGAAATTGACCAGATTTAGGAAGGAAAAGGAGTATACAACAGTAGACATCCTAAGGAAATTAAATTTATAAACGAGATAGATGAGGATCTTGCAAGAAGGATTTTACAATAAATGCACTTGCCTATAATGAAAAACCGAATTATAGATTTATACAGAGGAAAAGAGGTTAAAGTACAAGACAATAAGATTTGTAGGAAATCTAAACTTCGTATAGAAAGAAGATGAATGTTAAGGATAATGAGGGCATTCAGATTTATTTCAAAACTCTGGTTTCAGCCTGGATAAGAAAACAGGCTGGAGGCTATTTATGAGAAAAAGAAGGTTTCTGGGTAAAATTTCAAAGGAAAGAATTTTTGATGAACTTAGCCAGATTCTTTTTAGGTACTCTTATGTAAAAAGAGGCATTATATGAAAATGAAAAATCTTGGAATACTTGAGTTTATAATACCTGAATTCAGATACATATAAATTTAATGTTGGTGATTTTAAAAATAAAACTATCTTTTTCAATCATATTGTAAATACGGTAGGGGTTCTGTAAAAGAGATTTGATTACCAGACTTGCAGCTTTGTTTCATGACCTTGAAAAATACATACGCGAATAATGAGATGCTAGAGGAAATTCATTTTATTATGGGCATGAAAAGGAAAGTGCACTTATTGACTGAGGAAAAGCTCCGTCATTTGAGAAGGCTTCAAAGGATATAGTTTTCAGTGAAGAACCCAATATTGAATCATATGGTAATGGATAAGGGATTTATCAGTAGCTTGAAAAACTTATTATGGAACTTGTGAGAAAATCATGAGACTTTCTGATACCTGCTTTTTGCAAATGTGAATTCTAAAACTGATTTTAGACAGGGAAAAAGGAAGCTTTTAATTGAAGGTTTAAAGGATAGATAGAAGAAATAGAAAAAATGGGAAAAATTCCTGATATATGGGGAGAGTTGAAATATCAGGGTAGATTTAATAAATTTAGGTTTTTCACGCAAAGAGATAGGTAAAATAAAAGTGGAAGTATATGATTTGATTTTGGGTGAAGAACTTGAAAAGTGAGAAAGAATCAATATGACTTATTTATCTCAAAAATATAAATTAATTTGCTATAAAGTACTGAGCTGTTGTTTATAATCCTGATAAACAGGCATTTCTAATAATAAAATGCTAAATGGGAACTGAGATTCTAAAGGACATACTGAGATGAGAAACAGATATTGAAACTGCCCTGAGAGAGTATCGAAGAGACTGGAATAAATATAGAAATAGTGGAAGGATTTAAGAAATCTATTAAATATATTCCTTTTCCTGGAGTTTTAAAGGAAGTTATATTTTTCATTGGAATAACCAGGAGAAAAGGTTACCATTGATAAGAATGAAATAGAAGATTATATGTGGTACACTTACAGGAAGCCTTAAAATGATAACTTACAAACCTCAGAGGATGTAATGGACAGGTGCATTGGAAATTATTAAAAATTACTACGGAGGTGATAAAAATGATATATATGGATAAAGCGGCTACTTCCTATCATAAACCTGAAGAAGTGGCAGCTGTGCATACGAAGCTGTAAAGGCTACTGGAAATAGTGGAGAGAGACTAATTCCGCTCACTGAACAGTCACGAAAGTCGCTTTCATGGAGGACAGCGTAAAAACTTTTAATGGAAAGGATCTTCAAGAATAGCATTTACCCATAGTGCAACGTAGAAGCGTTATTGTGGATTAGGGGTTTTATTTGAAGGGGATCATATATTACTACAGAAGCTGAACATAATTCGGTTCTGAGACCTCTTTACCGTAGTAGAGAAAGGAAGAAAATACAGAACTACCTTTATGAAAATGTGATAAAGAAGGAAGACTTCTTATTTCGAAATTGAAAAATATAAAGGAAAATACTAAGGCTATTATATGTACATGCTATGCCAATCTACAGGAAATATAATGGATATTGAAAAATAGGAAAAATATGTAAGGAAAATAATCTGTATTGTTGATGCATCACAAAGTGCAGGAAGTACCATGTAATATTGAAAAACAGAACATTGACATATTGTGTTTCACAGGACACAAGAGTCTTTTATGGTGCTCAGGGGACAGGTGGTCTATATGTCAGGGAAGGAATTTTTGATTGAGTCCCCTAAAAGTTGGTGGAAGCGGAATAGATACATATAATACTGAACATCCTGCTGAAATGCCTGAAAGACTTGAAGCTGGTGCTTTAAAACAGTCATGGAATAGTGGGACTTGAGAGCTGGGCTGGATTTATAGACAGTACAGGGCTTGATTCAATAGGGAAAAAGAACTTATGTGGAGATTTTTACATGGAGTAAAGATATAAAAAAATATTAAAAATTTATGGAGTATTTTAGTACTGATGGTGAAGGGCGATTGACAGATTTCCATCGTTACAATTAATTTGGAGATATTGACTCTGCCGAAATATGTGATATACTTAATGAAGAGTATGATATTGTTACGAGGGCGGGAGGACACTAGTGCTCCTTTAATGCATGAGGCGCTTAGGAACTGAAGTACAGGGAGCTGTTAGATTCAGTTTTTCCTATTTCAACACGGAAGAAGAAATAGATACGGCGATTAATGCAATTAAAGAAATAGTGGAACTCTTTTTAAGTGTTTTAGTCCTTGTAGAAAATAATATATAAACATCTATTATAAGGAGAGAGATTTATATAGATTTATTAATTCTAAAAAGGTCAGTTTGCTTTTTGGTGTATGTAGAGGATTAACTGCAGTTGTTTTGGCGATGTCTAGGGAACCCTAAGAATATGGCTATTTAGTGTAGCATGTTTTTATAAGAGATATGGCAGGTTCAATGAAGTTTCACACAGCTACGGTAGTCCAGTACTTTAGACCTGAAATAGTAGGATTTATTCTGGGGTCATTTATAATTTCTAACTTTACAAAAAGAATATATAGGCAACAGGAGGATCATCACCTGTAATAAGATTTTTCTCAGGTGTGCAATGATGATAGGGTGCCCTTGTATTTTTAGGATGTCCTTAAGAATGATTATACGTATGTCAGCAGGAGATCTTAGTGCATATGTTGGATTTATAGGACTTCTGGCTGGTATAGCAACTAGATTTTCTTCTTGACGAGAGGATATTCCCTAGAGAAAAAGTAGAAATGAAAAGAGAAAATGGATATATATTTCCTGCAGTGCTGGTTTTATTGCTAACTAAGTGCAACAACAGGGTTGTTGCTGAAAGTCAGAAGGTCCTGAAGTGTGCATGCACCTCTGCTTATTTCTCTTGTAGCAGGTGGTATCGTATTTGCATATAGCACAAAGAAAGCAAAGAATGTGTTTTGGCAGGGAAGTTTCAGAGATATACTTCTATGAAAAATTTTTGAGATTAGCAGCTCCAATTTTGGAATATTTATTGTAATGCTTATTTTATAATTTAGCAACAGGAAATTTCGAAATTTGTTGCTATATGGTCCAGTAGCTCACCCTCAAGTAATCTGGAGACATCTTAGGACTATATGTGAAGTTGGTCTTGCCGGAATACTTATAGGGAGGATGTCCATTCAGACAGTTAATTCTTGCAGGACAAGGTTCATCTGACTCTGTAGTAACTGTCCTTGGAATGTCATGGTAGGTGCAGCATGGCACATAACTTCACTTAGCAGGGGCAGCTGCGGCAAAAGCAACAACAACAGCTCCGCAGCAGGAGGACCTGGAATAAATGGTCAAATAGCAACTATAATCTGTATAATATTCTTACTTATTGTAGGATTTATAGGAAGTAGAAGGAAAGTTAATAATGAGAAAGAATTAAAGGCGGTAGTAGCATTTCACACTACCGCGAAGCTATGAAATTGAAAAAAGGCATGCAAGAGGGAAAAAGTGAAAGGACGTCTAATAACAGTCCCAAGAGAAATTTCTGCAGGATGTGGATTTGCGTGGTGCTCTGATTTAGAGGCTGAAAGAAAATTGAGAGAAGTAGGCAAATGGAAAATATCGACATGAAATCTATGAAATATATAGATAAACAAAAACTATATTTAATCATTTATTAGAATTTTACTCATATAAAACAGTATTCATTGAGAAAAATCAAAAACTCGTCTAAAGGTTCAGATAGATGATTTTTCTAAATTCATTTCCTGTTTTAAATTGTAAAAATTTTAAATAATTTTAACATATAGTTTTTTATATAGCTGAAGCCACTTTTAAGAGTTAAACCGATAATTTCATTTATGTGAAATAATTAGTTTGATATTAAAAGAAGTTTCACTATATATTCTTCTATAAACAAAGGAAAAGCAAATGGAATATATTCTGAAAAAGATTATAATTAGATTAAAACATGGAAGATGCTAAAGGGAGATGGTATTGATGTTTATTTTAGAATGCTGCTGGAAATAGTAGTAATGATTGGGTTATAGTGTTATGCAGGATTAGTTGCAGTGAAGATAATTTTTAAGAAGAAAGGCAAGAAAAATTATCAATAAAAAGTAAAAACTGTTGTATTTGATGTGAGCAAAGTGAAGGAAGATGATGGCAATCCAGCAATAAAAAGGAAAGATGAACTGGCATATTATGAGATATTACAAGGATTAAATGATATTGCTGAGGATAAAAATATAAAAAGTAATAATTGATGTGAATGAACTGAGCAACCTTTTTCCCCAATTGGAGGAAATTTCAAAAATTTTGATAAAATTAAAAAATAAGAAAGTTATGTAGCAATAGGAACGCTTTTTGAGAAAGCAAATATAGACAGGCATTGCTCGCAGATAAGATTTATATGCTTGATACAAGACGGTCGACATTTATTTTCTCCCAGAGGATATCGCATAAGGGAACTTTATTTAAAGTCATTTCTGGAAAAATTTGGAATAAAAATGAATAATGCTTCATATCGGGAATTATAAGGTTGCAGGAGAAAATACAATCATAATGAAATGTCTGAAGAAAAGAGAAGGAGTCTATAAAAATATAAAGGATAAGGTTTTGAAGGCTTTTGTGAAATTGGTAAAAGGATAAAAGGGAGACTGATATTGAAGAAGAAATACTGAATGGTAATCTCATTTTTGCTGGAAAAGAAAAAGCAATGGAATATAAACTGATTGACGGCGTTGCAGATTATGATGATGGAATAAATTACGAAGGAAGATACTGTTCCTTGAGGATTATGTTTTCAATGTCAAAAAAGAGAAAAAGAGGCAAAGGATACAATCGCAGTAATAAATCTTGAAGGTGTCATAGATGGAAGAAATTCTAAGAAAAGCATACTTACGAAAATGTATGCGATAAGCTGGAAATATTGATGAAATGAAAAATTTAAAAAGGGCTTGTATTAGAATAAATTCTCCTGGAGGAAGTGCCCTGGTTTCTGAAAAATATATAAGAAATTGAAAAACTGACTGTACCTATATATGTTTCAATAGGAGACCTTTGTGCCAGTGGTGGATATTATATTGCTACAACTGGTCAGTGTGCAAATAATCTTACTCTCACCAGGTTCAATCAGGGGTTGTCATGATGTATCCTGAAGTTGTGGAAACTTTGAAAAGCTGGATATGTCAATCTGGAAGCGTTTCGAAAAAGGGACAAGTTGATATGCTGAATCCGTTTTGATAAACTGGGGAAGATTCAAAAAGAAAAGATAATTTACACTATGAATGAAGTATATACTGAGTTTAGGAACATGTAATGAAAGCCAGAGGAATGAATGATGAGGAACTTTGAAAAATTGCATAGGAAAGAGTGTGGCTGGGAAGTGAAACCAAAAATATCAATTTAGTTGATGAAATCGGTTCCCTTGAAGAATGTATAAAAATCAATGGCAGATGATTTAAAAACTGGATAAGTATAAAGTAAGAATTATAGACACTAGACTATTAAAAGAAACTTTTGACAGATATAAAAATTACCGTTTGTATCTGAAGAGATTAAGGAAAAATTAATTTTTACAGGAAAATATGAGATCGAGGTTCTGTATTATGAAAATGATTTTTGAGATTGTAGGTATTTTTAGAAATAAAGATAAATGACGTTGAGAATAAAGATATTAATTAATCTCGTTACTCAAGAATATCGTTTACATTCTTTAAAAGAAATTGTGATATAATTAATACGTAGAATAGAAGAAGGAAAAAGTTGCTTTTTATAAGAAAAATTCTTAATAAAAGATAGAGTTTAGAATATTGTAAAAGATTAGATAAATAAATTTTTATATAGGAAATAAAAAGAAGGAGGATATACCAATGAGAAAATTGGAAAATTTAAAACCTGAAAGAGTTTTTACTATTTTTGAGGAAATATCCAAAATACCTAGAAATTCTTATGAAGAAAGATAAAACGACTCTATGAACTTTGGAAAGGAACATGGACCTGAAATGCTATCGTGACGATGTTTTCAATGTTATTTAGAGTGCACCCTGGGATGTGAAAATTCACCCTAAGGTTGTGTTTTACAAGGACATATTGACATGGTGTGAAAAGACTGAAGATAGTACACATGACTTTAGAAGGATCCTATTAACCTGATAGTAGATGAAAAATATCTGAGAAACCAGATAAAACTACGCTTGGTGCCGATAACGGAATAGCTGTGGCAATGATGCTTGCTATAGCTGAAGATGACAAGCTTGAACATGGACCGATAGAATTTTTATTTACTACTTCGAAGAAATAGATTTAGGAGGGCAATGGCTCTTAAATCTGGAGATTGCAGGAGATATGCTTTATAAAATCTTGACTCCTGAAGAAGAAGGAATACTTACGCAGGTTCTGCAGGAGGGAAAAATGATGTAATACTTCCTATTAAAAAGTAACTTCAGATGTAAATTTCAGCTATAAGATTAAATTACAGGGATTTTTGGAGGACATTCAGGTTCAGAAATCCATAAAAATAGAAAAATTCAAATAAAAGCAGTAAATGAAAATTTTAAATCTTTTAAATGAAAAATCTGATATTTTATCTAGTTTCAGTATCTGGAGGAGGAAAGGACAATGCACATTCCAAGAACTGCAGAAGCTGTAATTTCTTCAAGGAAGATGCAAAAGAGTATATAGAAGCGTAGCAAACAAAGAAGTAAAGGAAAAATATATAAAAGATGAACCTCAGACAGAAATACTGGTTGAAGAAGTTGATAAAATAACTGAAACTTTGGATAAGGAATCTGCTGACAAGTATATTCATCTGCTTGAAGAAACTCCTACCGGAGTGTACAGTTTCATGAGAGGAACACCTGAAATTGTTGGAAGCTTCTGATAATCTGGCAATAGTAATAACAGGAGAAGATAATATAAGAATTATAACTTCAATGAGAAGTTCTGAACCTCATGTTCTGGAAGAACTTAAAGGAAAAATAGCTGCAATTGCTGATAACACAATGCAAGTTATGAATTCTCGACAAAATATCCTGAATGGAGATACAGATCTGAATCAGTTTTAAGGAAAAAGCGGTAGAAACATGGAAGGAACTTACAGGAAAGACATGTAGATAGTTCAGGTAATCCATGCGGGACTTGGAAATGTGGTGCCATTATGGAGACTATCCTGACATGGATTTTATAAGCATAGGTCCTGATATGCAGGATGTACATACTCCTGAAGAAAAAACTTGATATAGTTTTCAACAGAAAAATTTATAATTATGTAACTAAACTATTGAAAAATCTAAAATGAGTAAATTAAATAGGTACTAAGAGAATATTTGCAATCACTTTTTAAATAATATTGAACAGACATTAAAGATAAGAAACAAAAATACTCCATCTTTTATACTAAAATCTCAATAATCCTGTAAGATTTCAGTTTGGATTATTTTTGCACTGAGTATTTTTATTTATAGCATCGAAAAATTATATTTATCAGAAAATATGAGTATAATATAGTACATAAGTATATATAAATAATAATTTAGGAGCTGAGGTTGTCGAGATTTGGTATAATCGGGACTAAACTGGATTACTGACAAACTGTCGATGGCAGGAAGCCAGATTGAAAAGTGAACTGACGGCAGTATATTCAAGAACTGAAGAAAAAGCCAGAATTTGCTGATAGTATAATGTTAAAAATATTTTACTGATTTGAAGAAAATGGCTGAAAAGTACTTGATTGACGGAGTTTTGATACTTTGCTTGCAAACTCTTTCCATTGTGAACAGAGTATACTGTTTCTGGAACATGGGAAAAGCAGTTTTTATGAAAACCTTCAACTCAAATTCTTTTGAGCTGGAAAAGGTTATAAATGCTGCAAGGAAAATAATACTTATACATGGAGGCCCTAAAAACCACATTTATCCCTCACTTATAATGCCTTTAAAGGAAAATCTTCATAAAATTGGGAAAATAAGAAAAGTTCTAGCAAACTACTGTCAGCATTCATCCAGATATGAAGACTATAAAAAGGTGATGTTAAAAATGCCTTTAAAAAGGAATATTCAAATGGAGCGATTAATGGATATAGAGGTCTATCCTCTGTTTTTGCAATTTCTTTATTTGGAAGTCCTGATAAAATAACTGCTGACGGACTTATCTTTGAGAATGGAAAGGAATTGATGGACAGGAACAGTTAATATGATATATGATGAAATGGAAAATAGCGATCTTTATTCAAAAATTGCCAATTCCTATTTTACCAACTGAAATTGTGGGGAAGATGGTTCACTTCTGATAGAACATGTTTTCTGAAATGGATAGCTCTATTTTATAAAAAGAGGAAGCGGTGACAAGATAGAGTTAACATTGCTGCAGGAAAAGAAAATTCAATGTATTACGAGATTGAAACACTTTGTTGATTTATATGACGAGAATAAAAAGAATCTAAATAGTTTTTCACTATCTTTTAGAAGTTATGGATATACTGGATAAAATAAGAGAAAGAGATAAAGTGTATTTCCGGCAGACAATAAAATACTATGTTATTTTAAAGAAAAATAATGTATAATAAATATATATAGCAGAAGGAGTAATCTATATGAAAAAGTATTGTTTTTGTTAATGATGTTATTTGGATCGGTTAACAGTTCTTTTCTGCCCATGTCTTAAATAACAAAATGTCAGTATGTTTACAGATAAGGAAATGATAAATCTTGTATCAGGAAGTTATAATACTGATACTCAGCTGGCTATTGTTCTAAAGCCAAAAGGCAATCAGAATCAACAACAAAGGCTGAAAATGATGCAAGACTTGCTACAGACTACAATCAAGGAATATTCTATCTGGTGCTAGAGTACATATTTGAAGAAGCAGAGGTAACAGGACATAGTTTTGATACTAAAAATGAAGGATATAGCTGATCAGATAGCAAAGGAAGCCTTGAGCTCAGCTATTCAGAAAAGGAAAATGGATATAGGGCGTAATGATACTGTAATGCTTTATCTTATGAAAAGGAAAACTGCTAGATGTCGACGAAGGCATTTAGGGAAAGATTGACAAATCTCATAGATAAACTGACAGAATACAGAGGTGTGTTTGAAACTCTTCAAAATAACTGAAGGAAATTAACTGTTAACAGATGAATACAAATAAAATAGAAAAACTCATTGAAATGACAAAAGCATTTTAATGAGTTTTTATATTGATGTAGCGTTTTTATGAGTAGTTTTAAAAAGCTGTAATTGTTGCAAAGCAGTCAAAGATTACTCCTGGTAAATTTGCAGCTGCAAGAGGGTAGTCTCTCTTTTCTTTAAAAGTCCATAACTTGTCCATATTGTACAGTTAATTGCACGCTGCGTAAAGGTTGTCAGGAAAAATGTTTTTATTTCGCTATAAATTTCCCTAATATTTGTGGAACATAAGATACGTACATTATTACAGCAAAAGCATTGTTTCAACCCACCCCTAAAAGTAGATTTCTTTCTATTCATATTTTCCTCCTATCTTAAAAAGAGTATTGTAAAGTGTATCATAATCTATTAGAAAAAGTCAAAATTTTTATATACATGTTTTTATTGAAGAATATGAAATTTTGTATAGTATGAACTCAGAAATAAATTAGAAAGGATAAGAGGGAACTGAAATAAAAGGAGATAGATGTATAAATGAAAACAAATTTTTTTCAAGATTTAGCCATGCTTGTAGGTAAAGAAGAAGGAATAGAAAAACTGAATAAATCAAGTGTAATTGTGTTCGAATAGGTGAGTAGGTTCATATGTGGTAGAATCTCTGGCAAGGTCGGGAATTGGGAAAATAACTATGGTGGACTTTGATGAGATTGTCGAATCTAATATTAACAGGCAGATTCATGCATTAAAAGTACAGTTGGAAAAATCAAAGATAGAAGTAATGAAGGAAAGAATTTTAGATATAAATCCTGAATGTGAAGTTGTTCTGAAAAAGAAACTTGTTTTGAAAATGTATCTGAAAATTTTTGACAGAGAAGATGGTAAAAATATGAGTTTTTGCTGTTGATGCTATAGATGTCATTTATAGTAAAATCACGATTGTTGAATATTGAGAAAGAAAATAATATAAAAATAATATCATCAATGGGTTTGGAAATAAAATACATCCTGAAAAATAGAACTGTCTCACTATGAGAAGACTTCTGTCTGTCCTATGGCAAGGCTGTAAGAAGGATTTTTAAAGAAAGAGATTAAGGGGCTATGATTGCCCTATTCACAGGAAAAATAATATTAAGCCTGACAAATCAGACTTATATGCCAGTGAAGAACCTACTGAGTTTAGGGAAAACAATGAAATGCCAAATAAAAATTACGCCTGAAGCAATGCGCTGTGCCAGGAACTGCAGGACTGTAATATCTGCCTATGTAATAAGAAAACTTTTGAGGAATGGAGTAAATTTAAGGAGGGTGATTTAAATGCTTCAGATTATAAAAAGAATAAAAAATAAGATTATAAAAATTGTAATAATAACAGGAATTATCTTCTGTGTATTTGGACTAATGGAGTAAAATATTTGAAAATACTATTTTTCAATTTATTTAAAATTTGACAAAACCATATTTGGAAAAGAGGCTTATGAAGAATCAAAAATTGTTCTTTACTTTGTCATTATTGAAAGGAACAGCTGATGTCATTGAAGGAAGTACAGTTAACGTAAATATGATACTTGGAATGAATGTGAGATATGGAGATATTAAAAGCCTATTTATGATATAATACAATACAATATGGCAAATATCACTGGCAGAGTATAGTTGTTTTAAAGCTGGAAACAATTTATTACGAAATATTCAGGTGAAAAATAGCGTCAATTCTGATTTTTATTTCGTTGAGTTGTTTATTTTCCGTATGACTACTAAGAATAAAAATTACAGAAATCTTCAAAAGTATCGAAATATACGTTTTCTTTGCTGATTTTTATTTATATTCTTCTACCAAGTCGCAATTTTAATAAAGCTCAGGAGTATCAAACTATTTTGAAAATGAATATAAGAAACCTGCTGGGTTGCACAGTTAACACTGCAAGTCTTGACAAGCTGAATAAAGTTAAGGATGGATTATTCGTAATTGAACAGTCAAAAGAGATTATTTAATATACCTGGCCAGATTGAAAAGTGCCAAAAGAAAGATTTAACGGTTTTGGAAATGAAATAAACAATGTTTCAAAAATACTTACAGACAATACTCTATAATAATAGGAATAACTACTTTGCTTTTCCTATCTGATATGCCATTGCTTTGTAATTGTATTCCCTATCACAAGCTGATGAGAGGATATATTCTGGGAAAAATTGAAAAATAGAAATAAAGAGGATATTCAAAATTAAATGTATTATATGACTATATTTATTCATTTTATTAGAATTTTACTCATATAAACAGTCATTTAATGAAAAATCAAAACTCGCCTAGGAGCCTCAAACAGATGATTTTTCTAAATTCATTTCCTGTTTTAAATTGTAAAATTTTCTAAATAATTCTTAAATATAGTTTTTCACATTAATATTTTTATTTTTAATATCCTCTATTTTACTCTAGTATTATGACATTCCCGAGATTAAAATCCGTTTCTTGCCACAGGAACGCCTCTCAAGTCATAAGCAGTCCAAGTTCCGTCAGACGGCATAATCTCTTATTTTTCCTTTAAAGCTATAGCACCGTTATTGTAATATTTGTTTCCGAGATCTACATTTTCCATTTACAAGTTCGGCTTTTCTTTCTTTGATCCATCAGGATATTGTCCTTTAATTGATTTTTGATTTCACCATAATCATAAGTTTCAGTAAGTCTTTTTATGTTTCTTCCTTCAGAAAGCGGATAGTACCAGTGTCCATTCATTATCCCTTACATTATCTACGTATGTACCTTCAGCTTTTAGACTTCCGTCTGTATAGTATGAAACTGATCTTCCATTTTTCTTCCATTTCTATAAACATCTTCCTGTGTTTTTATTCCATTAGCAAATTTCACTTCAGTTCCTTCTTTTACTACCGTTATTATATTCGAGTTGCCGAAGTTAAACTTCCTTTATCATCAAATTCATATCTTAGCACCATCTAAAACACCGTTTCATAATTACTTATGACAGTTGAATATCCGGTAGATAAACTGAAAATCTATTTCTTCACCATTTTTGACTCGTTTCTGTATTCTGAAACCTTTGATACACTCCGTCACCATTAAAAGTAATATACTTTTCCATCACATTTTCACCATTTCTGTAATTTTTCTATGGATTGTATTCCATAATTATACTCATACTCAACCAGTGATCCTGTAATAGGAGAGTTACTTTTCAGACTTACAACAATTCCATTGGAGTTGGTAGTATTTTCAGATGTGTAGTAATTTCTGCTATCCGGTATTCTATGTTGCTCAGAATAATAATTTCCTGATGATTTTGGTCTTGTATTTGGATTTCATCTGCAGCACTTGTTGCAATAATTGAAAAATAATACGATAATAAGTTTTTCATGAGTTTCTGCCTCCTTTCTGTATTTTCAATTATAACAAATAAAAATTATAATTTTCATTTGAAATTTTTTTCAATTAATATTTATAATGATATGATATAATAAATATAAAACTGTTTGAAAGAGGAATAAATATGAATGAGATGATAAACAACAGTTGGAAGAAAAGTACCTAAAAATGGAAGATTATTATAATATCTCTTTTGATGTGTTGAAAAAGAATATTTAAGCAGAATAAGATGCTTATAATTTTTTATTTTACATTAATATGTCGATGATATTGCTGAAAAATATCAGGAGTTTCTGAAGTTCCTGGAAATAACAGGACATTTGACTTTACAGAGTTAAAAACTACTGGTATTCTGTAAATGCCAGTATAGTATTATCGAGCTGTTTCAATTCTTGTTTCTTTAATTATTTTAAAGAAAAGCAGGGCAGATGCATGAAGAAGATAAAGAGAAAATTTATACAGGAAACAGTCATGAAAATTTTTTATGCTAATTTGTACAAAGCACTTGCATTATTAATAGTTTTTCTCTGTATTATTGACAGTATAGGGCTGCAATTTTTGTAATTTATTTTCTCTTTTCAGGAATTGAAAAACTCTCTAAAACAATATGAAAGGTATATCATCTATTAATATTTTTATATATATTACAATTGCTATATCTACTATAATTTTTATTTTCACAAATGCTATATTTGTCCAGATGTATTTTTAAGAAGAATAGGGAAGTATGAAGCCTCAGTTTTATAACTTTCATCTGTGTATAGACTGAAATTATACTTCCGGCAGTATTACTGGTAATTCTAAATATATTAGCTTAACCTTCCTTTTGGTATTTAGGTTTTGCAACACTATTTTCAAAAATACAATTTTTGATAATCATTGTATCATCAATATTAAACAGTATATTGAGTATATTTTTATTTTAGCTGACAACAGTTGTATATTTTAAATGTAGAGTATATGGATTTAGAGATAAAGCAGATTTACTGTTAAAAAGAATTTTTATTTGAAAAATAACGAAAATTGTTATTATATAAGTATAATTTTAATTAAAAGAGTCGTTATAATTTTTAGGAGGATACATGAGAGATTTTCGATATATTTAAATCAACGGGAAGATAATAATAAAAAATAATGAAGACATTATAGAAAAATGTGGTAGAAGATTCTCTTCCTGAGGTAGAACTGAAGAAGAGGAAAAATATCTACTATGACGAAATTTGGTAAAGAACATATAATAGAAAAAGAAATGGTAGAAAAAGCTGAATCCGGATATAAGAAAAAAATTGGGATAATGTGGAAAGCTTTTATATCCAATTGTTTTGGATATTTTTCAAAGGGAGCTTATGCTGAGGGTGCAGGAAGCATGCCCTCAGAATATATTCAATGGATAAAGATAAGGAGAGAAAAGCAAATATTCTAGGAACATATTATATAAAAACAGGTGCATATGATCGTGCTATTAGAATGGCATAAAAATACCTTTCTTCGAAACTGCGACTGAGTCTATATATATGAACTATGCAACTGCACTGGAAGGTCAGATGAGGACATGGAAAGCGGAATCATATATCTTAGGGCACTGAAGCAAACCTAAATTCTGTTGCAGCCTTCAGAAATTATTTTAAGCTTATAAAGAAGAAAAGGAACAAAAGGAGTATTTAAAACAGCTTGAAAAATTTTCTTCTGAAAGAGGCTCATGGAGGCAAAACTACTCTGGCGACTGATTATTTTTTAAAAGAGGGATAAGGATAACGGTAACATATATTTAAGAGATAGCTTTACAGTGAATCAAGCTAAATGCTAGAAACAATGGCTGTAACATCAGGAATTTACAGTATGAATCATTTATTTGAAGAACTTGAGCAATATAGTATTTCCGTTTTTATATTCCTGAAAAGTGATGAAAAGTTATACAACTTTAAATGTATAGAATACTATAAAGTAAAAAGGACTATAAAAAGGACTTTGAACTATGAGTAAGTTTACTTCAAAATATTCATGGCCTGACTGATAGTTTATAGCTCATGAAGATGAGTTTTTAAGAATACGTTCGGAAAGCTGAACAGAATAGTCAGAAAGAAGGGAAGCAGTTTCTTCTCTACAAACTATCCATTATGGTATTATAATTTCCAACGAACTCAACTGTTTAGTTAAACAATAATGAGTGAGGTAAACCAAAATCTCCTTGTACTGCTCTACAGCATTGGGAAACAGTCTGATTTTGCAGAAAATCTTGGAGTTTTCATTGCTATTACAGTTAAAATGAAACATTACATTATAAAACCATTTAAAATTATCAGGCAGCAATATCATAACGAGATAAAATTTTTCGTATCCAGATATAGTGTAGATTATATAAACCTTATAAAAACAGAATCCAAAAATTAGACTATGTTTTTATCAGGAAATATAGTGAAAGGTGCCTAACAGCTATGAAAAATACTGATATTGAAATATATCTTTATGACTATGTAAATGAAGCAAGTAAGACTAGTCAACAAAAATTTACGAACAGGATGAACTGTACCAGGTGCAGAATGACATGTTTGATAAATTTAATGAGTTTTTAAATGCTTGAATAAAAATCATATAAAAATATGAAATGACTATGATAAATCTGATTTTATTTGGTCAGAAGCTAAAAATTCTTATGACAGATGAAAGAAATAAAAGAATTTCAGGCATGGAGATGCATAAGAAATTGTTTATTGATCAGATAAGGTTAGCTAATAATGACCTAGAAAAATGATCTGAACTTAATTGTAGCTTTTTATGAACTGAAAATATAACAGTCAGTTATTGAAAAGGTCAAAAGCCTCAATTTCATGATATGATATACAAGGAAATCTTTTAAAACACCTACATTAAAACTGTTGACTACCTATTATATATAACGTGTATAATGATGAAGAAAACCATAACAGTTACATGGAAGAACTTCAGCAGATAGTCCTATTTACACAAAATGGATAAATAAATTTTTAGATTATGTTAACTAGAGTGTATATGATATTACTATATTGGCTATATTTCCAATTGCTTTGTATTTAATTGCCAATATGTTATTTTTATAGTGTTATTTTTCAATGATTATGTAAAACAGAAAAAGTCTTTTATTACAGGCTTCTGTTTTTATGTGAAAATTACATTCTGGATTGTACTTTTTATTTTGTAAACTCAGTAAAAACATACAGCAATGGGAAAAATATCTGATTGAAGGAATTTTTCTGGCAGGAATTGCAGCTACTGGTATAGGGGAGAATACTCTAAATAGTTCCCCCTCATGTAAAATGATCTTTTAAATAGCAGTACAACATTAATTTATCTTTTTGGAAGCGGAGGGTTGTTAATGCTATTTTTGTGGATTTTTTCTGTTTGGTTATGTTTATAAGCCCGTAAACTGGTTAATCACGTTTGGTTGCATTTCTAAATATTTTCATTGCATTCTTGATATGGGTTGATGATGATACTCTTCATCATCAGTCAGAATAGTTATGGGGCTATATAGCAATAATGTATGTTTTTGCTGTTTAAAGCAAATGAAACAAAAGAAGTAAAAATGGAGGGAAAAATGAAAAGAAAACTGATTAAGATGTTATATGGTAACATAATGTCTTTACATGATAAAATAATACTTATTCATATAATTTACTCGGATTTTTAAAACCAAAATCTGATATGAAACAACTAATACAGATAATTCAAATGGATTTGAGAAAGTTCGAGAAAAAGAACTGTAACAACTCTGCAGGAAGCATGAGTACTTGATTCAGAATATGATTCGGTTGGGCAGAATTATAGGAAAGATGTTATAATTTACATTATACAGCACCCTTAATAAGGAAAGAAAGTCGCTGACAGCACTGACAAAAATCAGGTAAAGTGCACATTTTTCTTGTGTCAGATGATAAAAATGATCCGGTTTTTGCACTAGTTCTGAAGAAAAAGAGCATGGCATGCAGGTGACAGTGAATGGAAAAATTTCGAAAAACTTGAATGACAGCTCGCTGGAATAGAAATAGTCAATGACGGAGATGTTTCAGGACAATTTGTTCCACATAAAAAGCTTTCAGATAAAAATGTATGTCGTCCTGTAAAATATCTTTAGCTGAAAAGTATGATATTCCAGCTACAAATATAATAGTCATTCTGACATAGCACCTCAGAGAAAAATCTGACCGACCATTGTTTCCATGGAAGGAGTTATACACAAAGTATAATATGAATGTGTATGAGGAAGCTACAAAAAGATCTTATGAAAATCAGTATTCTTCCGGATTAGGTAGTACCTGTTTTCAGAAATGTAAAAGAACTTAGAAGATTTGGTTATTCAACAGAAATAACTAATCAATGGATAAACAGGCTAAAAATGTTGTCAGAGCTTTCAGCACCATTTCAGACCATCAAAACATATGATGGAGTAATGGATGTTGAAACATACGCTATATTAAAGGCATTAAATGAAAATACAATAAAAATAAATACTATGAAAAGGGAGAACAATAACTTAATAAAGGGGAATAAAACTAAATATTGAGTTATTAAAACAGTTGATGAGATTTTCAAAATAGAATTTTAGGAATGCAGTATCACCTAATAAGACTGGTTCCGCTTATAGACAAGAGCAAAAGAGAGAGAGTAACAGTATCATGAGCTTCATATTGGGCAGCCTGATGTAAAAACCTCGGATACATTTTTGAAGGATTGAATAATTTAAGGAAAGAAATTGAAAATATGCCAATTCAGCCGGATTACTGGAATTAAGGAATCTCCAAAATCTTATGAGAGAGAGTGAAAATTGATATAACTCCAGATAGAAATGCATGACACATGTGTGGAAGTGAAGCCATACAAATAACATTACAGACTATTTGTAATCCAGGAGATGAAAATATTAATTCCTTGAACCATATTATACAAACTATGATAAGTGAAAGACAGCAGAAGCAGTTTTAGTTCGATTGAAACTTCAATTGAAAACCATTATCATTTGCCAGACAAAAAGAAGAAATTGAAAAACTTATAACTCCACATGTAAAGGCAATAATGTTTTCAAATCCAAAAGTAATCCGACAGGGATTGTTTTTCACTGCCAAAAGAAGGGAAATTATTGAGAAATTGCAATAAAGCATAGATCTTTGCATTATTTCAGATGAGATATAGACAGTACATATATGATGAAGAAAGTGAGTACAAATCATTTATGACTATACCTGAAATAAGTGACAGAACTATATTGATAGACAGTATTTCTAAGTTCACTATAGTGCATGTGGAGCTAGAATTGTGTTCTGGCTTCATAAAGGAATTTATTGCTCAGGCATTGAAACTTTGTCAGGCAAGAATCTATCAGTTTCAACTATGAGACAGATTGCAAGTTCGACCTGATTAACACACTGGATGCTTACATAGACTGATGTTAGACTTGAATACTAAGAAGAAGAAGGGATCTTATGTACAATCACCTGAAGGAAAATACCTGGATAGGTTAGTTCATTTAGAACCTGGGGCTAGTGCCTTTTATATTGTTGCAGAACTTCCAGTTGACAATATAGAAAACTTTTATCAAGTGGCTGCTGACAAATTCAGATATAAAAATCGAGACATTGTCTTTTGCAACAGGACCAGGTTCTATTCTCAGAAAAGGAAAGGGAACTAAAGAGGCAAGATTCTCTTTCTGTACTCAGCAACCTGATCTGAAATATAGAAAATGGGATGAAGGCTTCTAAAAAGCATTGAGGCTGTGTAATAACAGATAAATTTTAAAGGGAATGATATAGATTTGATAGATATAAAAGATGCAAAAGAAATTCTGGAAAGAATGAATCAAACCAGAAAAAATTATCCTTACAATATTGACCAAACTAGTTGATGATGGAGAAGTGATAGGGCCAAAATACTTATTCACTGGCTGATTGCGCCATGCAGTACATATCTCTTGAATTTCTTTCAGAATATGCTGATGTTACTGTGCTTTCGATTTCAATATTCGCTCTAAAAGCTGAATATATGAGAGCACCTGTACAGAAGGATTTATCGATAATTTAATGACGAGGAAATAATGTAGGTTTATCGAAGATGAGTATAATCCTGCGAGGTCAGAAGGTAGTGAACTGGAAGAGGAAAAGAAGGCGGTGCCAGATGTACTTCATAAGTCTTTCGGCTGCGGCTTTGATGTGCTGGCAAAGAAGGCTCTGTGATTTAGGTTACATGCTATTGGAAGTGCTGCCACTGAAAGTCCTAAGAAAAATAGCCAGCCACTAATTAGCACCCTGGTCGCATCGCAAGAAACAGTTTGATATGAACATCTGCTTTCGAGATTTTTAAGAAAACACAACGGATATGGCCGTTCTATTGAAATGTGTGTATGAATACGATAAGCCATGGGCAGTGTTACTGTGGTTTGTATTTTGCCGCAATGGATCAGGGATAGAGGTTGGATACACTAAGTTGTACTAAAATAAAAAGAGATATATAAAGCGATTGTGACAGTCATTACTATCTCTTTCCTATTATATTTGAGTACTACTATAAGATGTCTCTTGCTCAGCCAGTAGAGTTTCTTCTTTGTAGCGAGACTTCTACAGCAGGCAGTGCTTTCTTTCTTTTGAAGTTCTTTTCGTTTTATTAACCAATTCGCCATTAAGAAAAATAACAAAAGCCATTATTGCAATTTTACTATGTGTACCCGAGATGAAAGGTCCCATATAATGCAGGAACCAGGTAGTGCGTCAAGGCGGGTGTATATGTATCATGTTTTAGAGTCGCTGGAAATTAATTTTTCTTGCTGATACTCCCAAAATAGGCATTATCATATCTCATCAACAAGCGAAGTTACTGTTTTCACCGTGAAAGCGGCCCCTCATAATGACTCCCAACTTGTGGAATGATCGACTTCTATTTAATATAAAATCTCTTAAATTCTTTAAACATTAAAATGTTCTCCTCAAATTTTTCTATGTGTATTATGTCGTATTGAGTAAAATTACAACAGCAATTAATTACTTTCTCGTCATGCAAAATCAAACATAAAATTTATGTTTTATATATATTTACATGTGACAATTTTAGTAAATATTTTCTATATAGCACTAGGAGCAAATTTTATTATATGGTCAAAAGGAAATATAGAGGTGTTCTGTGAGAGGAAGCATGTATAAAGATGTCAAACTCACATAAACGGTAATTTCTATCATTGCCACACGTTCATAGATCGTGGAATCAACTATTGCAGACAGATTGCTGGAAGTAACAGAACTGTCATCAGAGGAAACGTGGATCAGGTGCCAGTCGACAGTATGGACTCTTGAGGAAAAAGGAACAACAGGTGAGCTGCAGGCAGTAACTTTCACCCTTCTAATGCCAAAATGGGGAAACATACATGAATTAGAAGCTTATAGACACACCAGGTCACGTGAGACTTTGTATGTGAAGTTTCAAGATCGCTTAAGGCTCGTGCTAGACGGAGACACTGCTGGTTGTGTAGATCGGCTCAGGGAATTGGAAGTACCGGCAGACATTGGCAAATGTACATCTTGCACCCTGAAAATGATCTGGAAATATTGCCAGTTATAAAACCAAAATAGATTGCATCGTCAGCAGATCCCGGACCGAGTACTGCAAATTGAAGATGTTATCTGGATCACCTTCAGATAATGCAGGCTTCACCTGTATCAGGAAAACTGGAATAGGCATTGAGGATCTTCTGAAGCTATACCGATTGAAGAGAGTCTGAGCTAGGTGAGATAGCAGATAGTGCGCCAAAAGCTCTTATATTTGAGTTCGCGACCATGACGATTTCAGAGTAATGACTGCACAGACTTAAAGTGGGAAGAAAGGAAACACTAGCATCAAAGGTGACAGAAATACGGAGTATGTCAATGTATCAGCTGAAATTTGATGTTCTTGAGAGCTGGAAATTTTCTCACACCCTAAAATGAAGGAAAGTGGCATGAACCGGACTAGTAGGGTCAGCATGGGATTATGTATGTCTGAGGAATAAAGTCGACAAAGGACACGAGTTGGGGATACGGTGAGCGCATGTAAAAATCCGCTACCCTATCACACTTTGCAGGATTGCCAGACCTGCCACTCAAGCATGGTATTGTGAAGCCGGAAGCTATCAGCAATATCTACCGGATGATTGTGCGGAGGATTTTGAGGAAAGCATTGAAAACTGCAGCTTAATGATAGCCACCGACTTATGTGCCGAAACATCTACTTGCTTTTAGGATTTGGATTCAGATGGTAGTTCTTAGGACCGCTCATATGGAATAATAGTTGAAAGACTGAAGAAGGGAATTCTAACGTGACCTGCCTATCGACAGACACTTCATGAGTTAAGTACATCATGCAACGCCCGAAAAGTAGGTAAGAAATGACAGATTGCAGATAGACAACCCGCCGAATTTCCTGCTGGTAAAAGATATATAGAAGAACCTCATATAAAGTGGGAACTATTATTGTTCCAAAAAGACTATGTGGGAAATGTAATGGAACTGTCAGGAAAAGAGAGGAATATTCTCTACTGCAGTTATCTTGATGATACACGCACAACGATAAGCACCTGAACGCTACCATTGGCACGAAATTGTGGTGACTTCTACGATAAGCGGAAATCCAGGGCAAAGGATATGCCTTGTTGGAATATGAGCATGACAGGATGCAGGGTGAATCTGATCTTGCAGCAGTGAGCCATTCTTGTGAGGCAGAATCTGCAGAATCAGTTTTCGTTTATAGCTCATAAGGATAAATGCCTACCACAGAGGACGTTCAAATCGTTGAAAAGTTGAAGCGAAGTTATTCAAGACAGCAGTTTAGGAAACTACCTTACAGTACGGGCATTCTGGAACCAAGATACAGCAAGGAAACAATAAAAGCACTTAGAAAAATGTACTAGCAAAATGTTACGTTGATATAACATCGTAAGAAGAAACTGCTTGAAAGAAAGCAGAAAGGAGGGGACGTGGATGGAGGCCCTTGGTTGGTAATGTTGAGATGCCTCAGAGGCATTCTTTCAGTATTGAAATTAAACGATTTCAAAGTTCAAGCTTCATAAAGTTGCCAAATTCTTGGGGAAAGAGGTTTTAATGGACTGATATATAATATCAGTGATGGAGACAAATGGAAAAATTGGAGTTCCGTTTCTATCCATCTCAGCTACTAGCAATTCTCACTTGAAAACAATGAATAGACCAAAGTATCGGAGATATAACAGGTTTATTTAAATGAGAACAACCAGTGGTTACAGACAATGAAATGTCCATGGTCTGACAGATGGTGCATAAAGCTCAGAGCGAGGACCAGTGTCCTTTAACATTTAGGAGGACATCGATTCGTTTTCCTTGTGGGATACAAATCGCATAGCCCATAACATAAAATTGACCGCAGTGTATTCCTTTCGTACTCAGTTCAGTACAATGATGGAAAGCATAATGATCAGGGATAATCAACCATGGAACCTAAGTAGCTAAACTGATGGAATGTGTAAGTTTATAATGTACCCAATGAATGAAGATCAGCTCCATGAAAGTGCACTTTGATGTGCTGATTGCATACTCTTTCAGGGTATTTTATAAAATGACTCAAAATCCTTTTGGAAAGCTTCAGGAGGTTGAAGAGTTTTAGAGACTAGAAATTGGAAAGATTTTGTAATTAAATTCATACTAAATTTGGAGTAAGTTAAAGTGGGAATTTGAAATGAGTAATAAAAGTGGAATTGTTATCAATGTGATGCAGAGGTATCCTAGAGCAACTAGTGTGTTTGAAATTTTAGAATATTTTCATATCTTCTAGTTTTTATATAGTGAGAATGCCTATCAGAGCAGCTTTTCTCTACGTTGGAAATAGAAAATGTAGGAGCATTTGTTCCTCTCAGAATAGGATGAAACAGTATCATTTAATCGGAAGACTTAATGAGACTGAGTAATCAATGATGCGAAATTTTATGATGTACATTTGAAAAATGGAACTGACGACTTGTAAAAGTTTTATTTACTAGTAAGTTTTACAAAATATTCAGGCATTCAGCCGCTTTGCAAGTACTCTTTGGATGAACTGGAAAGCTGGGAGATTCAGGAGAAATCTATCAGTGGTATCTCGAGCATATGCTGGATCGAGAAGCTATTACGTAAATCACGTTTCGTATAAAAATATAAAAATAAAGATGTATATTAATTCCAATGAAAGTTTTTCACACAAAAGCCACTTATTTGAGTAGATGATATCCTTACATGCATATTCTGTCTCTTCAAATATAGTCAGGAAAGGTGCCTGTGTATTCAGCGGGAAGGAATGGAATGTCAGCTGACGGATAGTGACTAGCGATATTTATAAATCAGTCCTTTTAATCAGTTTCAGAAACCATGGAACAGTAGTGAAAGCTACGACGTTAGACAGAGGATTAGTGTTGGAAAATACGAAGAGCTGGTGGATAATGAGACCTCAGAATACTGCAGTTACAGAAAGTACAGACAGAAACAGAAAAAGGACTATTCCTAGCCTGGTATAGACGAAATTGTGAAAAACATGTCTACACTTCAAGGAATCCGAAACAATCGAGGTCTTGTTGTATAGCCAGCTGGAACAGGAAGGAGAACATATCTTTGCAGCAATGGATGTGGTAAAGAAATTTAACTTTAAGAACAGATTCAAGTTTCCTATTTATTTGCAATATGGAAGAGCTCCTGGAAAAATGCACAAGAGTTTTTCGGACATGCTGTATGTATAGATAAAGAGGAAATTTTGGGAGGATTTTCAGCGAAATAAAGAAAGTGAGGGCACACATGTAGTTTTTCTCGTATCAGTCCTCATGAAATTGTTATAGATTTTAATATCTCGGTGATAAACTGACTATAATGACTGCCGATGAGATTGCATCACGCAAGTGTACTCCAAGTTGGCGAAACAATAATACATTATTTTCAAGTCAGAGTTTCTTTGTGGACTGACTCTGCACGCCTGAAAGAATGGATCAGAAAGAAAGAGATATTCTTGGCATTATACGTTATCACATCTTGTGGTAGTAATGAGAGCCATGGAAAGGATTCGATTATGTTCCTTCCATTTATTTTGGACAAATGATGTGCCATGCAGATTAAGAGAAAATTCCTTCATAAAATGGAAAATATGATGAAGAAATACTCAAATGTTGTCTGTTTCCATAAGTGAACTTAGCTATATAGCCGAAAAATGGACAAAATTTGGACATGATGGAAAATATGTATGAGCAGGAATAGCCTTCGTCACTCAATATAAAACATGCATTATATATGAAAATGAGGTTTTTAGTACAGGTTCTCAAATCAGGAATTGTACATCAAAAACAAATTTGACCGAACGGTCTAAAATTTTAGAAAGCCTGCAGAAACAAAGAACAGAGATGTTGTGTGTAGTTGATGTTTAAATGGAAGGAATTGATATTCCAGATATACCCTGTTGCTGTTTTGACGCGCAGCCATCTCTCAACAGTATTTATACAGCAGATTGGAAGCTTAGAAACCAGCAGGAAAAGATTGCAACAATTTGCTGATTTGTGCTGGTAATCACAAGAAGCGATTACCCTGATCACAAAGGTATTTTTCAGATGAAATTTCATAATAAAAAGCTTTCTTTTATGAGGAAAAATAATAGAAACAGATTAAAAATCGAGTTTTCAAATATTCCAGGAGCATCATATATTGAGCTTGATAGAATATGTCAGAAAGAATTATTGATAAAATAGAAAATAAATTTACTCAGAGAAATATCTTTTAAAGAAATGTACAATGAATTTAAAAATGATATTGGAAAGTCACCTGAAGATTTTTAGAGATTTCAGATTTTGATTCTATCATAGAATTATTTGTAGAACTGGTGACTAAGGTGGGGATCCTATGAGCTTCTAAGTTCAGTTTTGAAAAACGACGAATTTTATAAAAATATTATCGGATGAAAAATCCCAAAACAGATTTATTAACTATATGGAGAAGATAAATATGATTGTGTGAACCATTTACCTACTTAACTGTAAAATTCTTCTTAAAAATCGAAATATGAAGCCAAAATTCTAAAAATAAATCATATAAATTCTGAAATTTTATTGTCCGAATATAAAAAGTATTTCAATCAAAAGATGAACTGATTTTTATTTACCGAAAGAATTTTTAATGAACTTAGTTGAAGATGAAAATTCTTGAAGCTCGATGATATGGATATAAAATTTCTAAAAATATGAGTATTTTTACGAAGATAGAATATTTTGAGAAAAAGGTTAAGTTATTTAATAAACCTTGGACTAAATGAATTCAGGAAAAATGATATGAAGAAGTTTAATGATAATGTATTACTAACTCATAAGGAATATAAACGTGATTGATCTCGCAGATTCTTCTTGATTCCAAAAGTTCCAAAAGGGACATGGCGTGCGGGTTATGCAAGCATGAAAAGGATATATGTCTTTTTATTACCAAAATGATAAATCCCATATTATGCAGTGAAAAACTTAAAAATATGACAATTTCTCTGCATTCAGATGAAATAATACAATGGACAAGTCAGCCAAGACTCACTATTCATCCCGAGCGTTGGGCAGATGTTTATAAAGCATAGGATATGAAAGTTCATATATTGAAAGAAATACATCTATGAATGGAACAAGACTAACCTTTTTTATATTTGGGACAGTAGTATATTACAGGTTTTGGGACAAAGCTTCATGACCATTTTATGAAATTACTGGAGAAAACTTCGCAGGAATTAATTCAGGAATGTATATAAACTATGAAAAGAGAGGAAAATGTATTCAGCACTTTGAAGTTTTTAATTATATGTAACTATCTTGGAACTATAGCTTTTTGGCTGCATCAGGAGCTTTAGCGAATAAACATAAGCTGGATATTTTGGAATGACACTTCTCGCAACAATGACTCGCATGTGGCGGAGGAATTATAAGAGATATACTGTTAAATGAAGTTCCAGCAACCCTATCAATCCGGAAGGATTATATATATCAATTATTACAGCGCTATATTATATGTATTGGCTGAAAAAGAGTTCAGAGATCGATTAAAATCCAAAAGAGAAAAATGACGAGATAATAGAATTACATATGTAGCCAATCTTGTTTTTGATTCACTTGGACTTTCTGCCTTTGCACATAGGAGCAGAAAAGGAATAGGATTGAATCAGAAACTCATAATCCACGTATCTGGCAACATTGACCGGAGCGTGGAGAGTGATAAGAGATATGCTGGTCGAAGTTCGGCAGTGTTTAGGGAAGATATATATGCTGTATTGGCTTTTGGAACAGAATGCTATATCATAATGGATAAAAGATCTCATTTTGGTGAACATTTCAACAATTACCTTACTATTACTAGCAAGTTTATGCATAAGATTGCTTATTATTAAATATAAAGATTAACTTGCACAGGGTGCAGGTAAAAGATAGATTTTGAAATCAAATTATCGGACTCTTTAAAAAGGATATGTAAAAAGAATTAAAATGGAGAGAAAAATTTGAAAGACAAAAGAATATACAAAAAGAATACTGGAAAACGGATTGAAAGATATGAATTCGAAGGAAGGCTCCATCAGAAAATAATACTTGAAAGAACGTTTTATAATCATATTAGTGCTAAACATCCTGAAATAAACACTGGGAAAATACTGAGGAGGGTTCTGAGATCTCCTGACGCGTTACAAAACAATCTAAGTCACGTAAAGGAACATTATTACAGGGAAACAGATAGAAAAATATGAATTATTTTATTGTGGTTTTCTGATTACAGAATATAAAAATTATAGATTTATATATGACAGCATTTTCAATAATTTCAGATTTTTCTGAAGGAGAAGTATTCATTATAGATATAGTAAAAAGAAGTAGACATATAATTTGTACAAAAGTGCTTACACTTTTATATGTTAATCATTTTATAAGTCCGATAATGCATGTATGTATATATCTTAAAAATAAGAAGCTTAAATCACTTTATTCTCTGACGTAAACCCTCATAAAAATATAAAATACTATCCCCAACAAAACAAATATTTTCCAAACTGAAAACTAACTGTAAATGTTACACTAATTGCCATGACGCAACATACTTCTTTTTCTTCATAAATCCTTTTGACTTAGGGTTTATAGCTCTAGGTCTTACTTCTTATGCTCCTGATTTATGTTGCATGATTGTCAGTACCTTGAGATTTGTGACTATGATTACATCATGTTATACAAACTATATACTTATATTATAGGAGGATTTAATGAATAAATTTAGCAAATGAAAACTTAGTAAAAATGAATGCCAAGAGTTTTTATCTAATATAAAGAAGGTATTTAATGAAGTCTTTTTCTGATGGAAATATCGAAAATAAATCTGATGAACTATCTTTCAGAAAATAAAATGGCTTTAATATAAAATGTGGACTTCTACCCCTTTTTATCTGAAAAAGTTAGGTGGACGTAAGTGAAAGTCAGTTTGAAACTCAGGAAGTTTTTGAAACTGCAGGAAACTATGGGGTTCCTCGTCACACCACGTACAGGTATTGAAGGGGCACTTGTACTACAGCCACTGACCGAATATGGGACCCAGAACAGATAGAAAAAGGGCTTGAGCTTATATTTAACGGAGAAGGTGGAGGTCTTGCCATAACAGAGCCTGAAACTTCAGGATCGCTTATTGCTATGAAAATGCAATCTTATTACGAATATATGAGATGAAAACATGCTACATCACGTAAAGCTGATAACATATGTAAAGGAAATTCGCAGAGTGATTTTTCTTTAGTTTGCGCCATAGGAAAGAAAAGATGGAAAGCTTTCAAAAGTTATAAGTCTTATTTTTGTTCCTGAGAAATATATAACTTATGATGTATTAAAATTCTGAGGGCTTAAAGCTGTCAGATATGCCGTCAATCATGTTGATGCAAGATATTCTTCAAAAATATGTTATGAAACTCTCAGAAAGCAGTGCAAACAGCCTAAGGGAATTTCAGAATATTTTTATAGCAGCTCGTCTGCAGCTTGTAGGAAATGACTCATGGAGTTATGGAATATATTGTTAAAAATATAGAGTAAATATGCAAGAAAAGGAAATTCCGTTTGTTCAGAAGGAAATCTCTGATATTGAAACAGTGTGTGGAATATCTCAGATTATGTATGATTAGCACATGTAATAATGTTTCACCCGAAAAGTCAGTTTTGATAAAATTAATGGAAGCTAATATTATAAAAGAGTCGGCACTGAATATACTTATGTTGCCGCTTGCAAAGTTACAGAAACTTTTAGGAGTGGTTTTGAAAGCTGGCCATCCAATGAGTAATGTTGCAATTGATTTTCAGACCATTTACTATTTTGAAAAGTCCAAAATGATAGTGCTTTTATGCAGAAATCTATGACTGTTTTCAAAGGCTACCCTCTGCTGAAAAATCAGAGGAGAGTGAGTAAGAACTCATTATTTATGAGAGAATTACTTCGACAAAAGATTTTATAAATATATCAGTAAATGACTTTATCAGATAGATTATAACAGACTTCTTCAAAAAGATAGTTGAATGAAATTGATCAGATAAGAAAGTATTTATGGAAAAATTTTAGCCAGAATTTTTCTTCTGACACGAGACAAAACCTGATATTAAAGCATATCACTATAAAAAGATATAAAAAGATATACTTGATTTTGACATTACAGTTAAAAACATGATGTAAATGATGATTTTTAAAATGATATTTCCTGCCAGTTAAATGCATAGTGGCAGTTTTTATTTTGCTAAATGTACTTGTTTATTTAAAACCAGATTTATCTCTAATAGTAAACGAGAAACATTTTAAAAAGTAAACTGTTACTTGCTTTTCATAACATAAAACTAAACCAGTTTACAGTACTAATCTGAATTTGAGTTGTAGTAAAACTTATATTATTGGAGAATAACTGAAAATATACATATACTATACTATTCTCATGGTCGACATGATTTAAAACTTATAATTTCAGAATAGTTATATTAAATCATGTTTTCATAGCCTGTACTATTTATATTTTTATCTTTTTGTTGGGCAGCAACATTCTTTTTATAACAAATATACATTCCCATAAAATAAATATACAGCTGCAAATACCAGTACGTTAGACTAAAATTCCAATTTTTCTAATCGTGCTATATTAATATATCTTGATAGTTAGGAAATGCAGCCATTGAAAAACTGGAAGCTACATTAATGAAACAATATATTTTAGATTATTTATCTTAATATGCCTTTTATTCAAGGATATAAACAAAATAGTGTAAATTCTACAAATGCAGCAAATGATGTTGCAAAAGTAAGCCTTTTATGAGCATATTGTTTATATAACAGGTTATCTAGCAATATATTACATCCAATAATAAAGGAAGATATTACCGAATCGTAGTCGATCCTATACACATAATGGCTTTTGTAAGCAGATGAATCGTTGAGAGTAATCCCACGCATAAAATTGTAGGTCGTTTCAGTAGTTACTATCACATTCTTATCAGAAAAGTTACCCTTTTATAAATTAATGTAACAATTTCCTTGCACAACCATATAAAATTACAGTTGATGGAACAATCAGGAATGAAAGCTTATTTTAATCCCTGCTCCACTACCCTTCTTTACTTTCTTTCATTTACTACCGCCTGAGATAATGTCGGAAATATTACGACCGATAATGATATTGCGAATATCTCAATTGGTAATAAATATAATCTACTTGCATAGTTTAGAGCACTTGGTTGTTCCTGCAGAAAGCTTTGTCGCAAAATCTCGTTATCGCAACAATCTCGTTAATCTGATATCCAAAATACCTATTAATGTTGGTACCATGAGCTTTAAACATTTTCAACTACATATTTGTCATTAAGATTAAAAGCGTAATCTTATATAGCTTTCATTATTTTAAAGAAATCTGGAGCATAACTGCCAGCTGCAATACTCCTGAAAGCAAATATGAAAATTCCAAGTCCATAAATTCCCATCCTAAAATTATTGTACCAATAATGATTGTAAGGTTAAAACAATCCCCATGAGAGTCGCCACAGCAAACTTTTTATAGTTATTCAGCAGCGATGACACTCACACCTGACAAAAAGCAATAAATAAAAAGTAAAATGCTGTAATCTTAACAGGTTATTTGCTGTCTCAAATCTCTGTGCATCAGCAAACTCGGTTGTTATTTTTAAAATTTGCCGCGAAAATACAATAATAATTATTGACATTGTAGATGTAAAGGTGATAATCAGATTCAGAACCGAATAAACAAATTCGTTTATCCTCTCTTTTCCTCTTCAAGTCCACGATTATATATTGGAATGAAAACCGTTCCCATCGAGCCTTCTCCAAAAAGGGTGGTAAAGAAGTTCGAATCTTGGTCGCACTTACGTATGCATCAGTTAAAACCGGTTCTCCAAACATATTATGCAATTATCATTTCACGAATTAGACCGAGCAGTCTACTCATCATATTTATTATCATTACAATAAAACTTGATTTAAACATTAGCTCACCTTTTCCAATTTACATTATTATACAGAAATTATTTTCCATTGGAACAATATCAATTTCTCCACTTTTTAAAGCAATCCAGCACGCACCAAAAATAGTACTACTATTCTTGATTTTGTAAATTTATAAAAGACTCAGCTAAATTCTATTTCAGCTTCATTTTCCATTATTTCTTGTATTTCAGAAAATGCTTCTGCAGAAGAATACTTCTTCCAGATTCAAAACCATTTTTGGTTTTCGGTCTTCACTTTTTATCAAATTTCTTTAAAGTTATTCAACAGATTATCAAGAGCATGACATATCATATTCAAAAGAAACTCCTGAATATTCTGACTTCCTGATTTTTATATGGAATATTATATTCTTTTTCATGTTCAGAAAATAATTCAGAAATTTCTCCCGAAAATCTTTGTATTCACAATTCTTTTTCAAGATCTTCCATTCTTTTCCCTACTCTTTTTCCTGATTCAATATTGGAGTAAGCTTTTTACTCTCTATGAGATCTGTTGCCATTATAAGAAAACTCAATTTTTATTTTTTAAATTTTTCTTCCTTATGTTTATTGATGTATTCCAGATAATCATCTATTATTTGTGAAATATTTATTTCACTTATTTTCATCTGTCAATTAAATGCAGAAGCAGATCCATAGGACCTTCCAAAAATTATCTATTTTTACTTGTATCATGATATTTCTCTTCTATTCTTTCCATAATATGCATCGACATTGATTTTTCTCATTAATTCATCTATGGAATTTAACTTTATCTGATCACTTATTTTTCCAAAACTTCAATCATTATTATTTTCCTGTCAAATATCACGGTTTGAAGTCAAAAATATGAGTTTCTACACTTAATCCATGACCTTCTATTGTGGGATTTTTCACCAATACTCATTACACCATGATAAATCTTTGTCATCTCCTTCATATGAACATACACTCCATACACTCCAAAATCAGGATACACTTTTATTATCAAATTCAGATTTGCTGTGGGAAAACCTAAAGTTCTTCCTAATCCCATAGAATAACTCTCCATTATGATAAAATTATGCCCTGAAAGATCACTAATTTTGTCAAAAATCAGCCTCTTCAATATAGTCCCTAATACGAGTACTGCTTTATTATATCATTTTTCACTGTCCAGAACGGAGACTGGACGATAATGATAATACCGTTATCGTATTTATCTCTAATTATGTCATCCAGAACTTTTATGTTCCAGACTTATTCTTTCCAAATGTAAAATTGAAGCCACAGTAGATTTCTTTAACATTTAGAGTATTTACAAGTACCTTTTCAATAAATTCCTCAGAGAATATTTCTCACATCTTCAAATTCTTCCAGATAAATGTAATCGAATTCCTACTTCATCTATCAGTTCTACTTTTCTGAAGGCGTAGTAATTCTGGTAGACTCTTTTGAGGATATCATACAAAAGTATAAACCACAGTGTTGTAGTCCTTTTCTTGTTCTTTCTATTGCATTTTTAAAAATTGTCATATGACCTTGAACTCCATCAAAATTTCCTAAAATTACAATGTTTCCTCAATTCTTCTGAATGAAAAGTTGCAATGTAACCCTTAAATTTAATTATTTCATTTAGGTGATTCGCATTTTTGCAATTAATTTTATTTTTGATCTCCATTTTTACCGTCAACTTCCTAGATTAATCATCTGTTAATTTTTATATTAAAATCGTTATATTTTTATTTTTGAATATCATATTTTGGAATATTTTCAACCATATGTGAAATATTTATTATATATTGTCCTTCAAAAAGGGCATCACCATATATCCATGTAAAAGCCTTATTTTTAGCACTTTTCCAGCAATGAATAATGCTGACCTGCAAAGTGATAGAAATAATTCCTGTAAGACCATCTCCCATTCCGCCGTTTGCCATATAGAGAGTTGCCGGTGCTGTATATATACATTTGTTCCATCTGTTATTAATGTATCCTTTATAAGAAGTACAACCTCCATGCTCAGTTGCAAAATTTTTGCATTTATTGAAACTTTTTCTTTTATCTTCTGAGATTTCTCGATGAAAAACCACTTAATCTGAAAACCCATAGTATGGGGTAAGCACCATCACTGATTTTCGAATTTCTTTAGCTCATTCAGATTTTCAGAAAGCAAATTCAATCCATCAGCATCTATTACAGTTTAATCGTCTCCCCTTTTGTATTTTTCTTATATTGCAACAGTTTTTCATACGCAGTTTGAATTTTCAGATTCCTATTCCTAGCCCTATTGTAATACATCTGAATTTATAGCCATATCATCTCATGAAACTGTTTTTCTATATTTTTATTTTCTATTTCCATTATCATTGATTCAGGTGAGGAAGAAATATTTCCTGAAAAGTATTGTCATAAGTCACATTAAGCAACCAGTCCTGCTCCTGCCCTCACACGCTTCTGAAACAACTGCAGCTGTTCTTGAAAAATTCACGGCTTCCAGCAAATATTAAGACTCTTTCCAAAATCACACCTTATGTGTCCTCTTTTCGACTGATAATCTTTAACTAACTCTTCAGTCAGACAATATTCAGCTTACACTAAATTACATATATTTTTATATTAACCCTATATCTTCAACAGAAATTTCTCCAAAAACTCTTATTGGCAATATCTCAGGAAAGCTTTTTATAAGTGACAAAAGACACTGTTTTTATCTGCTTTTACAGCTGTTCCTAAAACTCAATCTATTTCATCAATCTGGAAGGAATATCTCCATCGAATAGACAGCTCTATTATGAGAATAATCATTTATCTTTCAATTACAGTTTTATATATCCTTCTATATTTGAATTTAGACCTGTTCCAAATATTCCTTCACTCAGTAGCATCTACATTCTCAGAAGAAGGCTATCCAGTTTATATCGGAAAAATAGCTTTTCATATTGAGATTACACATATCATAGTTTACTTGGCAATCCTTTGATAAATTTTCATTACCCAAACTGAATATATTTACATCCAGCTGAATGGAGATGCTCTGGCAATTGCATATCCGTCTCCTCCATTATTCCCTTTACCGCATATAACAAGGTGAAGTTTTAGACTCATATCAATATGTTTCATAAATGAAACGAAGCATTTTTCCATGAGTACAATACTGTGAATTCCTAAATCATTTATTGCATAATTCATCGATGCGTTTTGTTGTTTCATTATTTCCAATCAGCATAGTTCCTCCTTCCATAGTTATTCAACTGAATTCTAATAAATGATAAATTTTCTATAACAACAATGTAAGGGAGTTATACAGCAGTCCCGAGTATATTTTGTCGTGTTATTTATTTTAATAGACAACTTCATCTCGTATCTTTTACATCTCATTCCCGGAAAACAGCCTATATTTTTCAAAAGCTCTTTTCCGTTAGTATTTGCACATAGAGTGTAAGTATCATTTTTTCTGTCATGGTCATATTTTCCTATTATAAAAATTTATCTGTATTTTGTATTTTGGCATAAATCCAACAACTTCCTTATCGGGAAGAGGTAAATTTCAAGTCATCAAGAGATTTGATAAACTATATTCTTCAAGTTTCTCACAAAACTTATATTTAAACTGATTATTAGTGGTAGTTTCATCAATATTTATGCAACTCTACATTTAAGTTGTAATCTTCTCCATCTATAATATAGTATGCCATTTTTAAGTCATCACTATCACAAAGATTTACATCAGATCAATCTGGATTTTCTTAATTACCTCATCGACTAAAACATCAGAATTTTGTATGAAATTACAGCTGAATGTTCTGTGCTCCGACAGCAAGTAATGCTGATAGGATCATCGTCATTTTTCTTCAACTTCCTTTTTTATTTTATTTTCGTCATATTATACCATATTTTCGAGATTAATTTATATTATCAAAAATTAAATTTAATTATTGATAGAAATTCCCTCAAATACGATTTTTGGTATTGAAATAAGCGAGTCTTTGCAGGAAGACTTACAAGCTTCATATCCAAACAGTTCAGCTGTTTTTTCGATTGCAAAGATGATATCCATTCGTAACAATAAGTACTTTAACTTTTTCATTAATATTTTTATTGTTAGCAAACCTATTTTCATTTATCAAGGCTGAATTTTAAATTTTCTATAGTACTTTTAGATTTATCTTCCTTTATAATTCTAGTTTCATCAATTCCATTTTTATAAGTTCTCTTTTATAGCTTCCGCTTCAGATATTTTCTCTCCTTTTTCCTGTACCTCCTGAAGCTATTACCTTTATATCTTTATGTTCTTTCAAGTATTTGTAGCAGTCATTATTCTCTCATTTAAGTGAACGGAAGGGTTTTTCGCCGTAAAACCCTCCCGCCTAAAAATTATAATATAATCTACCTGTCTGTCAGATTCATCCTTTCCTCCAGACAAGATTAAAAACTGCACTGTAAAATAAATGGTATAAAGAAAACTATAAAAATATATTTTAAAAATATTTACTATTTTTCTCTTTTAAATTATTTTTCACAGATATATCCTTTCTTTCTAGTTTATTCCAGTTCAAATCCTCCAGTATAGAGCTGATAATATGTTCCTTTCTGCTGCAGAAGCTCGTCATGGTTTCTTTCAATTATTCTTCCTGTTCCAGAACCATTATTACATCTGAATTTCTTATAGTTGAAAGTCTATGAGCTATTACAAATGCTGTTCTACCCTTCATCAGTTTATCCATACCTTCCTGAACTATTTTTTCTGTTCTCGTATCTATACTTGATGTTGCTTCATCCAGTATCAGTACAGGCGGATCAGCTATGGCAGCTCTCGCTATTGAAAGGAGCTGTCTTTGCTCTTTGAGATAAAACTGTCCCCACCATTGCTAAGGTAAGTATCATATCCCTTAGGTAAGTGCTTAATAAAGTGATGTGCATTTGCAAGTTTTGCCGCTGCACGAACTTCTTCATCAGTTGCATCAAGCTTTCCATATCTTATGTTATCAGCAACTGTTCCTGAAAATAAATGGGTATCCTGTAATACTATTCCCAATGATTTTTCTTAAATCGGATTTATTTATTTTCTGGATATTTATACCGTCATATCTTATTTTACCATTCTTGTAATGTCATAAAATCTGCTTTATAAGTGTTGGTAATTGTTGTTTTTCCCGCTTGCTGTCTGTTCAACAAAGGCTATCTTTTTCTCCAGGTTTTGCATATAGAGTTTTATATCGTGTAATATAATTTTACTTATCATTATATCCGAAAATCAACATTTTCAAAACACATCACCAAGCAGTTCTCGTCAGGAAATCGTACTGTCTTCATGGGGATGTTTCAAGCCCATATTCCTGTATGCTTATCAACTTCTTTATATTTCCGTTTTCATCAATATCAGCATTTACAGCTTTTACATACCCTCATCAAATTCAGGTTTTTCATCAAGAATCTGGAATACCCTTCTGTGCCTCGGCTGCCGCCAGTAGTACTGAGTTAATCTGCATTGGAGTCTGGGATATAGGCTGATTCAAAGTTCTTGTAAACTGCAGGAAGGAAGCAAGTCCTCCAAGAGTAAAATCTTCCTATATTTGGAAATAGCAAGGAAAGATCCAATCGAGCTGTAAGAACGAAATTTATATTTCCCAGGTTTTTCACAACAGGGCCTCCAAAATGTTCCCGTATTTGTTGGTATTATTTGAACTTTCAAAAGTTTTCATTTAATATATCAAATTTACTTTTTGCTTCTTCTTCATATGAAAAGACTTTAACAACTTTCTGACCTTCAAGCATTTCTGTCACTATAACCGTTATCTGCTCCAATATTTACCTGCTGGTCTTTAAAATTCTTTTCCGCTTTTTTCCTGATATATGTTTCTGGTAACACTTTATAGTAAGAATAACTATAACCAAAGTGAAATATTGTCAGCGATAGCTGAGGATAAAAACATTGAAGTCAGAACACTAATTTGACAACTGTTATTACTGCAGATATTATCTGTGCCAGACTTTTCTATATCATATTACGCAATGTGCTATATCATTTGAATAGACACTCATTATATCTCCATGGGCATGAGTATCAGAAATATTTAATGGTAATTTTTCCATATGGGAAAATACATCGTCCTCTAAGGTTTTTAATGTTCCCTCGAGCTGCAAATTATCATAGTCTTTCATAAATAAGTAGAAATCATTCCTATTAATATGCTGCACCCATTGAAAGTATTATTTTTACAAGAGGAGCAAAAATCAATGTTGGGGTTTCCTGTATTAGGTGTAATGTATCCGTCAATAAGCTGTTTCTGTATACATTGTTCCAACAACCATACACATGAACTTAAAAGATAAATACTAAAACTGCAATAAATGAAATTTATACAGTTTAAACATATATGCTATAAGACGAAGCAGGGCTTTTAGCTGTTTTCCTTTACCACTATTTTTATCTGGACTATTCATTGTTTTTCCTCCTTCCTCCCGAGAATTATGTACTTCTTATAAATATCATTTGAATAATCAGTTCTTCATGAATTCTATACCAGATTTTTACTATCATCAAGTACAATAATCTTATCAGCATCCTTTACTGATGAAATTCTCAGCAATAATAATTTTTGTAATGTCAGGTATTTCATTCTTAAAGCTTTCCCTTATAAGCTTATCAGTCTTAGTATCCACAGCACTTGTAGAGTCATCACAAATTAAAATTTTTGGATTTTTCAAAAGTGTCTTGCTATCAGAGAGACGTTGTTTTGTACCTGATCATTTGATCCTCCGTTCAATATAAGTATCATATTTATCAGGAAATTTCTGTATAAACTCATCTGCCTGAGCTAATTTGTACATGCATGTATCATCTCTCTGTGGCATTTTTATTTCCACATGAGATTTTCCTTTATTGTTCCTGAAAAAGGACATTTTCTGTACACCATTGCTACATTATCTCTCAAAAGTTTTTATGTCATAGTTACATTGATTCCTGCCAACCTTCACTTCACCTTCCAGTACATCATATAATCTCGAATTAGTTGACGTGCTGATTTTGCACCTCTCGTTCCTCCTATTATCTCGTATTGTTTCCTGATTAACTGTGAAGATTGATGCTTTCCAGATTTATACTCAGGATTGTTACTGTAGCTGAAAATTTTTCACATTTTCAAATGAAATTGAAACCGTCTTTTTACTCAAATACAGGATTTTCAATATATATGCTTGGTTCCTCATCCAGAACTCTACTATACGTTCTCCTGATGCTTTTGAGAAAAGTTATGTAACCAGTAACCATTGCAAACATAAGAAGACTCATAAGAATATTTCATGTATGAAAAATAAGCTCAGTCAGGCCCTGTAGTGTTTCCGCCCACACTTTTTGCACCAAAACCATGAAAGTCAGAATAATCTATGAACACATGCAGAACTGCATCGCAGGAGCCAACATAATAATCTGCTTTTTAATAATGTATTTTCTCAACCCATCTTGTTGAATTTTTTAAATTTATTTATTTTCATAATCTTCTTTACATATGCTTTTTACAACTCTGACAGCATTTATATTCTCCTGAAGATCAGAATTTATTTTGTCATATTTTTCATTGCCTTTTAAGAAAATAGGGATGTACTGAAAATGATCAGTTACCATTACACCGAGAATAACTATTGCCCCAAGGAATATAACTGATAATTCCGGGCTATATATATTGTCATCATAGTTGCAAATATGAGCATTAATGGTGCCTCACAAGAAGTCTCTAAAATCATCTGATAAGAATTTGAATATTTGCAACATCTAGTGAACTTTTGTACTAAGCTCCGGCAGTTGAAAATTTATCTATATTTGTAAAAGAGAAATTTGTATCTTGTAAAAACTGCTTTTTCTTATATTTTTGCAACCGGCAGAAGCCTTTAGCTGCACATCTTCCAGCTGCAAAACCTGTAGACAGTGAAATCATGGCACTATTAAAGTTACAAGACCTATGAAAATATATATGTCCCATATTACCCCTTTGTTCAGTCCGTCATCTATTATAGAAGCCATTAGAAATGGAATAAGTATTTCATCATTATCTACTAGTAATAAACAAAGGGAGATAAAAGTGAAACTTTTATATTCTCACATATGCTAATAATTTTTAACATTAGAACAGATCCTTTTCTTATTAGTTTTAGAGAGACTGTTCAAAAATTAGAATAATGTAAAAACTATATTTATGAATTATTTAAACATAGTTTTCATATAATTTATTTTTAATTTTGAGACAGCCTCTACTGTACTGTTATTAAAGAACTTTATCCATAAAATACTTTCATCTGAAGCTGCCACCAGTTCCAGTCGTGTGCAACATCATATCCCCAGAAACCACCCATGCCGGAACATCCTTCAGGATGGCATCTCATTTCATGATTACTTTACAGAAGATCTCTTCCCATGCTCCCCTGCCCCATACAAAGTATAATTTTCTTATTTCTGTAAATATCCAAATAATAATGATCTTCAGGCATATTTCTAAAAATGTACCGGTGAATTATTATACACCAGATCATCCATATAATTTCCAAAGAACATGGAAGCATCAAATGCTCCACTTAACGCAATTAGGGTTTCAAATAAATCCGGTCTACGGAAAAGAAATTCCAAGTGAGTTCCTCCTATGCCGTATCCTGTCACTATAAGGCCTTTTTCTTCCAGCATAGTTATGAATAAAATGGCACTATTTCATTTGTAATGTAGTTAAACCATTTTTCCGCATTTCAGCCCTATATCTGGATTTCTCTCATCTGACCAGCTTTCCTGTCAACGCTGCTCTACACAGAAAAGTTGTAATCTTCCCTGCTCTATGTAATCAGATAAAGTTTCCACCATTCTAAAATTCTCATAATCTGTAAAATTTTCCATCCTGTGGAGGAAATACATACAAGGTTTTCTCCAGAATGACCATATATCTTAAATTTACTCCTGTCTAAATACTCACTCGTATTCCTTTCTATATTCTGTATGCATTATTCACTTCCCTTTTAATTGATGGCTAAAACAGTTTCATGAACAAATTTTATAATTCATCCATTACCCTTATCCTCTAAATTTAGCAGTGCATTCTATCTCTATAGTCTGTTGAATAAAATCCGGCATCTTTCATACATAAGAATAGCTCTCCATACTTTTTCTAAGAACTTTTCATCAGAATGCTTATAGTTCTTTTCATCACTGCCTGCTTACATATATGCAGAAATTTTTCTTCCATATCTTCATTTAGCGAAGCATTTACAATTTTTCCGTAAGTTACCATATTCGCCCATATTTGATATACATCTGCATTATGACAATTGTTACGTTGAGTATATCCTCCTGCTGACGCTATTATTTACTTTCAAGTCCCTATGTATTCTCCTTTTTTCCCAAGTCCTTTCTGTCTTCCAGCTAGTTTAAAAAATCCATATGAACAAACTCGTTTCTTTTAACTCCAAATCCTTTGATTGTACTGTCTTCCAGCAGTCAATCAGTTCAGTGGAAGCTGTTTTTCACATAGTAATATAAATCAAGCCTTTCTTTATTTACAATATCCATGACTTGTCGGTCTCAAGTGATTCCTGTTTGCAGATAGACTCTCAGCGTCAATCTATCGCATCATAAGATACAAGATCATCTGAAACATACTGTTCCATAATATATGGAACAGACTGGAAATATTTTGTGAATTCTTTTTCAGTTCCTGTTCGTTTTATTCTGTAAGTATTACTTGTCTTACCCATTATCCGGTTTTACTACAACAGGATATCCAACTTTTTATAAAATTTTTCTGCGTTTTCCAAAGTTGAAACCTATGGATATGCCGCGTAGAAATTCCTCCTTTTCATAAGAGCTATTGCTGACTCATATTGTGTATTTTATCAGTTTTAATTCTGTGTTATGTTAAAAATCAGTACGCAACTTTTAGTGTCCTGTTCTAAGCCAGTATTCATTATTAGATTCCAGCCAGCTCTATTTCTCCCATATTTAAAGGCAAAATATCCAACAGCTTAAAACTTCATCATAATTTTTCCAGAGAAGATACTTTATAATACTCTGTCAATGCATTTTTCAATTTTTCATCAAGTTCATTATCATTCTTAACATCTGCATCCCAACACAGTTACCCCATTTTGTTTTCAGTCTCATCACAGAATTCCCAGTTTGTGGGAAATGTGTGAAAATATAAACAAACATCCCATATTCTTTCATCTCTTCTTAATACTTTTCGCGTTACTGTTAAAATTATAACAAATTAGAAGTTTTTGAAGAAATCTTTTCTTCAAAAAGCTCCTTTCATATGTTACAACTCAAATACATGTGCCCATTTTTATCTGCTAAGTCTTTCAGCTCTTCCAGAGATTTCATTACTCGCTGTCTACAGTAAGCAGCATATCGGCACTGTTTTCACGTCTTCCTACATTCATCGTTGCAATATTTATATTTTCCTCACTCTAAAGTTGCCTCTACAGCCCGATAACTCCGGGAACATCATCATTCCAAGATATATCATATTGTCAGAAATTGCCATATCCATATTGTAGTTTTTTTCAGCTTATAATTTCTTTCCTCGTTATTCATTCCAATTTGTACCGACAACATTGACTTCTTTCCATCTTCGTTATTTATAATAACTCAATTGCTGAAGAATAATTTTCATATTTATGATCTTTTTATTTATTGAAATATAATTCCTCTCTTTCTAGCAAGAGATTTTTGGAATTAATATAGTTTACCTCTTCCCTTAATACAGGTTCCAGAATTCCTTTTACTGCAGTTGAATCCACAAGTGCAGTTTCCTGCTCTGCAATTTCTCCATAATAGTTAATTGCAATATTTGTAATTGGGGCCTTTTCAATCTGGAAATAAATTTTTCCCAGCTTTTCAGCAAGATTTTATGAAAGGCTTACTATAAGGAACTCTTCTCTTCCTATTGAAGGCAGGTTTACAGCTGTTTCAACTATTTCACCACGAAGACCATTTAGAACCTGTCTTACTACTTGTGTTCCAACATTTCTCTGAGCTTCATAAGTTGTCGCTCCTATATGTGGTGTAGCAATTGCATTTTCAAATTCATACAGTATACACTCGAGAACGAGGTTCTACAGTATGTACGTCATATCCAAAACTTGCAATTTTACCGCTTTTTCAATCCTTCAGCCACAGCATCTTCGTTAAAAAGTCCTCCACGTGCCGCATTCACAAGTCTAACACCATCTTTTAACTTCATGAAGGTTTTCAGCATTTATCATATTCAATGTTTCTTTTTGTCTTGGAGTATGAATTGTTATAATATCAGATTTTTCAAGTAATTCATCTAAAGTTTCTGCTTACAACCATTTTCTTGAAAATTTCATCTGAAATATACGGATCTATGCAACAATGTTCCATTCCAAATGCTTTCATTCTGCTTCGCCATATAGGCTTCCTATTCTTTCAAGTCCAATAACACCAAGCGTCTTTTTCAAAAAGCTCACTTCTACAAAAACTTTCTCTTTCCCATTTTTCCACTTTTTATATAGTTATTTGCAGCCACAATATTTCTAGCTGATGCAAATCATAGGCCGATTGCGATTTCACAGGCTGAAACAGTATTGCTGTCAGGTGTGTTTTGCAACTATTACCCCCATGCAGTTGCTTCAGGAATGTTTATATTGTCTGTTCCATTTCCTGCACGCCCTACAATTTAAGTGCCTTATCCAGCAGTCTTTGTCAACCTTTATAACACTTTCTACAATAAGGGGCATCGTATTCATAAATAATATCTGAAATTTCTTCCCTTGAAATTCCCACCTCATCTACTTCTACATCTTTCTGATTTCCAGCAATCCTGCAATAGCTTCATCATCAATGTATTCTCCTACTAATACTTTATACATAATTTTCTCCTCCCTTATTCCAGAAATATTTATTATCTAATATATTAACATACTTATTTTTCAATTCAATATAAAAAGGCTGTACATGTATTTAATTGAAAAAGACCTATCTAAAAAATTGAAAAATAGTGTAAAAACTATATTTATGAATTATTTAGACTCTTACACACAAAACAGGAATGAATTTAGAAAAGTCAACAACCTGAATTTTCAGGTGACTTGACTTTTTCTTTATGAATGACTGTTTTGTATAGTGAAATTTAGCAAATGAATAAATATTATATTTTTCAAAATTTGAGATAGCCTTTAAATTAAATATATTATTTTAATGATTTAATCCCGCCACGTGTATAAAGTTCCAAGGTTTATTATAATGCGGCTGGAAGAAATCTACAAATGCCAGATCATCTATTGTCATTCCATTTTTGAATGCATACAGATAGAGTGTTGATGACTGAGTTAAACCATTTTTAGAATTTAACTGTGCCCCTAAAAATTTTTCTGCTGTTCTTGTCAACACCACTTTAAGCATTACATCTTCATATGTAGGCATAAATTCAGGTCTGTAATTATCTCACAGCTATAACTCGATTCTACTTCAATTCCTTCCGCTTTTAGCTCGTTTCTTCTGTAATACCTGCTGCCGCCATATTATTTTCATATATTTTTATTCCTGACGTTCCTTGAGTTCCAGGATGTCTGAATTTATTTTCAGATAAGTTCAGTGCAGCCAAAGTTCCCATTCTTACTGCATTTGTTGCAAGAGGGATATATATATGAGTGTTAAGGGCATTTGAGTATACTGAACAGCAGTCTCCTGCAGCCATTACATCTTTATCGCTTGTTCTCATATATTCGTCAACTTTTATAGCTCCATTAGGCAGCATGTCAAGCTGTCCTTCAAAAAGTGATGTAGCAGGTGCAAATCCCACACATTATTACCATGTCTGCATCATATTCATTTTTATCTGTAATCACTTTTTTTACATTTCCATTTTCACCTTCAAATTTTACAACTTTTTCTCCGGTAGCAATTACAATTCCTCTGTCTTTAAATGCTTTTTCAGCAATTTCAGTATATTCCTTATCAAAATATCTGCTTAGTATTCTTTCTTCTGCATCTCAAGGTACAACTTCTTTTTTCCATTATCTCTAAATGCTTCAACAAGTTCCACTCCGATATATCCTGTCCCCAACTACTACTACTTTTTTAGCATTTTTCCTCTTTTTCAATTATCTCATTTGAATGGTTATACTTTACAAATGAGAATATTATTCATTTCTATTCCTTCAATTGGAGGAATTATTGGCCATGAACCCGATGTTACAATTAATTTATCAAATGTCCATCAAATTTCTTCCCCAGTTTCTAAATTAGCCACATGAATCTTTTTACCTTTTTATGTCAACATTTTTTACATCGTGTCTCATTTTTTGTATTAACATTTAATTCCTCAATTTTTCAGGTGAACAGTAAAATAATCCTTGAGGTCTTTTACTATACCACCAACATACAGTGCAATTCCACATGAAAGGAAGGAATGTTGTCATTTCTTCAAACACCGTTATTTCCATATCTGGATTTTATCTTTTTCAGATTTAGTATTGCTGCCGTTCCAGCATGAGCACATCCAACTACTACTCACTTTCATAATTCTTTTCTCTCTCTATCTTTTATAAGCTGTTTTTACTCCTATTATATTGAATAGAACACTTAATGTGTAAGTATACTATATTATCAAAATGTAAACTACAACAACATTAATATACTGTCATCTTATCACAAAAATAGGAACCCTAATATGGTCTCTATTAAAAGTTACATCTAAAAATCCTAAATCATCTTCTTTCTTGTGATTAAATTTAAGAGTATTATCTCTTCTAATTTCCAATATCCATTATTTCACTGCATATATTTTAAATTATTTTATTTCTTCATGTATCTTTTCTATCGTTTTTACTCACTCCAGTTCTCATCTGCTAATAGCTTTGTCTTGTTATTTTACTTTATTCTTAACTATTTTTCTTTAATAATAGTAATAATCTTTATCGGGCGACACCGTGAGCTGATGATCTATGAGTACACCGTGAACGACATTTTTCTCCCAATCAACTTAAATGATTGATAAAACTAAATTTACCAGCTAAACCCTTCAACTGTTTTTGATCTTTACTAGATACAGATTCATCTTTCTTTAATTTCTTTAATTAAAAAGTGCAAATTTACTATGCAAAAGGATTATCTTCATCAATATAACAGCGATGAAGCATCCATATATTGTGCATAGGACCTTTTTCGGACAGATTTAAGCAATAACTCCTCATATCCCTTTTTATAAAATTCTCTACAAAATGTACTAAATTCCCCGGTGTTCCAAAATCTATATCTGGATTGATTCAATAATTTCAGAATAGGAGCAACTAATTCAAAAAGGATTAGGATATTCAAGCATAGCTCATAACTTTATCTTCAATATAATATCTTCATATGATTTTATCCCTTTTTGTAATGAAATAATTATCTCGTTTTTATCCATAATATCTTTTCCTTTTTCCTATTTTTAATCTGCAGTTTTCTGATGAGCCTTAATTTTTCTCTCATAGCCCAGTCATAATGACTTTGAAGTTGCACTCACAAAAATATGAGCCAGCTACTTTCCTCCAACCCATTTATATACATCTTTTGAAAACAGTTCTTCGTTTGTAAAATGTATCGGCTAAGTCTAAAACTTTTTATGTGACTGCTTTTTAGCATTTCTTTTTGCTTCCTCTAATTTTGTATTCTGATGTTTTCCAAAACTCAACATTCAAATTACCATAAGTTTTCTCAGTTATATGGTTTAGGAATAAAACGGTTTTTCTTCTCCATTCTGATTAGAATTTACCCAATTTAAAATTAGCTGGTGCCATCTCATAAAGATGAATTAATATATCCCTAAATTTTTATCTCTTTTTCCAATGTGCTTCCTTCTTCTTTTTCATCCTTTGAAAAAAATCAAAAGGTGTATCCAATTCTTCATCAGACATTTTTAGAAATCAGTATATTCAGTTTCTCGTAATTTTCTTTAGCAGTTACCATTCAAATCCTCTTTGTTTTTGGTCTTGGCATGATAAATTTATCCTTATAATCCTTTTTAAAGAACTTCTTAAATTCTGAAACTTCTTCAGAAGACTGAATGATAGAAACTGAATATGACGCTCCTTTAGCTATACCTGGCTGATATGTCATAGGTACAAACTGGAATGAAATTTCAGGATTGGCAACCATACAGTATCCCAATGTAGATTTTTGTCTGACTTTCATTTCTTTTTATTGAATACATAAGCTTCACCATATTCCTTTAATTCTGAATCAACAGGAATAACTACAACTTCTCCTTCTTTATATCCCACAATAAAATTACTATGTTTTGTAATCTTAACAATAATAGCGTTAGTAAGGTTTTCCATATGACAATAAATTAATTTATAATCATCACCATTCTCAACACATTCATTGAATATTTCCCTCATTCTTGCCTTATTTTTTTATTCTCCTCGTCAGTAGCTCCTAAAAAAATGCTTTTTTTACTAAATCTTTAAGTCCCATTGTTCTTTTTCTCCTTTTTCTTTTTTTATATAAATTTAATTGTAAATGTAATATTATCTTGTTCAAAATTTGTTAAGAAATGATTTCTAAAATTATCTAAACCTTGTCTATTTTTTTAGAAAATACAGCTTATTGTATCACATTTTAGCTCAAAAAAATATATACTGTTCTATTAAAAAAACTGCACATATAATCTTGTCTCCAAGATTTTTTTGTGCAGTACAGGAATATATTTTTCTTTTTATCTGTGTAAAGACCCAATACCCATATCATAATAATAGGAAATGAAGATTACAGAATCAGTTTGTAGCTCATCCCATCTTTAGTTTCTTTTAAAAGGTTTGAAACCAAGATTTGTATACAATTTTTTTGAGAATCTACGTTCCAGCTGTATATTTCTTCAATTTCCAGTTCCTTATACCCTAATTCTTTTTCCACGCTCAATCAATTTTTCTGATAACTTTTGTGGCAATTCCTTTTTTTCTATAATTTTTTTATCTCCTATTAAAATAGGCATATCATCCTGTTTAAAAAGAAACATCTCCTATGGATTTGTAAATTTTATTTTCAAGAACTTCTATAAAATATACTTCACCGGCCTGGTTCCACCATGTATACATTTTATCCAGCAGTTCCCATGTGTATGGTTCCTTATCTCCATCAAGCATCCACAATGTATCTGTATCCTGATACCATTCAAAAGCAAAATCATATTTCCCATCAAATTTTCTCAACCTGATTTTTCTTATCAATTTCAATATATTCCGGCTGTTCTATTCCTTTAATTGGCATATTGACTCCTTCTTAATTATACTAAATCAGCTGACAGCTGAAACTTTTTATTTTCTGCAGCAACCCCACAACCTCCACATGGTTTGTCTGCGGGAACATATCTACAGCTGACACCTTTTCCAGCCTGTATCCATTTTCAATCAGAAACTTTGTATCCCTTGCAAAAGTTGCAGGATTACATGAAATATATACTATTTTTCTATTTTATTCTTTACAACGCTTCTTAGGGCCTTTTCATCTATTCCCTTCTTGGAGGATCAAATATTATCGCTTCAGCCTTTTTCTTTTTAAGTAATTCCGGCTACCTTCAACTTCTTTCCATTTATAAATTCTACATTATCAATTTCATTTTTCAATGGCAGTTTCCTTTGCTGCAGTTGCTGAGCTTTCTACACTTTCTATTCCTATCGACTTTTAACCTTAGATGAAATAGCCATCATGATTGTTCCAGTACCTGAAAATGCATCAATTACTCAGTATTATTTCTGCTTTCTCCTAAAAATTCCATTGCCTTGTCATAAGCTTTATTGCCTCGTGATTTATTAATCTGAAAGAAAGAATCCGGATATATGTTAAATTTATACCTTCCATTTCCTCTTTCAAATATTCATCTCCAAATATATGTCTTGTATCTTCTCCTAGGATAACATTATTTGCTTCTGTTTTTCACTGAAATATATACTGATTTTATGAAGTCATTTTTCACTGTACAGCTTTTCAAGAACTCTTTTCACTAACTGCTTATACTAGGATTTCTTACTCACAACAACTATAAGCATAACTTCATTTTCATTATTTCTTACTACAACATGTTTCAGAAAATCCTGAATCTGTAATTTCATTATAAACTTTAAATTCATTTTTTTAGTTCTCTGCTAGCTATTTATTTCTTCCAAAAACTTCTCTATCACTTCTTCAGCAATTTTTGACTTTAAAGACTTTCCTTTGCAGAAAACATTATGGGATTTTTCTGGAATAAAAATCCTGTTAAAATCTTTCCGTCCTTTTTAAATAACGGCTCAGATGTTTTATTTCTGTAATTTGTTTTCAACTTCACTTCTGATAATATTTTTCTATATTAATCTTTTCAAGATTTATGACCCATTTTTCCAGAACTTCCCTCAAGCATTAAATTTTTGTATTCAAGCTGTTTTATCATATTTAAGCATTCCAAAAATCACAGCCGTCAAAAGTCTTCAAAACTCACTTTTGAAGTATCTTCTATCCTGTCTTGTCCCGGTTTTATTATTTTTTGTAATAAGCCCTCTGGCGTAGACTTTTTCACTGAAATGATTTCAATTTCAAGTATATCTCCAGGAACACTCATTGGCATAAATACGGTAAATCCATTGACTCTTCCCAGTCCTTCCCCGCCAAATACTATTTTTCTATTTCAATTTCCAGTTTCTGCCCTATTTCATAATTATTTTTTATATTCTCCATTATTTTACCTCTTTATTATTTATATTCACTATTGATATGCTATTTAAAAATTCAAGTATGTTTTTCAGCTGTATTCCCATTCCAATTTTTCAAACTTCTCTCATCGATATTGAATTTTTGGATGATGCAGTCCGTAAATTAATCCTTTTTCCTCATTTTTTTGTTCCCAGTCTGAAGAAAGTCCCTTTGATTTCATTCAGGAAATAGCTTACATCCTCCACATCCATTCTCGCTTCATTAATTATTTCAAGGCTTTCCTTTCCATAAAGGTCTACAACATTCTCTTCCAGAATTTTAGTAATCTCTTCATTATTAATAACTGGAGCATAACCTTCCCTTATATTTACATCAATGCTTCCATCAAGACCTTCTACAAATTTAGGTAAATCCCTTTTCATTGTCTCTATTATGAAGGAACGTGTTTCCTGCGACATTGTTCTAATAGTTCCACGCATTTCCACCTTGTCGCAGACTACATTTTCCGCTTCACCGCCTTTAAATGATCCGACTGTAATAACAGCTTCTTCTCTCGGGTCAATTTTTCTGCTTACAATTGATTGCAGAAATTCAACAACCTTTGCCCCTATCAGTATCGCATCTACTCCCTTATGTGGCAGTGCCGCATGCGAAGAAATTCCATTTACTGTCAGTTTAAACATTGCAGAAGTTGCATGGGCCTTGCCATATCTTACTCCAATTTTCCCAAGGTCAATTTCAGGTGCCATATGAAGTGCAAAGAAGGCATCTATTTTTTTATCTGTATCCCCTTTAAATTTCAATGCCCCGGCTTTTATCATTCTGTCGGCCCCCCCGTCTGTTTCTTCAGCCGGATGAAAGAAAAATCTTACTGTGCCATGCCATTTATCTTTGTTGTCAGCTAAAATTTTTGCTACTCCCATCTGTATTGTCATATGAGGCATCGTGGCCATAGGCATGCATTTTCCCAGCTGTCTTTGACTTATATTCCACTTCATTTTCCTCAAATATTGGCAATGCATCTATATCAGCCCTAGTAGCTGCTGTTTTTCCTTCTCCGTTATATATTGTTGCCACAATTCCTGTATTTATAATTTCTTCATATTCTATGCCGTTGTTATTCAGAAATTCCTTTATTGTTTTTACTTGTTTCAAATTCTTCATCCCCAGTTCAGGATTCATATGTATTTTTTTCTTCTTATTTTTACCATTTCATCATATATTTTTCAGTATTTCCTCTATAAATTTATTTATCTCATTTGAATTCATATCTTCACCTTCCATTTAGATTTCTTTTCATTTTCAGGTTTGAATAAATCAATCTGAAAGTGCTATAATTATTATAAGAAAAATAACGAATAAAGCAATAAAAATTATTCTGAAAGGAACATTTATGAAATTAATAAAAAGTAGAAAACCAGAAATCTTATGAATATATATCGTCTATATTTAAAGTCTTTTCCAAAGAATGAGAAAGCCTTTTTCCTTTCATTCTTCTTAAGCAATGGAGGGACAACTGAAGTTCTTTCCTTAAAAAATAACAAAGGTGAGTTTCTAGGCCTGCAATTACAGCATTACAAAAATAATCTTGCACTGATAGCATATTTTGTTATTTCAAGTGAAAAAGAGGTAAAGGATTGGCTCGAAAGCATTAAAACTGCTGAAAGAACGTTATTCTAATAAAAAGATTTTTCCTTGAAATAGAAAATACTGAAACAGAGTCTGAAAATAAGGAAGAAAGAAAAAGAAGAAAAAATTTCTATCTGAAAAACGGAATGTTGAAATGCCCTTCATAATAAACTTTTTGAACTGAAATGGAAGTTTCTGACTTATAATTCACCTGTTACTTTTTGAAGAATACCATTCCATCTACAAAAAGGAATTTGGGAAAAATTATAAGCAGAAAAAGTCAGTTTGTAAGAAATAAAAATTTAGGAGGAATAATGCATAATTTATCTAACATTGACAAAGTTTAAATTGGATTTATCAGAAAAGGTATCTTTCCATGAAGGAATATCTTTTAAAAAGCTTTTTACTTTGGAAAGAAAAGCATCAAAACTGAAAAATATTTCTTATCCCTATATTCTTTGCAGCAATTTATTCTTAGCTGTATGACAACTTTCATTCATCCAGATAATGATAAACTTTATTTTATGATTATATTTTTAAGATATATTTTTATATATGTCAAATAATGCTATATCTTATGTAGTACTTAAAAATTATTTATGAATTGAAAATAAAGGTAGTATAGACTTAAAAATCTATTTCAAGAGCTTTTTATTTATTCTGCAATATTATCTGTTTATATAATAATATGGGATTTACGAAATTACTTTTTATTCTTTCAATCAATATGAAACTTTATCTGTTTATGAAGAAAATGATTTTTATTTTTTAATAGCTTTTGATGATTATTTTTATTATTTTAGGAATAATTTTTATATATTTAACTCCTGTTTTTATGGCAAGAAATTTATCAGTAAAGAATCTTTAAAATACATATCGTATTTCAAAAAGGTAAAAGATTGGTTGTTTTATTTTTTCAATAATTTATTTTTCTATTAAACGCTTTTTCTTAGACTACTTTCTGGAGTTTTTAAGTTTAATCCTGTCCCACCTTATAGTAAACCTTTTACAATTATGTATATAATTGTGCAGATATATATTATTCATTTAGTATTTTATTTTTTAGACTGTATAATAATAACAGTTTTTCTTAATGTAGACTATAGAAAAATAAATAACAAAAATAGCTGTCTCAAAAATTCGAAAAAAATAATGCAAAAACTATATCCATTAATTATTTTAGAATTTTTAAGACAGCCTCTTTTTATTATGAATATCTCCTACCCTGCTATTCCAACTCCATTTTCAAATATTTCTATTTCCATTCCCAGTTCTTTTAAGTTTTCTGATACAAAAAAGTCATTTTTCTGCACCAAGTCTATATACTTTCAATACTGTTTTATTCTTATGATTTATTTCAAATAAATATTCTTCAATTACAAGTTTTGTTTCCTTTTCCTTCTTTTTCAAAATCAATTACAAGTGTCACTACAATATTATTTATTTCGGTTTTACTGTATCCAACCTTATTTGTCAGGTATTTCATAATGTTCTGCTTTTATTATATCTTCAAGTCCTTCTTCTATTTCACTTCTTGATTTTTGTTAAATTATTTTTCAAAAATAACTGCTTTATCTAAAAATATCAATTTATTCATCTCCTTTTTCATTTTCCCTCTATTCCCCCTATTATAATAGGGCGATTAATTTATCGCCCTATTGCTTTTTTTCATTTCCCACTTTATCAATAATATTTCATCAAAAGCAGGATTGCTTTCTCCTATTAGCTTCCCCTTTATCGAACGACTTTCCTTCAAAAGCAGGATTTGCACTTTTTCATGATAATTATACAATATTTTTCTCCCATATTTCAAACCCGAAAAGATAAAAATTTTTATTAAATTTCATTTCCCTTCACTTCATTTTATCCGTATTTCTAAAAATACATGACATATTATTTAAAAATGTACGCAGAACCATATACAGCATGGACTTTTCACTGGTGTAAGCCACCTGTGCCTTTTCTCTTTTTTCAATAAATAATGTATCCCCTAGATTTCATTTCCACTGTTTTATCATTAAATTCAATAACTGCATTACCTTGAATCAAAGAACGTATTCCCTCTTTTCCTGTACCATCCAGTCGGAAACCTGTCCTAGAAATTATCCTTTCAATTTTAACATCCTCGTTTTTCCTTTAGAATATCTACAATTTCTCTTCTTCTATTCCAGGTAATTTTTCTATTTCAAATATATTCATAGACACCCCTTATATAATTTTAACTTTTTATTTTCCATTAAACTATTTAAAAATTCTTTTTCATTATTAAAAACTTACATTTTCTCCAGAACTTTTATTCCAAGAACGACAATCCTTCTTTAAGCGTTACTGCTGTTTTTTTCAGCAAGAAGAAGTCTGTATTAAATTTCTTTTTATCCTCTTCCCTAATAATGGACTCCTGCATAAAAACTATTGAAAAATTTTGGCAGTTTCAAATAAATAGTCAGTAATAAGGTTAGGTTTGCACAAGTCATAAGCTTTTTAATATAGCATTTGGAAATTTTTAGAGTTTTACTGCAGTTCCCTTTCATTTTCATTAAAATCATCATCTAATTCATTATATTCAGCATCATAAGTATTGTTAATCTCATGACTTTCTTCATCCATTTTTCTAAATATGGACATTATTCTGGCATATGTATATTGCAAATAAGGTGATGTATTACCTTCAAAATTCAAAATTTTATCCCATGAAAAAGAGATTGAACTCATTCTGTTCTGGCTTAAGTTAAAAATGCTTTATTGCTCCAAGTCCAACTATTTCAGCTATTTTCATCTTTTTCTTCTTCAGGAAAAGTCGGATTTTTAATATCTATTACTATTTTTGCTTCTTCTATCGCCTGATTACGTATATCAATCAGTCTTATCATTCCACGTTTTTCAAAGATAACATTACACTGTCTTCAAATCTCATAATACCGAACCATACATGATTTTTCTTGTAATCATAGGGCTTTCCCATCATTTCTGCAATTTTAAATACCTGCCGGAAATGTTCTTTCTGCTTCTCTACAGCAACATAGACCGAATGGTCTATTTTTTTAAAATATCCCTTCTGTACTTAAGGGTTGCCAAAATCAGTTGTAGAATAAAGATAGCTATTCTCAGCCTTTTTCTTTACTATACATGGCTCAATCTTATCTTCCTTTTTAAAGAATACCTTTTGATTCCCATCTATTAGTTGTAATTTTTCTTTTTCATCAAGTATTTTTAATGTTTCTGGAATTATATCATTATAGAAGGATTCCCCTATGCAATAATCAAATTTTATATCCATCTTTCTATAGAAAACCTTAAATTCACGAAATGAATGATCTACAAAACTTTTGCCATAATTTTTCTGTTTTCTTCATCTCCCTGCCTTCAGTTTCATCCATTCTTCCTTGGCCATAACCTCCAGTTCAGGGATTTAACTGCTTCCTCAGAAAAACTTTACGTAAAGTCTTTCCATTTCTCCAATTGATTCTTTTCATACTCTTCCACATTTAGCCATTTTTTTATATCCTATTATCAATTTACCAAAACGGCTTCCCCAATCTCCCAAATGATTATCCCTAATACTTTTAAAACCCATATATTCAAATATACGCTTTAAAGAATCTCCGATTATCGTACTTCTAAATGTCCAATATGCATTCTTTTCCTATATTTGGAGACGAATAATCTACCCAAAACTTTTTAGATGTATCAATCGGAAAAATCATATTTTTCAATACCCTATCTTTCTTAAATTTTTCTTATCTTGGAATTTTTAAAAATATATTCAGAAAAACCAGGTCCTGCTATTTCAATTTTTATCAATAATATCATTTTCTTTTATCTTTTTCCAGACTTTCAATTATCATTTTTCCTATTTCATCAGGAGTTTTTCCAATAGTTTTCAGAATTTATTAACGCAAAAATTTGTCTGAAAATCTCCAAACTCCTTTTTGTAGAATACTGTATATCAATATTTTTAAACTTTCTTTCAAACACATTTTCTATTTTTCTTTTTAGTATATTTCTGATTTCTATATTTACTAATTGCATATTTCCACCATCCATCTCATTTATTTATGTAGTATTAAAATTCAAGTATGTTCAGAACCATGTTTTACTGTTTTCCTAAAATCAGTCAGCGACATATTTTTAGTTTTGAAAAAAATTATTATTAAACGTTTTCACTGTATTAAATCCCAGTTCAAATGAGATATCTATAACACTTTTATCAGTTGTTGAAAAGCATTTCACAGCCTTGTCTATTTTTAAAGCATCAGAAATTCTATAAACCTTTTTTCCAGAATAGGACATCAATATTTTATTTAGTTTTTGTATCTGTTATATTGAATTTTTCTGTTACATCATTGATTGTTAATTCCTTTGTATAATTTTCGTAAATATATTTTTATTACATCTGAAACGAGCTGTTGTTCCTTTTCATTGAATATCTGATACATATCCTTATATTTTTCCCTATATTTATTTGGTGACATTTTTAAATGCTTACTGCATCAAATTTGAAATATGTGCTCCATCTACGAAACCTACAAGATGAGCAATTTCCTCAATATTTAAATCTGTATAGACTAGCAGGTTTAATGCCTTTGAAATCCTCATATGCCTTAACAGATCATTAAACATGAATCCTGTTACTTCCTCAAGATACTTTTGATATTGAAGATTCACTCATGAAAAATATAACTGAAAGTTTATTTAATGTAAGTTTTTTTCATTTTAGATGGGCATAGATATACTAACTCATATTTGTCTCATCTTCTTCCTTTTTGTTTACACACTTTTTCATCACGGATATTTTTTCTTGGCAATAAGAATTATCAGTTCAGTAAGCTTTATTTGTTATATAAACCGTACTCAAATCAAATTCATCTTTTGTAGCATTTTTCTTCTTTTCCTTATATCAAAAATGGCTTGAAATCCGATAATGATTCCAAGCTTACTTCATTCTTTATTTCATAAAAATATATTTTTATTGTTTTTGCTTCTATTTTTTATTAAAATAAACAACCGGTATATAAGAGAAAGAGTATTGTTTTTGCTTTTTATATCTATTCAATGAATTCAAAAATAAAGTTATTAAATACCGAATTATAGGATATCTTCATCATGGCTAAAGGTTTTTTTCAACTGAGTAATTTCTACAATTTCCCAAGGAAATATCATTAATAATGTATTTGGTACTATATCAAATTCCTTTATTATAAATTTTTTATTTTTCCTGTTCCTTCAGTAAAAACAACAATTTTGGTATATTATGAATTACCGGTTTGACAGGCTCTTCCAAATATTCAACATCAAAAAGAACATAGTTCATAATGTTTGTCCATCTGAGTTGCAAGTCCAGTTCATTAAGCATATACTTTTTCCTCACTATAATATTTTTCTCTTTTATTTTATCACTTTATTATCATCATTGCAAACAGTTAGTATTACAATATCCATTACAACTATTATAGCTATTAATTTTGATACGAATTTAATCCAAGTTGTATATTGTACTCTTGCAGTTGCAAGTCCTCCCATTACAACTCCTGATGTAGGTGTTATAGGTTTATAACTCCTGAAGCTGCACTGAATATCATACCATAACTTCCGGACTATATTTTTAATGCCGCTGTCAGAGGTCCCTAAAACCGGGAACGCAACTGAAGCCAGTCCTGATGTTGATGGAATTAAGAATGACAGCACAAGGAATAAAACATAAGAAGCTGGTGCAAATATAACTGGAGAAAGTCCATTTAATGCTTTTTGAAGCAGAATCAAGTATAAATACATCAAATTTAGTAGCCGCCATAAGTACTGATGCACCCTCTGCAACTGCGATTATTAATACAACACTTAATATATCCTTTACTCCATCCATAAATGAATCTATAATCTCCTGTTCTTTAAATCCATTAACTATTCCTATTAAAATACCAGATAATAAGAACCACATAGAAAGTTCAGCAAAATACCATTCCCCAAAGATGTTCCAGTTAAAAAGCTTTGTCCATCCCTTAAAGATAGTAATTCCAAAAATTTTTCCCATGGAATTAATGAAATAACCATTATAATAAATGTGATAGCGAATATAATTAAAGTAACTCTTGTTTTTGATGTGAATTCTATATTATCAAAATTTGCATGTCCGAAATGTTCCTGCATGTCATTTTTGTTCCTGTAATGATAATATTGTTGAACCTTTTTCTGCTTTTTACTTTTATTAGCATATTTTTAAAACATAGAAAATAGCGGCTAATAGAGCAGTAATCCATAATATTGCTCCTAATAATATTACAGTTCCACTCATTGTACTGAATTCCTTTTTCCTTTAATGCATCTAGGGCAACTCCCTACTGCAAATGGGTTAACAGTAGACCCAAGAACTCCCTACTCCTGCACCAAGCATTATAGTAGCAACTCCTACAGTTGTATCAAATCCGGCCGCAACCATTGTAGAACATATTAACACATAGAATGCAACTGTTTCTTCAGCCATACCATATGTTGTACCACCAATTGAGAATAAAACCATCAATACGACTATTAGAAGTGTTTCATTTCCTTTTAGTTTTTTTACAAGTGAACCTACACCGGCATCCAAAGCTCCTGTTTTTGTAACAACTCCCAAAAATCCACCAAGTAACAATATAAATATACATACATCTATTGCTTCTTTAAATCCATTAAATGGAGCCATTACCACTGTATCAAGTGAAGCGTTCTAACTTGTGGGAAAACCCATGTTAAAAAGTGCTAATCCTATTATTATAAGAAATAATATTGAAAAAGCTGATAACTGTACACCTGCCATATCATTCTCCTACTTTCCTCTTAGATTTGTATTTAATTATTGTAACAGGGCATGAGGGCATATAAGTCCCCCATAACCAATATTAAAACTAATGTTTTATAACTGTTCCTGTGTTTCCAGCTAATGCTGAACCGGCATTCTGTAATGAAGTAATATGGCCTGTCCATTAGGATTATTTACTACATATTCCATACATGCTTCTATTTTTTGCAACATACTTCCTTTAGCAAAATGTCCTTCTTCAATATACTTTTTAACTTCCTCGATATTTAATGTGTCTAATTCTTTTTGATCAGGTTTATTATAATTAATATATACCTTGTCAACAGCAGTCAATATAACAAGCATATCAGCTTTTAAATCAGCTGCAAAGTTTAGAACTTGACTTATCTTTGTCTATAACTGCATCTACTCCCTTATAGTGACCGTCTTCTTCAACTACAGGTATTCCTCCACCACCAACAGTGATTACAATAGTACCATTGTTTACAAGTGTTTCCACTTCTTCAATTTCTACTATTTTTTTAGGTAAAGGTGATGCAACTACTCTTCTGTAACCTCTTCCGGCATCTTCTACAAATGTAAATCCTTTTTCAGCGGCAATTTTATCTGCCTCTTCTTTACTATAGAACATACCTATTGGTTTTGTTAAATTAGTAAATGCAGGATCGTTCTTGTCTACAACTACCTGTGTTACCAATGTAACAACACCTTTTTTAATGTTTTGAGCCTGTAATTCTTCTCTTATTGCCTGTTGAAGGTGATATCCAATGTATCCTTGACTCATTGCACCACATTCAGCAAAAGGCATATAAGGAGTTTTTACTTCTCCGTTTGCTGCATAATCCATAGCTAAATTTATCATTCCCACTTGAGGACCGTTTCCATGACCTACTATTACTTCATACCCCTCTTTAGTCATATCAACGATTGATTTTGCAGTATTTTTTACAAGTTTTAACTGCTCTTCAGGAGAGTTTCCTAAAGCGTTTCCTCCAAGCGCTACTACTATTCTTTTTGCCATTACTATTTTAATGTTGCATACATTACTGCTTTAATTGTATGCATTCTGTTTTCAGCTTGATCGAATACTTTTGATTGAGGGCTTTCAAAAACTTCGTCTGTTACTTCCATTTCAGGTAATCCAAATTTTTCATTTATTTCTGCTCCGATTGTAGTTTTTAAATCATGGAATGAAGGTAAGCAGTGTAAGAAGATTGCTGTTTCTTTAGCATAGCTCATAGCTTCTTTGTTTACTTGGAATTTTTTCAATTCATTAATTCTTTTTTCCCAAATTTCATCAGGTTCTCCCATAGATACCCATATATCAGTATAGATAACATCAGCATCTGTACAAGCTTCTTTAACGTCTTCAGTAAATCTGATTACGCTTCCAGTTTCCTTAGCAATTGCTTCAGCAGCTTCTATTAATTCAGGAGCTGGTTTTAAATCTTTTGGTCCGCATGCAGTAAAGTTAAGTCCCATTTTAGCACATGCTACTAATAAAGAGTTTCTAAGTTGTTTCTTGTGTCTCCCATATATACAAAGTTAAGACCTTTTAAATGTCCAAAATTTTTCTTCGATTGTTAATAAATCTGCCAACATTTTGAGTTGGATGGAATTCATTAGTCAATCCGTTCCATACAGGTACTCCTGCGTTATCAGCCAATTCTTGAACTATTTCCTGATCAAATCCTCTATATTCAATTCCATCATACATTCTTCCTAAAACACGTGCAGTATCTTCGATACTTTCTTTTTTACCCATTTGAGAACTTCCTGGATCAAGGTAAGTAACACCCATTCCTAAATCCATTCCTGCAACTTCAAATGAACATCTAGTACGAGTTGGAAGTTTTTTTCAAATCAAAAGAACTATATTTTTTCCTTCTAGGTATTTATGAGGTGTTCCTGTTAATTTTAATTCTTTAAACTGTTTTGATAAATCTAACAGATATCTGATTTCTGAACTACTGAAATCTAATAATTTTTAAAAAGTGTCTCCCGCTTAAATTTTTGGCATATTAAAACCATCCTCTCTTTATGTGAGTTTATATATTTTCAATTAGTCAGCCAGCTATACTTATAGTCGGCTAACTAACTATGGCATATATGTCATCACACCACAGTCATTTTTATATATCATTCTTACCTTAGTCTTCTCTAACTAAAGGCATACTCACATCTAGGGCCTCCACGACCTCTTGATAATTCGGCACCTGGCATTTCAAGAACTTTAAGTCCTGCTTCTCTTAAAAGAGCATTTGAAACATCGTTTCTTTCATAAAACAACTATAACTCCAGGAGCTATACATAATGTATTCGATCCGTCGTTCCATTGTTCTCTTTCAGCAGCAATTCTATCTTCTCCACCACATTTTATCAATTTAACATCTGGTACACCAAGATATTTTTTTCAAGTATTGATTTTAATGTATCAGTTAATAATTTAATTTCTACTTTATCTCCATTTTTAGTTAATTCACAAACTTCTAATGGTCCCATGATATTTGGGTGAATAGTAAATTTATCGTAATCAATTTGAGTAAATACTGTATCTAAGTGCATGAACGCTCTTGATGAAGGTATTCTAAATGCAAGATATAGTTTTCGATTGTACTATCTGCTGAAGCAAAAACATTTTTTAGCTATTTTATCTATTGCAGCAGATTCAGTACGTTGAGAAATTCCTATTGCAAGAACTTTATCATTCAAGTTAAGGATGTCTCCACCTTCTATATGGAATTTATTATCTCTTTTCATAGAAGTAAGGGAACTTTTCCTTTGTAATCATTATGATATTTGAAGATATAATCTGCATAGATTGTTTCTCTGTTTCTTGTAACTGAATACATTCTATTCATGCTTACTCCGTTACCTATTGAAGCAAACGGATCTCTTGTGAAATATAAATTAGGCATAGGATCTAATATTAATTCATCCTTGTCATCATTTATTTTTAGTGACCAATGATTCAGAAGATACTTTTAATTCTCCGTATCTTACACCCTTCCATAGTTTTCAAGATCAATTCCTTGTTGTCTTTGTGTGCATCAAAGAATTCAAATAAAGCTTTTTGATATTCTTCAGTGTAAACTCCACCTTCAACAATAAACTGTTCTATAAACTTTTTCTTAAATCAGGACACTGACCTATTGTTTCAGCTGCCAAATCTTCCAGATAAACAACTTCTACTCCGTTATCCTTTAAAATTTGTGCAAATGCATCGTGTTCCTGTTGTGCAACTTTTTAGAAAAGGTATATCATCAAACAATAATCTACCCAGTGTATCAGGTGTTAAGTTCAATAATTCTTTTCCAGGTCTGTGTAATAAAACTTTTTTAACGGTTTTATTTCACTTCTGACATTAATTGCCATAATTATTACCTCCTAATTGTTTTCTTCTACACTAAGTATATCTTTTTAAGAAAGGAAAAATTTCCTTCTGTATAATTAATTTTTGTTTTTTTAATTTTTATTTTTAGGTATTTTTCATTCTATTCCCGTATTTATTGACTTTTTGAGTAAAATTATCTAATTATTTTTAATAATTCCTTCTTTCTATTTTGAGTTTTCTAAATACCTCAAAAGATAGTTAAACAGCTGTTCTGCTATAATTTCAGAATGTTTTTCATAACAGGAAATGTAAAAACAATATTGTCCTGAATATTTTTCCCAAAAATAATTATCAATCAAAGTAAATTTCCTGTAAGAATTAAATATATCGCTTATTTCTTTTGATATATATTCCAGATCTGCATTAAAAATTAGTAATATCATAAAATATTTCTGTGTAGTCTTTATTTATATCTTTTAAAAGTATAAATGAAATTTATTCCTTTTCACAATATTCCCAATGTTTTTCTTTTATCATCAAAAATTATATATATATTTTACAATTTTCATTTTGATTTTTACCTTTCAAAGTTTTTCTATTTTTCTTCTGTAACTTTTTGTAAACATTATATTTAGTCTGATTTCCATATAATCCTTTATCTGTTTTTCTATTGTTCCATTACTATTATCATATTTCTTCACTTCTTCAATATAACCTATATTATTTAGCAAACAACTCAAATTTTGAGTTATCTCCAAATACCATAATCCCAAACCCATAAATAACAATACTAAAAATTTTCTTCATAATTTTCAGCTCTCTTTTTGCTTTATTATTGTTGTTCATATTTTATCAATCTTTTGAAATAATTTCTACTTTTTCTTAAATTGTCGACTTTACTATATTTTTTAAATATGCTAAAATATAAAAATTAAATTATGGAGATAAATAATGACTAATACAATTGCGTTTTTTTATCAATTTTTGATAATATTCATGAGACTATATTCAATATTTTGGAATTACTTTTTAACAGAAGGAAAGGCTAAATTTGCAGAGAGGATAACTATTTTTTTCTTCTTATATTTGAGATATCAATTATTTTACTGCATTTGTTTTTAATTCCTTCCGGCCTTTATTGCCACCAATACTTATATTTTTAAAAACAACACAGTATCAGTTTTTATGCTTAAAAATATATCAGTAGAAGGAATATCTATATATATTTCAGATATCACACTGCTGCTTACATTTAATTTTACATATCTGATACTGCAAAATCCTTCAATCGTATATTTCTTACATATACATTCCTTATAAATGCTTTTACTTGGTATAATAACACTATTATTTTTAAAATATTGAAATCTTTATGTCCTGTCTGTTTTTAACCGGCAGGACATTTTTTCTCAATTTTTCCACTCAAAAGAAAAAGAAACACTTTACTGTCTTTTTAACTCAGTAAATATGTTTCTTTTTATAATGAAATTTTATTTATATTCAGCCGCCTTTTTATTTATCACATCTTCAATGCTTTTTATCTGATGGTACAGCACTTGGATTACTTTGCACCTTTTATTTGAACCTTTTTCTTTTTGAAGCTCTTCTTATTGCATCAGCTACTGCTTTTTCGGCTCTTTTTCTGTTCCTTTTCATCCTGTTTCTGCTGTGTCTGTTCATTTGACTGGTTTAGTAGACTTGTTATCTGCTTTACCTGATGCTGCTGTATTTGTTTTGTTTACTAGTTGCTAGAATTTTCTATCTAAGTTCACATTGTAATCTGGAGAACTTGTCTGCTCATTTTTCCCAATACTAGGATTGAATATTGAATTACTTTTTGGCTCATTATTTTTTAAGCTCGAAATTGTACTGTCTGTAAGACTTCTCTTAGAATTATCACCTAAGATTGAATTAACTTTATTACTTCCTCCTTCAATCTCAGCTACTGCTGCCTTAGCATCCTTATCTCCATTTTTCGCGGCAATTTTTATACCATTTCAACGCTTCCTTCATATTATTTTTCTTTATGATAGGATAATGCAATAGGCATTGCTAATGCTTTATTTCTGAATTATAAGCTTTTCATAAGGTGAGGTCTTGCTTTCACTTTGCTTACCTGTATCGTATAATATCGCCCCTATTTCAAAGTTTGCAGCTGTAACTCCACGTCCAAGGGCAAGTTTAAACCATTTCAATGCCTCGTTATAATTTTTAGTTTCCTTATTTAATAGGGCTATTTTGTATATCTGCTTCTTTTTATTCCTTGTTTATAGGCACTTTTGAAACTGTGCCTTAGCTTCATTATATTTTTTTAGCTTTTATTAAATCAATCCCATTATTATATGCCTGTGCTCCCGGTCTTAACTGTCTTGAAGTAGCTGCAGCATTTTTAGGTAATCTATCCATAGTTTCTTTTGCTTCTGCTTCCTTACCTTCCTGTTTTAATAATACAGCCAAGTTATAAATAGCTTCAGGATAATTTTTATCTACTCCATTTGCAGATATTTTTTGTTTTTCATTATCTTTTAAATTAAAAATAAAGTTGTGCCAGTGAAAGTATAGCTTCCCTTATCTCCTGCTGGGCTTTATCAATTGCCGGAGATACTTTTGCCGGATCAATCTGATTATTAATCAGGAACTGCTGTTCTTCAGGTGTAAGATTTTTATATTTGGATCACCTGTAGGCTGATTTCCTGCATTAAACATATCTGTATTTATCGTTCCATTTGTATTATCTTTCTGTTCTGTAGTCTGTTGATTTTTGTCATCTTTTTCTTAAAACATGATACTGTCATTGCTCCCAATGCTACTATCAATAGCAAAAAGAAATATCTTTTTCTTCATCTTTTTCATCACCCTATTTTTCTAATTTTGTTGTTCTAGAAGGAACCTAACTGTGTAGCATCCAATATTTTATACATAAAATCTGAAAAATCCACTTGTTGTCGGTTCATCATCAAAGTTTATTGTAAATAAACCATCTTTATTTTTCCCATAGCCTGTCAAAGTATTCATAAATATCCTCTGACATTTTTTGAATCCCTGAGTTGTAAGTATTCTAAAGTTTGAATCCATTATATATCCTCTAATATTCTTTTTATTAGATTCGCAGATCCTGCGTTGATTATAACATTGCTGTCTGTTTTTCATTAGAGTAATCTTTGTGTGATATTGTTCATTATTTGTAAAATACCATTTTATTTCAATTTTTCCTTTTTGTATGCTTTTTCAATTTTTGAAACAGGTTTATTTTGGAAGCCCATTTGTACTCATTCCAAAGGCATCCCTGCTTCTGTCGAAAAATTATTCTTATTTTTACTCCTCTGTTTGCCGCTTGATTAATCTATCTATTACTCCCTTATCAGCTAGAAAATACATTCCCATAAGCAGTTCATCACCCTGCTTTCAGACTATCAATATCGGCATCCAAATGTTTTTCCTATCGCAGCTTCAGTAAGATACTGTATTTTTATAAGTTTTTCCTTCTGTATCTGTAATTTCATCTTCATTAGTAACAAATTTTCTGGTACTCCTGCAATATTTACTATGTCTTTATTAGTTTCTCTCTTATCATCTTTAGTAGTATTCTCAACAGTTTCTCTTTCCTCATGAAAATTACCTGTATCTATCTCAGAATCAGAAAAACTTTTTGCAACAAGCTGTAAATCATGAAGTACATCCTTTACTATAGGGACCGTCAGCATATACTGCAATATTTTTCGTGAAAAATAACTTGGATCATGAATGTTTGCACTGAAACTACTACTTCCTTTTTCATTCAGAAAAACCTTCTTATGATCGGCTTTTACATTAGTGCCCTTAACAAATTTCTTACAGTAAGTTTTGGCCACATATCCCCATAAAAATTTGTTATCCAACCTTTATTCTGAGGATTTCCCATAGGTTCTATCAAATGTTCTCCAGAAAAGGTGAATACCATGGAAAAGTATCCTTCAACTTAAAAATATCAACTATAATTACATTTATTCCTGCATTTTTCATTGATGTTATAAATGGATGTTCAAATGCACCATAAAAATTATTATTCTCATCTGCCAACACATATACCTTCAAATTTGGATTTTCTTTCTGCTTTTTTTATAAGTTTTTCAGTATATTCCTTTGCAAATTCCGGAAAATGTTCCTTATCCTTATTATAAAGGTCATTAAATAGGAACATTTCTATTACAAGATAATCTTTTGCATTATCCACTACTTTTAAGAGTTGCATCCCATAAATTTCTGTCATACTGAATATTTCCATCCTTATCAAGATACGTCAAATCATAATGAAACTCTGCATTTTTCCGTTTCACGTATAGGACTTTCATAGTTTTATTCCTAAAGGTGGATTCTTTGTTGTTGAACACGATGCCATTAACAACATAGTTCCTATTAATAAATACTTTTTCATACCATCTTTTTCTGTTATGGAATCTTTATTTAGTTCTACATTAAAATCTTTATTTTTATTCATTTAATTTCTCCCAATTTAAGAGTTTTTTACTAAGTTATTTATCCATTTCTACTTTTTCAATCTCTGTATACAGAAAGGCATTTTTAATAATTCATCACTTCCTGAACATAAATACACAAGTGCTATCGGAGTCCAAATTTAAGTCCTGCAATATACGTCAGAGGTATTGCAAATGTCCATAAAGGAATTAGATCTGCAAACATAGTCCACAACGTATCTCCGCCAGCTCTTAAAACTCCCACAATAAACAATGTTCCCGTAGTTTTTATTATTATAAAATTCCTTCAGAAAATACTATTTGTCTAGCTAATGGATAAATTGCACTGTCTACCTTCATTAAAATTAATACAACAGGACATATCGCATAAACAAATAAAGCTACAGCAGTTCCTATTACTAATGAAATTTTTAGCAGTTCTACTGCATATTTGTATGCATTTTCCTCGTTTCCTGCTCCTATTTCCTGTCCAATTATGGCAGCTGTACCGCTTGATAATCCAAATACAAGGGTAAATACAAGATTGCTTATTGATTTTACAACCTGTATTGCAGCTGTTGCTTCTGTTCCTATTCTTCCATATATTATTACATACATGCTTACACCTGTTACCCACATTATTTCATGACCAAATACAGGAGGGAAATCTTCAATGCTTTCATAATAAAACTCCATGATAATTTGAATAATTCCTGGAAATTTCTGCCATAGGGTAACTTATTTTTATAGATTATATATATCAGATAAAAACACTCACTATTCTCGCTATTACTGTAGCAATTGCAGCTCCTACAACTCCCATTGCCGGAAAACCAAGGTTTCCATTAATAAAAAGATAATTTCCTACAAGATTGATACATAATCCTATAATTGTAGAATATAAGGAATACTGATTCTTTCCAATTGCACGTAACTGCATATTAAAGAATAACCTAGTCCCTATCAATGGATAAATAAGAGCTATTATTCTAAAATAATTTGCACCTAATTTTTAAAAACCTTAGGATCCGATGTAAAGATTCTATAATTTTTCTCAGAATAAAAAAAGTCCCATTAGAAAAATAAAAATGAAAACAGAAGTCCAACAGTAATTGTTATTCTAGACACTTTTTCAAATTTTTTATAGTCTTTTTTCCATAGTATTGAGCAGCAAGTATTCCACCTCCACTATTCAGTCCAAAAAGTGAAACCATAAAAATCATAAATATCTGATTTGCAAAACCCTAATCCTGCAACTGCAGCTGTTCCTAATCCCAGTACAACATTCTCTTTCCCAACCATGAAAACATCTATAAAAATTCATCAGACTGTATATCATATTTTCAATTGATACTGGTATTCCTATTGTAAAAACCTTTTTATATAATTCTTTAACTGAACTGTCCATAATTCTCCTTTATATTTCTTTCATCTTTCCTATAATTTATGTTATTCCATTTCAATTAATCCAGATCATATTCAATAGAATATTCTGAAAAATATAGGGAGATGATCTGATATGTATTTTTATTATAGCATAATTAGTACAAAATTATAAACTCCTGAATTTTTCTAAAAATTCTCTTGTTTTCTCCTTATTTATAAAAATTATCATACGAGCTTACAAAGCCTTTCATCTGAAAGCGTAGTGGGATTTTTCTCCAGGCGAAAGAAGATAAGATACTCCTGCTCTTTCTGAAAGATTTCTAAAAGGCTGGGCTATCTGCCAGCACATTAAAATCCCCTGCTATTATAATATCACTTTCTCCACTTTCCTTTAAAAATATTCATATACATTTACATAATTTGAAGCTTCAATTAATCTCTGGGTCTCCTTATCACCAAAAATCGAATGACATATAACATACACAAAATCAAAATTTCCTGATTTAAAGTATGCTCCATAAGGCTCCCTCATAAATTCATTTTCATTCTTTTCCTTGTAAAACCCTATTCTCCTAGCTTCCTGAAACTTCTTTTTCTGTAAATATATCCATAATATTCACGATATCCTTCACTTCCAACAGAATTTTTCAGATATTATATATTCCCATTTTTCTCCTGTAAGCTTTTACTAAATGAGCCTTTTAACTTTTTCAGTCCCTTTTCATGCATTACTTCTTCTATTCCAATCAAATCAAAGTTTGAAAAGAATTTTTGCCATTACCTCATAATTTTTTTCCTTTTTCCCCAATCTCATTGCATTAAAAGAAGCTATTATTATCTTCCTGTTATTATCCTTTTTGTTTATTGCTGCTACTTACAATTTCTTTTCCAATACTCAATTCTTCAGAAATATTTTCATTAAAAATTTTTCCCGCAACTAACTAGACAATAAAAATAATAGTAATAAAAATGCTGTTTTTTATACTTTTCAAAAATCCCCACCTTTTATCTAATTTGTTTATTAACCCCTATACTTCTATTTTTCAAAATATTAAAATCTCAAAAAAACTTTTGTGAGTTATTATAACAAAAAGACTGGAGTATGCCAGTCTATTTTTATAAAAATTATACTTTTTTTATTTCTAGTTAGCTCTTTTCTAAATATTCCCCAGTTCTTGTATCAATTTTAATTTTTATCCCCTATTACTACAAATAAAAGGTACTTGTAAAGTATATCCTGTAGAAATTGTTGCAGGTTTTTGTTGCTCTTCCTATTGTATCCCCTTTTAATCCAGGTTCAGTATAAGTAACTTCTCTTATTACTGTGTTAGGCAATTCAACTCCCACCGGTGTTCCTTCATACATAAGAACTTGATTATCATTTCTTCGATTAGAAGTTTACTGCATCTCCCTAAATCTTCTTCTGTCAGTCCCTATCTGTTCAAAAGTTTCCTGATCCATGAAGAAATATTCTCCTTCTGATTCATATAAAAAAATTGCATTTGGTTTCTATCAAGAATAATATCATCCATAAGTTCTGTTGCAAGAACAGTAATTTCCTGAATTTTTTTCCTGAAATTAATTCTTTTGTCTTAAATTTTACTTCTGCCGCTCTTTGTCTTTTACCTGATGTTGACTGATGTCTTTCAGCTTTTAAGTATTAAATATGGAATATTATCCTTTCTATATGTGCTCCCTTGTCTTAATTCTGCTGCTGGTTTCATTTTCTAATTTCCTCCTAAAAATTTTATATAAGTTTTATAATTTAATATTTTTATTAAATATGTTACTGTTACTACTGAACGTAGTTTTTTATACATTTGATTAGGTTCCTCATCATTTACATGTTTTGAGTCTTCCCTGTCAGGTAGAATTTCAAACTGCCCTTGAGTCATATTTTTCCAATCCACCGATTTCATTTTTGTTGACTTTTTAGCATTTTCCTAGCTCTCATTTCAGCATTTTTCAGTCGCACTGACAAGCAAATCCTTTTTATATTTCTCAATACTCGTAATATAGTACTCAGGTTTTACGATTTCCATATTATTAAATGTCAGTTTTTAATTCCTGCAGTTTTTCATAAATTTCATCACTTCTCTCAATATTTTTGGAGCAATAACTACAGACTGCATAACATCATAATTTAATATTTTAGTTTTCCCTTTCCTGCTGTCTTTCTGAAAAATTAGGCTGTATTTTTAACATTATTTATATGATACTCATTTTCTTTTAATTCAAGAGATTTTAAAATTTCAAGAACAGCTTTTTCCTTTTCGGATATATTTGTCTGAGCATCTTCTAATTTTTGTATTAGATGTTGAAAATACGACATTTATTATTGCCTTGTCAGCTTTTTACTCTTTTTCAGCTACACCTTTTTACTGTTATTCTGTTTTGATTTTTTTATCTGAATTGTGCATTGCATTGAGATAACAATGCTGCAGATATAATCAATCCAAAATGATAGAATAGTTGCAGTTATTATAAATTGAACTTTTTCATTATCAATCACGACATCCTTTATATTAAGTTAACTTTATGAGCTTACATTGAATTATAATTGATTTTTTCAAAAATGTCAATTTTATACTTTTAATATTTATCAATAATTTTATATTTTTTTGTTTATTTTCCTTCTTTCTTAACAAAGGTTCTAAAAATTTTTAGAATCTTAAGCTAAAGAACCAGAAAAATATTCCTTTAAAACTGAACAGGAAGCTTGTGAATTTTTCTTTTCGTGATTATTTTATGCTATAAATAATATTTAGATAAAAATAGAGACCTTCTCAAAAAAATAATATAAGAACTATATTTTTCTATTTGAGAGAGTCTCATTTTATTATTACTGCTAGCTTCCCTTCTTGAAAGCTTGAATTCTATTCTTCTGTTTTGTGCTCTTCCTTCATCTGTTGTGTTTGTTGCTACCGGTTCTTCTTTCCCTTTTGATACTGTTCCCACTATTCTGCTCGGATCCATTCCAAATTCCAGTAACTTAGCTTTTACGCTCTGTGCCCTTCTCATTCCAAGTGCCATGTTGTAAGCATTTGTTCCTTTTTGAATCTGTATGTCCTTCTATTACTACTTCGTAGTCATTGAAGTTTACATATTCTATAAACTTATGTAACATTTCAAAGTATTGTGGTTTTTACTACTGATTTATCAAAAGTCAAGTTCAATGCCCTTTCATCCATTACCACTATCTGCTGGTCCGGGTCCCTTGTCTTCAGGTATTATATCTGTTATGTCTATTCTTTCTATTTCAAGAGCATTTATTCTTGTGTATTTTCTCTTATCTGTGTTGTAGTCAGCTTTCTCGCTGCAGACGATAATGAAGATACTGCCAACAACATTGCTATCCCTGCTACTACTGTTGCTGTCCTTCTAGCCATGCGTCTGCCTCCTTCTCAAGTGATCTGTATTCTTTTTGAATAGTCGATTTTTCCTTCCTGTTTCAACTTTTCTACATTTTCTGATGGTTTTTGTGAATTTGTTTTCTCTCAGATAATCTTCAATATTATCCAGTCTATCTGTATTGTATTGTACCAATTTTGCATTTGTACATGACATCATTAATGCTCCTAATCCTAATACTATCAATCCTTTTTCATATTTCTACTCTCTCTATCTTTTTTATACTTTTTCCCTCTTATCTTTTTACCTATTTTTCCTATTTTAACTTTAGTTTCAATTCCTTCTAATCTCTGTTCCATTTTATCAAGCATTTCATTTGTTTTATGGAATGTTTCTATGTTACTGTTTATTTCATTTACTCTCTTTTGATTCTCTGATTTCAACATCCATCTTTTCACTTTCGCTCATGTTTTTTGTATTTTTGCCTTCATTGCTCTTAGCTTCAGCTTTCTGTTTTTCTTGCTTCTGCTTCCTTGTTTTTCTTTTCTTCAAGCTTTTCATTTGTTTTTGGTGCAGTTTTACTTGGAGCAATTCACTGTTACAGTACTGTTTCCCCTTCTTCTGTTACTGAGTTTAAAAGTTCCTGTTTTTTCTTGCTTCCTTTTCTTCAGCCGCTTTCTTCTGTTTTGCTATCTTTAAAGTCTTTCTATATTCGGGTCTGTCTTTTTCTGCCATTGATACTTGCCCTATTGCAAAATGCCAGTAACGCTATTCCCATTATCTTTTTAGCTTTCATATTTTCTTCCTTTCGTGTAAGTTTCTATATTCTATGATTTCTTTGGTTTCTTTCTTCCTATTTTTTTCTTTGTCTTTGCTGGTTTTTGCTTGTTTCTGCTGTTTTCACTTTGGCAGTTTTCTTTTTACCTAACACTTCATTATATCCGTCAAGTTCCTTTTTCTTCCCTTGCTACACTTCTTACTACTCTTTCATAAAAGTCCACTTTTATTGCTGCCTTGTTTGCATTGTATTCAAGTTTTTCCATCGGTGTTCTTGGTTTTACTTCCTCTTCTACTACTTCTTCTTCAACTTCTACAACTTCAACCGGTGTAGCTTTCTGAGCTTTTTACCTTTTTCAGCTTTTTCTACCTTCTTAGGTGCTCTTGTGGCTTTCTTTTCTGCTTCCTGCTGTTTATAGTAGTCATCCCTTGCCTTCTTCAGTACATCCTGTGCACTGTCTGCCATTGCTATAGCTTGACATTGCCAGAAGAAGTCCTGCTAACATTATCTTTTTCATATTATTCTTCCTTTCATTTCTTTATTCTTGTGGGTACTAAAATGTTGAAAATATTAGAAAATATTTTTGTATGAATTCATTCTTAATTTTTAAAGCTTGAAACAGTTTGTGAATTATAGAAAAATCATTGTCTGAGCCATTGGCGAGTTTTATGATTTTTTTCTTAATGAACTGCTGTTTCATGCCAGTAAAATTAAGTAGAATGAATAAAAACGTTTTTAGAGTTTAAGTTTTAATTTCCCATTATTGCTAGTATTTGTTCCAACTCAGCTATCTTCTGTTCTTTTTTCCTTTATCAGCTTAGCTAAATTTTTGTAATAAGTATCATAGTTATTCAAAACTTGCTTATACTTGTCTCTGTACCATCTAACTTCAGAGTCTTTCTTTAATTTTTTTCAAATAGTTTTTCTTTTCCTTCTTCTTTTTGCTTTTAAGGTCTGCAACTTCAGATTTCCAGTTGAGCTTTTTGTGCTTCAAATTCTCTTTCTTCTGTGCTTCCTTTTTCAAGCAGGTCGTTAAACTTATTTTCTATAGAGTTTCAGACTTGCTTCCAGACTTTGTTTTTCTGCAGAAAAACTTAATGCTGAAATTGTTAATATTCCTAATAGTAAAAATACTTTCTTTCTCATATTTTTATTCCTTTCTATTTCAATTATAAAATTTATTTCTAAAAATAAAGCATTAGCCAGATAATTTCTATTTGAGTTTTTCTTTGAAATTCCATTAAATTACCTTGCTTTAACTTTTATTTTGCTTTTATTCACTAAGATAATACCAAAAATTTTTGAAAAAAATTACAACAAAAGTTTTTAAAAAAATAAAAATTTTTATTTTGAAATTTATTATACTATTACTTTTTCTATGCTTCAAATATTCAAAAATATGATATAATATGCTAAAAATATCATTAAAATTTATTTTTAATTTCAATTATCTATATGACAAAAAGGAGCAATAATAAAAATGAAATATAATAAACTTATTTTTCTACTTTGTGCAATACTTTTAATTTATTCATGTACTTCCCTTCCTGAGGGACTGGCTACAAAAACTGAAGTATATAATGCAGACAATGTGAGTTTTTATTATGATTTAAACTATGAAACAGCTGACGGTGAAAAGAAAAATTCGACAGAGCAGATATGGGATGAAGCCTATAAAATTCTTGATGAAGCTCAGGATTTCTTTCTTATGGATATTTTTGTATTTAATGATTTTTCTAGGTAAAGGAGTCAGAGAAAAACTACAGCCAATAGATGTTGCTACTGAATTTGCTGAAAAAATTCTGGAAAAGAAAAAGAATCCAAATGTTGAGATTTATTTGATACTGGATGAAAGTAATACTTTTTATGGAGCATTTGACAATCCTACACAAAAAAACTTGAAGAAGCTGGAGTAAAAATAGGATATGTTGACTTAGCAAAGTTAAGAGATCCTTTTCCTCTTTACTCAAAACCATGGCGTTTATTTATCCGTCCTTTTGGAAATCCTAAAAATGTCGGAAAAATAAAAAAATCCTGTTTATGAAGGAACTGACAAAGTTACTATACGAAGTATACTAAGAGCTTTAAATTCAAAAAGCCGACCATCGTAAACTTATTATGAATGAATCTACTGCAATGCTTACTTCGGCTAACCCTCATGCTGAAGGTTCCAAGCATTCAAATGTGGCTTTTCAAGTTTTTCTTCACCTATTGTTAAGGATATTTACAATGCGGAAAAGCCTGTTGCCAAAAATAACAAAACCTGATGGAAGTTTGCAGCAGAAACTTCCTGATAAAGATTTTTAGCTATATTCCTTTTTCTCAAAAATAATAGTCTAAAAATTACAATATTTTTACTGAAGGGACAGACTGCTATTGATATTACAAGGGAAATCGAAAATGCAGGAAGTGAAGATAAAATAATAATTGCCCAATTTTTCCTTTCTGACAGGGGAATTATAAACAGTATAGAAAAAGCTGCTAAAAAGGGAGTAGAATTTCAAATTATTTTTAAATAATTCCAATGCAGGACTTCCAAATAAAAGCTTCTGCAGGAGAGCTTATGAAATATGCAAGAAAACATAATTATAAAATAAATGTCAAATTCTACAATAAAAGCTGAAGAAATGTACCATGTTAAAATGCTTTCCATACTAAAGAAAGATTATATGAGTTACTTATGCAGGATCAACAAATTTTACAAGAAGAAATATGAGAAACTACAATCTTGAAAAATGAAATAAAAAAATTATTTCCACATATGACCAGAAAAATTTCTGAAAGTCTTTTAAACTACTATGATACATTATGGAATAACAAGAATGGGTATTTTTCACTCTTCCATATGATGAACATAAAAATGAAAAAGTATTAAATGATTTATTATTCAGATTTATAGAAATTAATGGTTTAGGTATATTCTAGTGTATACGAGTATTTCATCTTTTCTATAATATATCAGTATATAATTTAACTATAATCAAAAACGATATCTATTTGTCTTTTTAGATTCTGAAAATCTAAATTAGACTTGTAAATATCGTTTTATTTTATTTTTGAATATCATCATTTAATTTCTATTTATTTCCCATATATTACATCATTTACTAGGAAAGCATTTCACCACTCAGATTTAAAAGAGTCCCTTCTCTGTAAATATTTTCTTTGCCCATTCCATACCTTTTTCTTGATCTTTTTTATCATAAAAATAATAGTACATCAGCTTAAACATTGCCCTTGCCTCCTTCTGGGCAGCAGCTTTTTCAAACCACTTAGCAGCTTCATCCTTTTTATCATTTTTTTATTCAACATTTCACCGTAATCCAACTGACAACTTACTTTTCCTTTTTCTGCACACATTTTTTAGTAATTTTTTCTTCTTCGCTTTTATTTCCTCTTTGTCTTTCCATTATTATAGGAGATATGTTGCATCCAGAGATCCTTCAGCATGTCCTTTTTTGTAGAATTCCATTGCCTTATCTTTATTTTTATAACTGCGATAGTACATAGTTCCTAAATCATTGTATGCCTCTTATTATATTTTTATTGCTTCAGTGTACAGTTTTTTTCTGCTTTCTCATATTTACCTTGATTTTTCCATTATTTCTGCTTCCAGTAAAATTTTCAGATACTTTCTGTCATTTTCACTTCCGGTAGCATAAAGCACTATATCCCTTGCTTCTTCAGATAAATTTTTTTCTTTGAGGTTTATTAAAAAGTCTTTCCTTCCATTTCTGCATTTCAGCTTCCTTATCTGTTTCAAAATATAGAAGAATCAGCAGATATATCGAGTTGTATCCTCTCTCTGTGCACCTTTAAAAAGCAGTTTTTCTGCTTCATCCCACTTTTTCTTTTTCGTATAATATTGCCATTGAATTTTGTGAATATAAATCCCCTTTCTCAATTCCTTTCTTGTACCATTCCTTTGCCCTTATTAATATTTCCTTTTTCTTCCTCTGATTCTCCAAGCATTCCGGCTGCTGAATAAGCCCCCTCTCTCATAGGCTTCCTTCAATTTTTTTCTATTCCCTTTTCTTTATCTATATTATCATAGTACATTTGACCTATAACCATGTATATTTCTTTGTTATACTGGGCTGCTTTCAAGTAGTATTCTTCAGCTTTTTCATATTCTCTATTTTCTTCATATTTTTTCAGCCGTATCTATCCATTCTTTATACAAATCCTCTATACTCTGATTTTGTTTACCTGATTCTGAAAAAGCCTCAGATGGTTTGCAGTTTATTATCCGAACCGTCACAAAAAGCGAATAATAGCAATAATTATACCTATCACTATCCACCATGGTGATTTTTCTCCATTTTATAATTGGGATTATCTGTTATAATTTTTTTCAAATTTACCTGTTTTTCTCCTTTTTCAGTTTCATATGTTTGGTTTTTTTCAGTTAAATTAATATTTTCCTTATATTTTAAATCTTTTTCACTGTAGTCTTTCCATTATTTTTCTCTATCAAAAAGCTCTTTTCCTTTTTCTTTTCACCTTTCCAATGAAAAGTCATCAAAATCTTCCTTTTCCTTTTTATTTTTTAAAAATACATCAATCCCCTATTATAATCCCCTATTACAAAAATCCATACCAAAATAGACAATCCCGACATTTTCTTCCTCCTTCATACAATTGTAGTAATACAATTGTACAATTTATTCCATATATTTTCAATAATTTTTAGAAATAACATTCGATTTTTGAAAACTTCATTACTATATTTATATAATTGATATTTTTACAGTTGTAAAATCCCTGATATATGGTATTATTTACAATATTAATTTTTAACTGAAAAGAGGTATTTATATGAATTATAAAAAGTACAAGAAGTAACAATTTAAAGTCATCTACATTTGCTACTCTGCATGGACTTGCAAATGACGGAGGTCTTTACATTCCGGAAAATCTTCCTGATGTAAAGTTATCTTATGAAGAACTTAAAAAAACCTTTTCATATCAGGAATTATCTGAAAAATTATAAAATTATTTTTACGGAATTTTTCTGATGAAGAAATAAAACTGCAGTAAACAGTGCTTATAACAGTACTACATTTACAGATGAAATGTATCGTACCTTTTACATAAATTAAATGGTAAAAAGTAAGTTTTGGGGAACTTTTTCCATGGAAGAACATTGACATTCAAGGATCTTGCCCTTTCACTTTTTCCCTATTTTACTGCTTTTTAAGTAAGAAAAACAGAATGAAAAATAAAAGAGTTCTGATTCTTGCTGCAACTTCAGGAGATACAGGAAAAGCTGCATTAGAAGGATTTAAAGATATCGACGGTATAAATATCGTAGTATTTTATCCTAAAAATGGTGTCAGCCCTATGCAGGAAGAACAAATGAGAAAACAGAAGGAAATAACGTTGACATTGTTGCAATAAACGGAAACTTTGATGATGCTCAAAAGTGCCATAAAGTTATTTTTCCAGTGAAGAGTTTAAAAATTATGCAAGTGAACATGACATATATGTTTCTCAAGTGCAAATTCAATAAATATTGGAAGACTATTCCCTCAGGTTATTTACTATGTTTCTACTTATGTAAATCTTGTAAATTCAGGAACTATTAAAGAAGGAAAGAATTTAACATTGTTGTTCCTACTGGAAATTTTGGAAACATTCTTGCAGGTTATATTGCTAAAAAGCTTGGAATACCTGTAAGAAAATTTATTTCAGCTTCAAATAAGAATAAAGTTCTTGCTGATTTCTTTAAATCAGGAACTTATGATAAAAACAGAGATTTCTACACTACAAATTCTCCATCTCTGGATATTCTTCTTTCATCAAATTTTTGAAAGATACCTTTTATTATGCCACAGGAGAAAGAAATTCTGCAAGAACAAAGGAATTAATTGATTCCCTACTTTACAACAGAGTGTACTGTCAGTTTCTCCCTGAAGAACTTGCAAAAATTCAGAAGGAATTTTATGGAGAGTTTGCTGACAGTGAAGAAACTGCAGAAGCTATTACAAAAAGTGTAGATGATTATAAATATTTAATGGATCCTCATACTGCAGTTGCATATTCTGTATATGAAAAAGCTTTGAAGATGATAAGATTGATAAAAGATATTCATACAGTAATTATGTCTCACTGCTCATCCCATTCTAAGTTCCCTGAGCCTGTTGCAAAAAGCTCTTGGTCTTGAATTAAATGAAAATCCATATGTTACTCTGGATAAAGTAGAGCGAAATCACAGGAGTTAAGTTTCCCTGAAAAAGCTTGCTGAAGTGAGAAATTCTGATATCAGATTCTCTAATGTAATTGAAAAAGTGAAATTGCAGATTATGTATACATTTGATTTAACAGAATAAAACTTTGTACTAAAATACTATTAATATAAAAAATTTTAGGAGGAAAATCTATGCACGATGGTTGTTCAGGAAGTTTTAATGATGGAATAGAAGTTGTAGAAAAATTAAGAATGATGAGTTCAGCAATCAGCCTATGCCTGTCCTGCTGTTTTCACATGTAAGGAATCACACTAGAAATAGTAATGGATACATTTGAATATGAATGTCCTCATTGTGGGAATGGTTTATGCTGTTACACCTGCCACGCATTTGATGTTAGCAAATATTAAGTGCCGGAAAATTGAATAAATAATAAATAAATGATTTTAAACTGTTTCTTTTGATTATTATTCTTAGGAAACAGTTTTTAATATCCTAAAAATATATTGACTAATTAAGGTATTACAATAGTATTACCAAAAATAAAGAGGTGGTATTATAGGCAGTAATTACTGAAAGTATCAGAACAGAAAAACTCACAAAGTATGGCAAAAATTTGAGGGAAAATCATTATCTGAATTAATTAGGAAAAACATTGTCATCTCTGGAAGATGAATATGATGCTAAAATAGCAGATATGAAACTGGAAGAATATGAAAAATATCTGGCTTCTGGAGAAGTTTTAAATTGGGATGAGTTATAATGTATATTTAATTCCTACCCTCATTTTTGCAAAGACAATTTAAAAACTGGATAAAATTCACCAGAAAAAATCAAATCTTATCTTGAAAAATATATTGAGATAATCCTAGAAGCAGGGGAAAAATGCTGCAAAGCCAATCGAAGTGGCCAATGGAGGTATAGAATAGGAGATTACAGAGTTATTGTCAATATCCAAGATGAAAGATTGATTATACTGAGCTCTTGAAAGTAGGTCATAGAAGAAATTTATAAAGCATAAAAATGAGTTTTCAAACAGAATTTTAAAAACCTATATTTAATAGAATTTGAAACAATTATTTCTAAATATAGTTTTTATTGTCCTATTTTATCTTCAACTTTTCTATATCTGTTCAAAGCTGCACAGAATTCCTGTTTCTCGTGGCAAAAGCCAAAGTTTCCAGGATGACCCTGTATACGGTGAAATTGAGATCTAATCCAGATTTTGAAATATGTTCATAAATCTCATCAGCAGCTTCTGAAAAGGGTTAATTTCTCATCCAGAACTTATTCCTGAAATAGTCCATCATAACAGCTGATACCATTCGTCTGGCTGTCATCAACAAGCTGTTCCAGTCCTGAAATATCAATCATTTCTTTTCCATATACTGTATTTTTCCTTTAGCTTTTATTCTGTCCTCTTTTCCCTAATATTGAGCTACGTTTTAATGGAATACGCTCTGTAATCCTTTTAAAACTCGTCATTTGAAGAAAATTCTCTTTTTGCTTTTCATCACTATTTGCAATAGTTTTTAGCTTTTTCGGTTACATCCAGAGGAATATATTCATCCATCATTATAACTCTGTCAGCCACATCAAAATAATCTCCTGAACCTCCTACAATCAGTATTGTAGAAATTCAAAAATTATCATAAAGTTCCTTTACCCTGTCTATAAACGGGGTTATAGGTTCTTTTTCCTTGAACCAGTTTCTGCATCCTTCGTCACGTATCATAAAATTTGTAGCCGAAGTATCTTCATCTATGTAATAACGAAGTTCCATATTCTATTGCTTCTGACATTTGCAGCCTGTAGAGTACTTTCCACTTGCGTTTTCATGAAAATGCCAAAGTATCTTTTTCCCGAAGAGTTGTTATAAATCCGCATATATTTACCCTTTCTCATGCTTTCTTCCATCTTCCGAACGTATTTTCACTGCATCTGCTTCAGAAATTATCATTTCCCTTCCATCACCTGCTATATGATTATACACTCCTCTTTCAAGTGCCTTCAGCAAGGTTGACTTTCCATGACAACCTCCTCCACAATAAGAGTAATTCCCTTTTGAAATACCCATTCCAGTCACCTTTTTCCGCTTGGCAGACTTAATGTTACTTTCATATTCTTTCGGACTTTTAAATCGGACTCCGTTTTTCATTGGTTTATCGAAACTCCACTTTCACGTGGAAGTATTGAATCATTTGCTACAAATGCAACAAGTCCCTTTTCTTTTTCAAAACTTTTCTTATATGTTGCTGATCAAGCACAAGAATTATCTGTTCCTTAAGCAGAGTTTTATCAATATTCTTATAAACAATAGCTTTTTCAGCTATTTCAGGAAGTAGTCCTGTAAGAATATCTTTTTGCAGCTTTTCCCATTATCCTTCTTCCTGCAGCAGGAAGTCCCTAGCTCAAACCTCACTTCAATTTTTATCTTTTTATTAGTACTGATGTTCTTTCAATGTTCCTGACCACATCTATCAATGGAAATTCTTCCACTTCCACCTGTTCCAGTGCTTCTTTTTCCTTTTTCTGACTTCCTTATAAAAATTTCTTGTAAGAAAATCCGAAACTGCAATTTCCTTATCCTGTATCAGTCAGTTCTTCAGGAATACCAGAACTTTCCTTGGCATTACTATCCTCATTTTTGAAGGTAGACATATGGGTCAGACTGGACATGATCTATGGAGAAGAATATAATTATCATATTTGTACTCACCTTTTTAAGGATTTATATGCCGAATAGCTTTTTCTTTCCAGCGAAATCAGTGTTTTTCAAGTTCTCTATAATTTTTCATTTTTTTAATCTCCTATATTTCTATTATTTTTAAAATCCTGTTATCTCTGACAGATCTGCTATATCTACGAGTTGAATCAGGAAAATCCATGCTCATTGCAAACGAGGAAATCAGGAAAAATATTACTCCCTGTCACAAAAAGCAGTTCCATAATCTAAAGTTTCAGGAATTGAAGTAATTCCTGATGGAAAAAGCATCACAATAAGCCCAAAAAGTACATTCCTACACTCGAACCACTGATATATTCTTAAATTCCCTTACTATTTTGTCAGAGGTTCACCCTATATGCTTCCTCAATAAATCTTGTTATTCCAGCCCCAATTAAATATAAACCTATTACTATCGTATATTTTACTCCGCTAATCCAGTAAAATAAAAGTATAATTTCCAATATCACATTTCCAATGATTGAATATAAAGGGGTCGGATATATGGAACACCGCATTTATGTGATAATGCGCAAACTCTTGAATGAGGGTTATTTACAACTATTCCCAGTGTCTTTCCTCTGTATTATCTCCAGCTGACACCCCTGTATCAGGCATCTTATCCTTCCTATAGCCTGCGCAACTGGTGATACATTGCCAAAAGCTCCAAGAACTTTAAATATTTCAGGATAAAAATGGAAATCATAAGTCCGGCTGCTGATACTCCAAATAATGAACCAAAATATCCGAAAAGGTCTGCTGAGTCTATTTGTTGAGCCAACCAGTATCTGTCCTATAATTGCCGCTCAATCAGTCCAACAAACATTAAAAATTACAATATATAGAATATTTTCTTCCCTAAAATAAGTGTGTAATAATGAAAAGAACCATTCCTCCTGCAAGTCCTGAATACAGAAAGTGATTTATTATTCTGAGTTTTCCAAGCCTCCATGATTTCCAGCTGTTCGCCCTGTTTTCAGCCCATTTTTAATAAAAATATTCCATAATTTATTCAATCTGAAAATCTTGGTAAATGGCTTTGAAATATTGGAAAATCCTAAAGATGATACGGAACTTTTCCAAATTTTGAGATATAAATTTTCATATCCTAACACGAGTGCCATGCATCCCCTATTATAACAGGAGTAACTAGATAAAGTCCTGCCACTGATTTATAAAAATATAGAAATTCAATACATAATACAAGAAACCAAAAATATATTGGATGAGGAAAAACACCATATATTCCGTCCTCTACAGCTCTTCAGGGGAAAAGCATTCATTGGAAGCTCCCTTTCTTTTACCTTCAGTTCTGTACATTCTCTTATCATTATCGCTAACCCCTATTATAGCTATGAACTGAACCGCCATAACCTAATTTTTGGAACTTCAAAAGGCAAAGAAAGACTATTTGCCAAAAAATGAAGTATAATGGCAATACGAATATGAAAAAGTTCCATATAGCATCTTCTGTAAACCTTATTTTTACTGATTTTATCATTTCCATATAACCTCCTCATAAAGTATTTTTCCTTTTTACCATCCATTATTCCTTCTGAAAAATACTTCTTTTTCATCAATATTTCTTAGTTTCTTAGGCAATAAAAAATGAAAAATATCTTTCCTTCCCAAAGATACTTCTACTTACTATTTCATCCCTTATCCTTTTTATTCCTGATTTCAATTTTTCTATTGCTCAAGTCTAATTTCATCATCAGTATAAATGATCTCACTATTCTCAGTATAATTTTTCTCCCAGATTCTGCTTATATTTTTCATTTTTTTATACCGGACCAGCTAATCCATGTAACAGCTTCATTATCTGTATCACTTATCCATCTTCCCATTTTAGCTCAGTAGGCAGTTTCCACAAAGGCAGTGTTACATCAACATATTCGGCATATCCTTTTCCTGAATACTCTTTTCCATTCCAATTTATCTTCACATCTGCACCATTATTAGTGCGGTGCCATTTTATATATCCATTCTTTTGGAGAAAAAACAGTTCCTGAGCTCCTGTATCAGTACCACCTTCCCCTAAGTTCCTTCAAATGACAGCTTTTACTATTTTCCCATAGATGCTTCCTGCTACCTTTCTAATATTTCCCTCTAAATAAAAGACTGTTTCTGAAACAGAGGTTCTGACTTCTTCTTATATATGATACATGAATATGGAATAGTAATAATTCCTAATTTTAAACTCGCTGAATATCCACATAATTACTGCTTCTCCATCTTCAACATGACAATCAAAATAATATTTTAAAAGTCTCAAAATTTCACCTTCCTGTAAACAGTATGCTCAATAATACAAAAACAATATTTACAAAATTTTCAAAATTCCCAATTTAATAATTATAATTTTTCTTAATAAATAACTATTTTAAGTAATTCTTAAATTCATAAATATTGTTTCCTGCTTATCTCTATTATTTTTATTATGTTAGTATTCTCTTTAATGTTCTCTTTTTCCAATAACTGCTATTACAGTATACAGATCAGCACCTCTCGCTTTTCCTGTAATTACTGCTCTTAAAGGCATAATTACAGCTGCTGGATCCTTCTCCAAGTTCATCCTGTAATTCATGTAAAGAGTTTTCGCTTCTTCTTCTGTAATTTCTTCTCCAAATTTATTTAATTTTTCAATAAATAATTCTATTGATTTTTACCAATTTCTGTTTCAAGTGAAGAACGGAGTTTTTCTAATGACTTTTCTTTCTTTTTATTCATTCCTTCTTCAACTAACAGGCAATTCAAACTCATCTTTCAAAGTATATAAAAGCAATTTCAGGAATCTCTTTTAATGTGTGAGCTCCCTTCTTGAAATTTCAACTATTCTTTTAATTTTTGCATATTCTTTTTCTGATAAATTTTTCATCTTTGTAATATCCTGCCTTCACAAAATAAGGAAGTGCAAGTTTTGTAAGTTCATCAAGATCTTTCAGTCTCATATGCTGATTATTTACCCATCCTAATTTAACTAAGTCAAATACTGGACCTCCAAGCGAAATCTTATCAAATGAGAAATTTTCTACCATTTCTTCAATTGTAAATATTTCCTTATCTCCACCAAAGCTCCATCCCATTAGTGCAAGGAAATTAAGCAGTCCTTCCTTCAGATATCCTTCTTCAACATAATAATTCATTGATACAGGATTTTTTCTCTTGGATATCTTTGTCTTATCAGCATTTCTAAGCAATGGCATATGATACCATTTTGGCTCATCCCATCCAAATGCTCTATATAACTGAACGTGTTTAGGCGTAGAAGCAATCCATTCTTCTGCCCTTATTACATGAGTTATTCCCATTAAATGGTCATCTACTATATTTGCCAAATGATATGTAGGGAATCCATCTGATTTTAGCAGAACCTGATCATCAATCTTACTGTTTTCAAATACTATATCTCCTCTTAATTCATCGTGAACTATAGTTTCCCTTCATATGGCATTTTAAGTCTTATTACATAAGGTTCTCCTGCAGCCAGTTTAGCTTCAACTTCTTCTTTTTTGAAAGGTTTCTGCAATGACCGTCATATCCAGGTGCCTGTTTCATTGCAACCTGTCTTTTCCCTTAATTTCTGTAGTCTTTCAGGAGTACAGAAACAATAATATGCTTCTCCTTTTTCTACTAATTTTTCAGCATATTCCTTATATATTGAAAAATCTTTCAGACTGTCTGTATGGACCTTTGTCTCCTCCTATATCCGGACCTTCGTCATAATTAATTCCCAGCCATCTCATCATATCAAATATCTGCTGTTCCGAAGTTTCGGAAAATCTTGTCCTGTCAGTATCTTCTATTCTTAACAGGAAATCTCCATTATTGTGTTTTGCAAATACATAGTTAAATAGCCCTATATAAGCTGTTCCTACGTGAGGATCTCCTGTAGGTAGAAGGTGCTATTCTAACTCTAACTCTTTTTCAGACATAATTTCTTTCTTCTCCATTCATTTATTACTTTTATTTATATATTATATAACACTTTTTACAATCTCGCAACTGTCTTTAATATTTTTTTCATAATTTTTTCACATATATTTTATATATTCTAAATCAGAAAATATAGCTCTATATGACAAAAATATCCTATTATCCCCTTATAAAATTTCAAATATTCATTTATAAAGTTATTTATATCTCCGTCCATTACTTTATCTATATTTCCTTCTTCAGCCTTAGTTCTATGATCCTTTACCATTTTATACGGATGAAATACATAAGATCTTATCTGGCTTCCCCATTCAATCTTACTGTCAGTTCCTTTTAAATCTTCCATTTCCTTTTCCCTTTTTTCAAGTTCCATTTCAAATAATTTTGATTTCAGGATTTTTCATGGCAGTTTCCTATTTTTATCTGGGATCTTTCCTTTTGACACGTAACTACTGTATTTGTAGGAATATGGGTAATCCTAACTGCAGAATCTGTAGTATTTATATGCTGTCCTCCTGCTCCACTTGCCCTGTATGTATCAATTTTTCAATCTTCTGTTTTAATCTCGATTGAAACATCATCATCAATTTCAGGAACAACGTTTACAGCGGCAAAAGATGTATGCCTTTTTCCATTTGAATCAAAAGGCGATATACGTACAAGTCTGTGGACTCCTTTTCTCCCTTTTAAATATCCGTAGGCATAATTTCCTTTTATATTTAAAGTTATACTCTTTAATTCCTGTCTCTTCTCCCTGATGTACTATCTAAAAATTTCAACTTTAAATCCATTATGATAAGACCATCTGTCATACATTCTGTAAAAGCATTTCTGCCCAGTCACATGCTTCAGTCCCACCTGCTCCTGAATTTATAGTCAAAATCGCATCATTCATATCATATTTTTCATCAAGTAACAGTTTAATTTTAAAACCTTGTATTTCATTTTCAGTTTCTACTATTTTTTTCTTCTAATTCATTAGTGTAGAAGTATCTCCCATTTCAACAAACTCAATAAGCATAATAACATCTTCATTCATGGAATTTATTTTTCTCATATTCTTCCAGTATTTTTTCTGCTATTCAGTTCCTTTAAAAATATCCTTACTCCTGTCATTATTCCAAAAATTCTGATCAAAAGTTTTTTCTCTAAATCTGAAATTTTTCTTCTTTAGAAAATCCAGGTCAAAGGTGCCTCCTGATTTCCTCAATTTCAGCATTGTTCTGTTCATTTTTCTTCTTGATTTTCAAATATATCCATATTCATCTCTTTTTCCTATAAAAATTATACCCGAAGATATAATTTTTTTCATTATAAATTTATTTCCTAAATTATTATTTTTTTGGTCTTAATCCCTCCACTATTTTCTTAGTTTCAGTATCATACCATACTTCGTTTACTAAATCTTCTTTTTTTGCAAATGTCAATATATTGTTTAATGTAGTTTCAACTATGTTATTTAATGCTTCTTCTGTAAGGAAAGCCTGATGCGAAGTAACAATTACATTGTTAAATGTGAGAAGTCTTGCCAGAACATCGTCTTCCATAACCTTTTCCAGATTCATCTTCAAAGAAGTAATGTCTTTCATTTTTCATAAACATCAAGACCTGCTCCACCAACTTTTTCTACTTTTCAGTCCTTCAATTAGTGCTTCCGTATCTATCAGTCCACCTCTTCCAGTATTTATGATTATAACTCCATCCTTCATTTTTAGCTATAGTTTCTGAATTTATCATATGCTTTGTATCCGGGAAATAAAGGACAGTGTAATGAAATAACATCAGACTGTTCGTACAGTTCTTCCAGTGAAACATATTTGAAATTTTCTTCCTTTGCAGCCTGTTCATTTGGGAACTTATCATAAGCTATAACATTCATTCCTAAACCGTTTAGAAGCCTTTATAAATATTCTTGCTATCTTCCCTGTTCCAACTATTCCTGCAGTCTTTCCATTTAATACTACTCCTGTAAGTCCTACTAAGCTGAAGTTTCCTTCCCTAGTTCTGTTGTATGCCTTATGAATTTTTTTCTGTTTACCCCCATCAGTAACGCAAGCGAATGTTCAGCAACTGAATATGGAGAATATCAGGTACTCTAAATACCCTAACTCTGTTATGGTATGCCGCCCTAATGTCCACATTGTTATATCCTGCCGCTCTTATTGCTATTGCTCTTACCCCATTTTTTTGAAAGAATGTTTATAACCTTCTCATTCAAATCATCATTTACGAATGTGCAAACCACATCCTGATATTTTTGTTAACATGACGTTATTTAACGTAAGTTTTTCTTTGAAAATATGTTATTTTTCGCCCCTGTATTTTTTTGTTCCATTTTTTTCAAAAAAACTCGATATCATAAGGTTTTTGCATCAAAAACCACTATTCTCATCTAGACTTCCTCCTACACTTTATTATTATTAATTATAGCAAAAACTGAGAATAAGCAATCACGAAATTTACTTTTTCTTTATCATGGAATAATTTTTAAAAATAACAAAAACTACCTCAAAAAAATAAAGATTAATAAAAAAACTATATCTATAAATTTTAACAAATGAGCTAGATATAGTTTTCTATATTTTAATTTTTTTATTTTTGAGGTAGCTTTTTCTCAGATTATTTTAAAAATTAAAACTATTTTGCTTTTTGAATATCTTTTCAGCAACAGCATCCCAGTTAATTACATTAAAGAAAGCAGTTATGTAATCAGGTCTTCTGTTCTGGTAATTTAAATAATATGCATGTTCCCATACATCTATTCCTAAAATAGGTGTACCTTCTGAACATGAGCAGCAAGTAGCTCCTGGCATTAAAGGATTATCCTGGTTAGCAGTTGAAGTAACTCTTAATTCTCCTTTTTTTATTAACAACAAGCCAAGCCCATCCTGATCCAAATCTTGTTGCCGCCGCTTTTGAAAATTCTGCTTTAAATTCTTCAAAGCTTCCAAATTTTTCATTAATTTTTTCAGCTAATTCTCCTGTTGGTTCTCCACCTGCATTTTGGTCCCATTACTGTGAAGTAAAGGTTATGGTTGTAGAATCCTCCACCATTATTTCTTACTGCACCTCTTATTGCTTCCAGGCAATGCATCTAAATTTGAAAGAATTTCTTCAATTGGTTTTTCTAAAAATTCAGGTGCATTATTTTTTTAACGCGTCATTTAAGTTGTTTTATGTATGCTGCATGGTGCTTTCCATAATGGATTTCCATTGTTTTTTGTGTCAATATTTTGGTTCTAATGCATCAAATGCGTAAGGTAATTTTTACTTGTTCAAACATTGTTATCACTCCTCATTTTTATTTATATAATTTATTTTAACATACAAATTATATAAAATCAAAACAAAAATTATTTTTGCTCCTGATTTTTTCAATTTTCAAAAATTTATTCTTTTACAATGTATCCCACGCTTCTCACTGTTTTTATAATTTTTTGATCATATCCCTTATCTATTTTTTTGCTCTAAGGAAGTTTATGTAAACATCTACTATATTACTTTCAGTTATAAAGTCGATGTCCCATATTTTTTTCAGAAATCATCGTTCTTGTAAGTACTCTATTTTTATTTCTTAGGAAATATTCCAGTAATAAAATTCCTTATTTGTCAGTTCAATTTCTTTCCTGCTCTTTTTACTTCCCTGTTAATAGATTTAATGTTAAATCATACGCTGATAACAGTTCTGAATTATCATTGTTTTAATTTTTTTAGTTAATACTCTTACAATAGCTTTTTATTTTTGCTGAAAGCTCTTCAAGTCTGAAGTCATTGTAAATATAATCATCTATTCCTTTTTAACAGTGCTTCTGTCTTAGAATATCTGTCATCATTCTGAATAGACAGTAACATCATAGCTATCTTTTTATACTTTTAGCACATCACTGATCACATCAACAAAATTATCAAAAAGAATTTACATCAAGTATAACTAAATCAATAGATTCTGTCTTTAGTTCTTCAAATAATTTTTCTTCTGAGTCAGCCAATATTACGCTAAAACTTAATTCTTTTAATAATTGTCCCACCACTAATCTTGACTTTTTCATTCTCATTATAAACTAATATTTTCATTTCTTTTCCTTTCTCCAAAATTTTGAAATATATTTTCAGCCGAAATATCCTCTACGTATAAGATATTTCCATACTCTATAGCTGTTCTAATAAATTTGTTATAATTGAATTCATTTTTCTTGCAGCCATAGAATCTGTTCCGACATAAGGTATTCCTGTATCTCCAGCTTCAACAATACTTACATCCATCGGAATGGAACCCTAGGAAATTGGATTTTGTTTCTTCAGCCATTTTTCAGCACCACCCTTTTTGAATATATTCACTTCCTTTCCACAATCAGGACATACAAATCCACTCATATTTTCCACTATACCTAATAATTTTCAGATTTAGCAGTCTTGCAAACTTCACTGTACGTCTTGAATCAAGAAGTGAAACATCCTGAGGTGTAGTAACAACTACAGCCTTTGCATCAGGTCCTATATTTTGTGCAATACTTAAAGTTTCGTCTCCTGTTCCCGGTGGCAAATCTACAACTAAAAAGTCTATTTCTCCCCATTCAATTCCTTCCAGCATTTCAGAGATTGCTCCCATTTTCTGAGGTCCTCTCCAAATTATCGGATCATTATCCGGAATAAAAAAGCTTAATGAAGATATTGCCAGATTGTCTGTAACTGGTAAAGGCATTGATATTGAAGGAAGTTTTATTCCTTCTTTCCCCAGCATCAGCGGCACATTCGGTCCATGAAGATCTGCATCAAGTATTCCTACTTTATACCCTCTTAATGATAATCCGTATGCAAGATTAACTGAAACTGTAGATTTTCCAACTCCACCTTTTCCGCTCATTACTGCAATTCTATGTTTAATTTTAGACATTTTTCCGTTATTCTTTTTCTTTCATCTAAATTTGGATTTCCGTGCATTAAATTCCTCCTGATTAATTTACTATACATATAATTAAAACATATACTGAAACAAAAACAAGTTATTTTTAATCATATTTTTTTCTATTTTATGGTATAATGCAATTCCCTACCTCAAAAGAAAGTGAAAATAGATTTTCTTTTGAGTAACTCATTACATAACTCAAAAACTTCAAACACAGTATTTTTACGTAGACAGCCAGGGGGAATAGATTAATACTTTTTAAAATAAAATTTTTCCAAACATATAAGTTTTTTTCACAAAACGAAAATTATTCTATGTCACATTCAAATTATTCAAATTAACAAATTTTATAATTTATCAATTTTCACTACTTTTTAATTATACCCTCAGTAATGTCATTTGTCAACTGGATTATTTTTAATTTGGCCTTGTATCTACAAGTCTTTCAGCTCATTCTTATTTTTTTATTTATCATATTTTTTATTACATTTTTATAAGTCGTTTATTTTTATAAAAATTCTTTTTCAAACTCTACTTCACTTAAAAATTCTTACTCCTAATTTTTCAGCCTTTTTCCAATTTACTTCCTGCCTTTTTCACCTGCAATAAGAAAAATCAAGATTTTTGAAACACTGAAAGATAATTTCCACCTTTTGCCAGGATAATATCCTTTATTTCTTCCCTTTATATTTCTCCAGTTTACCAGTTGCAAGGAAATTTTTACCTTTATAGGATTGTCTTTCAATTTCTTTTTTTCTTCAACTGAGTCATATTCAAATTTTAAACCTATTTCCTTTAATTTCAATATTTTTTCCCAGTTATTTTCATTTTTTTAGATATTCATGTACTGCAACAGAAGCTTTTTTTCTCCTATTCCTTTAATTTGTGTTAATTCCTCAACAGATTTTTTTCCTTCAGAATATCAATACTTCTAAAGTTTTTGTTAGAAGATTTGCATTAAATTTTTCCAACAAAAAGGTATTCTCAAAGCATATAAAACTTTATTATACTCTCTATTTTTACTTTCTTCAATGCTGTTCAATAAATTTTCTACACTCTTTTTACCCATTTTTCAAGACCTTCAAGCTCTTCTTTATAATTTTTTAGTGAATAAATATCTACAACTGTTTCTATTTTTTTCAGTTCAATGAACTTTTCAACTATTTTTTCACCAAGTCCTGTTATGTTCATGGCATCCCTTGAGACAAAAATATTCTATTTCCCTTTTTACTTTTTCAGGACAAAGGGATTTGGACATTTTAGTGCAACCTGGCCTTCCTCTTTTATAAGTTTTTGTATCACATACAGGGGCATTCTACCGGAATTTCTATATTCTTCTCACTTCCATTCCTGTCATCAAACACCACATTTACAACCTGCGGAATTATTTCTGCAGCTTTTTCTATTATTACATTATCTCCTATTTTTATATCTTTTCTTCTTATTTCATCAAAATTGTGAAGACTTGCACGTTTCACTACTGATCCTGAAAGATTTACCGCTTCAAGCTCTGCAACTGGTGTTATCACCCCTGTTCTTCCCACCTGCAAAGTTATGTCATAAAGTTTTGTTTTACCTGTTCAGCAGGAAATTTATATGCAATAGCCCATCTAGGACTTTTTGTTGTATATCCCAGTTCATTATAATAGGAAAAATCATTTACCTTTATTACAAGACCGTCTGTTTCATAATCAAGTTTTTCCCTTTCTGTATGCCATTTATCTATTGCCATTTCCAGTTTTTTTAAAAATCACTGTATTTTTCAAATACTTTAGTTGTTTTTAAATCCAAGACTTTCTATATAATCTATACTTTCCTCATGAGTTTTCACTCCAAAATTTTCAGGACTTACCAAATAATATAAATAACAGTCTAGTCCCTTTCTTTCACAATACTGCTGTCAAGCTGTCTTATTGTTCCAGCTGCGGCATTTCTCGGATTGGCAAATACATCTTCCCCGGCTTCTTCCCTTTCCTGATTAACTTTATTGAAATTCGAAATAGGAAGCACAACTTCTCCCTTACTTCTATATTTACAGGTTGTTTCAACCTTTTTGGGATTGACTTTATTTCCCTTATATTTTCAGTAACATCTTCTCCTACTTGGCCATCTCCCCTTGTAATTCCCTGCTTCAATACACCCTTTTCATATATCAGGCTTATACTCAGTCCATCCAGTTTTAATTCAAGTATATATTCCAGCTTTTTATCCAGTCCTATTATCTTTCTTGCCCTCTGATCAAAATCTTCTATTTCTGAAATATTGTATGTGTTTGATAAACTCAGCATTGGAACCTTATGAGTTACTTTTTGAAAACTTTTTCACTTACAGTTCCTCCTATTTTTCCGTAGGGAGTTACAGCATCTCCTGAAGCACTTTCCCTATTGTATATTTCCTTAAGTTCAGGGATTTCCCCTCTTCAAGATCTTTCAGCTCCCTGATTAATTTATCATATTCTGCATCAGAAATAAGTGGAGCATCTTCATCATAATAGGCTTTTATTGTGTTTTTCTATTTCATTTCTCAATTTACGGTATTTCTCATATGTATCTTCATTGTTTTCTGATTTATTTTCTATATTTTTTTATTTTCAGCATCAAATAATTTTTATCTTCTAAAAATTTCTTCATCTTCATTTTTTTCTTTAATGTATCAAATAAATTCACACTTCCACCTCTATCTCAATTCAATTATATTTAGTATTATACTACATCTTTTCTAATCTGTATATTTGAAATTTTATATCTGTATTATTTTTCCAAAATATGCTATTATATAAGAGTAACAAAATCTAATAAGGAGGTTTTTAATTATACCTGATATTTAGGTATAATCATGAAAAAAATGTCAAAATAATATTACAAATGATAAAAATTGATATATTAAGCTTAAATCTTGAAAAATTGCAGGAAGTTTTTGTCATTACAGGCTTGAAAAATTTAATGCGACACAGGTTTTTGACTGGCTTTCACAACAAACTTGTTTTTGATTTTTGATGGATTTACTAATATTTCAAAATGACAGGGAAATATTGAAAAACGATTTTATCTGCCTAAACTTGAATATCGGACTCATCAGATTTCTGATGATAAAAATACAGAAAAATTTCTTTTGAATTAGGGATAAAAGGCTTTATAGAAAGTGTTCTTATTTCCCATAAAAACTAGGCATACACTTTGTGTTTCTTCACAGATAGGATGTCTTCTTGGATGTGATTTCTGTGCTACTGCAACTATGAACTATGAAAAGAAATCTCGATATTTCAGAAATTCTTTTACAGTTCTACTATGTCAAAAGTTATTTGTCTAAAAGAGGAGAAAAACTTGGAAATGTTGTATTCATGGGGATGGGAGAACCTTTTTCTAAATTATGACAATGTTATTGGAGCAATTAACATACTAAATTCTGAAAAAGGCAAAATTTTTCCAAGAGAAACTTTACTATTTCCACAAGTGGAATAGTACCAGGAATTAAAAAGATTTACAAATGATGAACCTCAAATTAATCTGGCGATTTCCCTCCATTCTGTAAGAGATGATGTCAGAACGGAAATTATGCCTATAAATAAAAAAATGGAATATAAAAGAACTCAAGGATACTCTTCTGGAATATCAGAAAAATCAAAAAAATAGGATTACATTTGAGTATATTCTTATTGACGATATGAACTGTGAAACAAAAGATGCCTTTGAACTGATAAATTTCTTACGTTCTTTTCCTGCCTTTGTAAATCTTATTCCTTACAATCCTGTAGCAGGAAAAATTTACAAAGACTCCACCAAAAAGAAACAGAAAGGAGTTTTATAATTTGCTTAGGAAAAATATTAATGTTACACTGCGTGAAACAAAAGGTCAGGATATTGCAGCGGCTTGCGGGCAGTTAAAAGCAAAAAAGGAGATGAGCAGTATAAATGAAAAACAACAAAGACACTAATATACAGGAGAAAAAAGTTCTTGTAGAAGAGAAGTATATCTTTCCTTTTTCATTAAACTTTTTGTATTTCTCATAATAGTCGGTGCAGGAGTTGTTTCATATATGATTTATAGTATCAAGAAGGAAACTCCTACGGAACTGATTGAAAGCTACAGTCCTATTTCACCTTCGGTTATATACGATATAAATGGAAATCAGCTGGATACAATAATTGTTGAAAATCGTTCTCCTATTAGTATAAACGATATTCCAAGACATGTTCAGGATGCTTTTCTGGCAATAGAAGACAGAAAATTTAGAACACACCATGGATTTGACTTTGTACGTACAGGAAGAGCAATGTTTCTTACACTTACAGGACGTCGTCGTGAAGGTGGAAGTACTCTTACCCAGCAGCTTGCTAAAAATGCCTTTCTGACTCCTGAACGTGCATGGATAAGAAAAAGCAAAGAAGCTATTCTAGGGCGATTGAAATTGAAAGAAAATATACAAAAGATGAGATATTGGAAAATTATTTAAATACAATCTATTTTGGACAGGGAGCATATGGAATTAAAAATGCCTCCATAAGATACTTTAATAGGGAGCCTAAAGACCTTACAATAGCACAGGCCGCTGTACTGGCAAGTTTACCAAAGTCTCCTACAGTATTCAAAAATAGAAAATGCTGTTGAAAGGGAGCAGCTTGTCCTTCTACAAATGAGAAAATTTTGGATTTATTACAGAACAGCAGTATGAAGAAGCTAAAGCTGAAAAATTCAGTTTGTAAATGGGAATATTAAAAATAAAAATGAAGAGGAACAAATTTCAACTTCAAATATTGCTCCTGAATTTACTACAATTGTATTGAGTGAAGTAAAAAGATTCTTAAGGTTGCAGATGATGATCGAAGTTTATATTTGACGGATATAAAATATATGCTGCAGTTGATTTAAATATGCAGAATGCCGCTTATAAAGCCTTCAACAGTAATTACAACATGAGAAGAAGGGAAAAATTAAATGGTGCTTTATTTTCAATTGATCCAAGCAACGGTTTCGTAAAAGCCATGGTTGGAGGAAAAATTATAAAAAGGTGAATTTAACAGGCTTTAAGTGCAATGAGACAGCCCGGTTCATCATTTAAACCATTAATTTATCTTGCCGCCCTTCAGAAAAATATGAATATGGGTAATGTAATGGAAGATTCACCACTTACTACTCCAGGATGGTCTCCAAAAAACTATGATGGAAAATTTAGGGATAGTATGACTCTTGCTAAAGCATTAGAAATTTCAAACAACGTAATTCCTGCAAAAACTTCTTCAATTTGTAGGTATTGATGCAGTTGAAAAAAATATGGCGTGATTCAGAGTTGTAGGTGAAATTTCCCTAAAGATTTAACACTTGCACTAGGTTCCATACAACAAAACCAATTGACATGGCTTTTATTTTATGCAGCCCTTGCAAATGGTGGTTTCAGGTAACTCCTCAATATATATCAAAATTGAAAAATAAATTTGGTGAAATTATTTATGAGGCAAAACCTCAGAAGAAGAAAATATTTGAACCTGAAGATGTTACAATACTTACATATATGCTTCAAAATGCAGTTAATTACGGTACAGGACAAAGTGCAAAAGTATTTAAAAATGGAAAACTTATTCCAATGGCTGGAAAAACAGGAACTACCAGTGATTAGTGTTTCTGCATGGTTTACAGGTTATACTCCTACCCTTGCTACAGTAGTTTATGTGGAAATGATGATAATAAATCCATGGGTGGAGGAATGACTGTGGAGCCGCAGCAGGTCCTATATGGAAAAACACATGCAGTCAGTAGTAAATATTGAAAACTACAATGTCGGTTTCTTTTGAGTTTATTGATGATTATATTAAAAGAAAAGACTTAACTTTAGAGAAATTGATTTAAAAATAGGTCTTCTGGATACAGACGGTGTAGATAGGAGAACTGCTTTTATTTAAAGCTGGAACTGAACCTATTAGAATATGAAGGTAAATTTAAAGGCGGAATAACATATTAATTGATTGAGGAGCTATCTCAAAAAATAGCTCCTTCTTTTTATCTAAGTAATAAAAATTATATTTATATTATTTACAATTTCACAATATAAATATGTTATCTATAAGTTGAAAATTATAATAAATAAATATAATTTTTTATTTTCTATTTACATTTTTGGAATTAATTTCTTACCTCTCAATGCTAATGGCATAGTGAAATACACAGACTTATCATCAGCTTATCTTTTACCACTACTGAACTCTTTGAATTCAGTAATTTCAGTTCTGTCACTTTACCACCAATAATTGAAATATAATCTACCAGAATTTAACATTTAATGAAATTTTTTAAATTTTCACCTTCCTGTATTGTTGAAAGTTCTTCTTTTATCTTGGCATTTTCACTTATACCCGTAAGTATAAGTTTATTATTTTCAAAACTGAAAAATACCACCATTTTTGAATCCTTTATTATCTCTAACGAATATTAATGTTCTTTTTCAATACTGACAGAAAATCTTTTGTATTTAAAAAGAATTTTCTTATCATGCTGGGCACTTTTTCAATATTGATTTGTAATCTGGAAACTGTAATTCTATTACTCTTGTTAAAATTTCTACATTCGAAAATTTAAAAATACCTTGTTCCGTCAGATTTAAAGCTTTATAGTTTCTTCATCTATAAGTTTCATTATTTTTTATTAATCCGTCGATTGTTTTTAAAGGAATACTTACACTTAATCCTTCCTTATTCTTCTGATTTTTCTTCCAGTTCCTCTTCAATGTAAGTAAGTCTGTAAGTATCAGAAGAAACAGCTTAAGCTTATTATCCTCTATTTCAAGTCTTATACAGTTTACTCGCAAGATTTTTCTGCATCTGTTGAAGCTGAAATTTTTACATTTTCTATATTTGCGAGAAGTTTCATTTTTTCAAAAGTATATTCTACTCCCATTTCAAATCTTGAAGGTGTAGGATAATTTTCCGCATCATAAAGGGAAAATTCAGTATTTGTACTGTCTGTTCTTATTATAAGCTTTCCTTGTTCTTTCAATTAATTCTATTTTTCATCAGTTATCTGTTTTAAAAATTCTTCAATCAGCTTATGTTTTATTACTATTTTTCCCTCGGAATTTATCTCACCTGAGATTTCAGTATTAATTGATAATTCAAGATCTGTTCCTTCAATATTATACAATTTTTCTTTGGCCTCTATATAAATACCTGAAAGTACTTCCCTTATTTTATTTTTCTGTTACTGAATTTTTCAACTATCTGAATAGCTTTTAAAATTTCTTTTTCTATCAACTTCAACATTAAGCTATGCATAATCTCCTCCTTTTAGTTTTTTATTTCGTTACAGTATTTCTTTATACTCTTTAAAATGATTTTTCAATTTTATAATTGCCTTTTTTCTATTTGTCTTACTCTTTCCCTTGTAATGTTTAAAATAGAACCTATTTCTTTTTAGAGTGTGTATTTTATTATTATAAAGACCATATCTCAGTTCAAGTATCTCCTTTTCCCTTTCTGTAAGGGTATTGTCAAGCAGATCTCTCATTTCTGATAACTGATCTTCCTTAATAATTTTTCTTCAACATCATCATTTTTTTCCCAATGATATCTTCCAGATAAATATTATCTCCTATTGTTTCATTTAGGGATATTACATCCTGAAATTCATTTTAAAAAGAAGGATTACCTTACTTTCCTTCAATTCCACTTCCTTTTGCAATGTATGAAGTTGACGGGGATTCCCCATGTAGTGCTACATAATCTGTAATTACTTTATTTACTTTGCAAGCTGTTCGTATTTATAGGAAGGTATTCTTATATCTCTTCCTGTATTAATTATCGCTTTCTTTATAGACTGTTTAATCCACCATACTGCGTATGTAGCTAAATCTATGTCCCTTAGTATAGTCAAATTTATTTATTGCCTTTATTAATCCTATATTTCCCTCACTAATCAGGTCAATTAGCGGAAGACCGTTACCAAGTGACTTTTTGCAGTACTTATAACCAGCCTTAAATTTGATAAAATTAATAACTGTCTCTGCCTGCTCATCATTTTTCTTCTCTAATTTTTCTTTAAAAGTTCATATTCCTCTTCTTTTGACAGCAAATGAAATTTCTGAATATCACTCAAATAGAGAGAAATCAAATTTAAATTATTCTCTTCCATATATCAGCTCCGTTGTTATTATCTTGTTAGTACAATATACTTATTCTTATGCTAATCATCACAATATTTCATCGCAGTAATTTTAAACAAATTCTGATTTGAGGTTTCTACTCATGAATAATGAAACTAATTCATTTACAGGTTTTCCTTTATAAATCACTTCATATAAAGCAGAAAAAAATAGGTGCATTTATATTCTGTTCCTTTATAATTGCATATAGAGCCTTTATAGTTTCTGCACCTTCAGAAACCATATTCATATTTGCAGTTATATCTTCTATTTTTTTCACCTTTTTCCAAGTTTTTTCTCCTACATATCTGTTTCTACTGTGGTTACTTGTACATGTTACGATTATATCACCAAGACCCGAAAGTCCCATAAAAGTTTTTTGGATTTACATCATAATACTTACTTTATTTCAAATATTTTCGTTTATTCCTCTAGTAATCAAAGCAGCCTTAGAGTTATCTCCAAAACCCTAATCCATCAGATATTCCTGCAGCAATTGCCAGACAGTTTTTAACGCTCCGCCCAGTTCTGCTCCAGTAAGATCTGTTCCGGTATAAACTCTGAAATATTGGTTACTGAATATTTTTCTGAACCTGTATTGCCGAATTTTTCATCCCTAGACACTGCCAAAATTGCTGACGGAAGTTTTCATCGCCACTCTTCAGCATGAGTCGGTCCGGCAAGCAGGACATAACTGTATTCTTTATCTCCGAGTTCTTCTGCCACTACTTCAGAAATTCTTTTTCTTACTTGAAATTTCAATTCCTTTCGCGACATTGACTAATATTATATTATAAATCAGACAATTTTTTTCAACCTTTTTAAAACTGCCCGTAAAAATTGTGTAGGTGTAGCTAATAAAATGACATCAATTCTGCCATATTTTTCTTCATCAGAAAGAACTTCACAATAATTATCTACTATTTTTTTAGCTCATCCGGTAGTTTAAATTCAAATGAAAAATAGGATTTTTTCTTTTCTATTTTCATTATTTCCCTATTTTTCGTTATGTTCCCACAGATAGACATTACTGCCATTTTCCACCAGCAATTTAGCTAGACAACTTCCCCAGCTTCCTCCACCTATTACTAACACATTTTTTCATTAAATACACCTGCCCTTATTTTTATTTATTGTAAATTTTGATTCTGTACCATTTAATAAACGTTGAATATTACTTTTATGTTTAACAATTATCAGTACTGCAATTATTCCTCCAAAAATAGTGTAAGGAATATCTCCATACAGGAAGAAAATAAATATTGGCAATGATGTTGCGGCTATTATTGAAGAAACCGAAACATATCTTGTCAGTGCAAATATTATCAAAAATACCACCGCTGCAAGTAACAGAGCTTTTGGCACCAGGACAGTAAACACTCCAACTGTTGTTGCAACTGCTTTTCCTCCCTTAAATTTCATGAAAACTGAAAAACTGTGTCCTATAATTGCAAATATTCCAATCATTATAGAATCTAAATTTGATATTCCTGTCATATTTCCGAGTAAATCTGCCTTCATAAAAAACGATAACGCAACCGGTATTGCTCCTTTGGAAATATCAAGTATCAATGTAAGTATTCCCAGTTTTGCTCCAAGAACTCTTGCGGCATTTGTAGAACCTGTATTTTTACTACCGTGTTCCCTTTACATCTATTCCCTTTGAAAACTTTTTCTCATCCAAAGAGCATTAGGAATACCTCCCAGAATATAGCAAATGCCATCAATACAATTGTATTCATAAACTTATACCATCCATTCTTTTATTTATCTAATTTTTGAATTTTTCTTCTTCTTTTCTTTTTAATTTTCTCAATTCAACATATAAGAAAAATCAGTAGCACTATCGCAAAACAGTAAATCTGTAAATGGCTGTGCATACCATACTCCATCCATTTCCATATTCTTGAAAAGATTACCATAACAAGAAGAAATATTACAACTTGACGTAATAAATTCAATATTACTGCATATCTTGGTCTTCCTGTAGACTGATAGTAGTTTGGATTATTATTCCCAATGATGCAGGAATTACCAATGAAAAATAAATTCTCAAGGCTTTTATACCTTCGTAAAGACCTTCCACTGTACTTTTTTCATTAAAAAATAGTATAAGTTCCCTAGGTATTAGCATCACTACAATCCAAAATATGGCAGCTGAAAAAAGTCCCATAGCAACTGCTATAAGAAGAGCTTTTCTTACCCTCCTGTAATTTTCCGCTCCATAGTTAAACCCAATTATAGGCTGTATTGCCTGTGCCACTGAATAGACAGTCATTGTCATTACCGGCAGGTAGGAATTTATAATTGTCATTACAGCTACTCCATAAGTTCCTCCATTTGTTTCAACTATTTTATTTGTTACAAGTCCCACAAGTGAACTTGCCATCTGTAAAAGAAACGGAGACATACCGATTGACAATATATCCTTTACTACTGGATACGATAATTTCATATTTTCTTAATTTAAGCTTTAAAGAACTTGTCTCCTCCAGCTTATATCCAAAAAGATTAATTTTAATTGGAAATTTTTCCTGCTATTATAAAATACATTACAAAAATTGCAGAAAGGATATTTCCTATTAAAGTGGCATAAGCTGTACCTTTCTATCCCCGTATGCAGAATCACTACTGCAACATAATCAAGTATAATGTTAGTTATTGCACCGACCATCATTGAAAACATTGCAACTCTTGGAGTTCCTGCAGCATTTAAAACATTTGTAAGACCATAAGAGAAAAATAATGGGAGTATTGCATACATTATTATCTCAAGGTAGGTTTTTTGCATAAGGCAATGTTTCTGCATTTGCTCCTGAATAAAGAAGAATAGTGTCAAGATTTATCATCATCAGTATATAAAGAACTATACCAAGTATTGCAAATATTGTTATTGTGTTTCCCAATATTTTTTTCAGCTTCTTCACCCTTTTTTTCTGACCAAGCCTTATAGATACCACAGCTCCTGATCCTACTCCTACAAGCATTGCAAATGCTATAAAAATCATGACTATATAAAAGGCTACTCCTGCTCCTGCAAGAGCTTTTTTCACTTATTTTTCCAACAAAAATCTGTCTACAATATTATAGAGCACTACTACAACCGAACCAATAAATGTTGGTATAAAATATTTTATGCAAAAGCTTAAAAATCGAATCATCATTTAATTCATTATGCTTTTTATCCATATCTATTCCTCTAATTTTTATTTATTATCTTTTATTAAATATTCTGCTAATTTTTGGAAGCACTCCGCTATTTCCAAGTTTTTTTCCCTTTTCCTTTTCCAGTATTACAACTGTTTTTTCCTTATTTTCTTCCATTTTTTTACATTCTGAAAGCAACCTGACCACAGTAAAATCCTCCTGCAGCAGTTCTGAAAACACTTCTTCCTTTGCATTTAAATTAGTCAATGAAATATATTTTTATTTTCAATATTTTTTTCTTGTAATAAAGGCATTTATAAAAGATGTTTTATAAACTACTATTACAGGTAATCCTGTCAGCGAAACTTCAAATGTCACTGTCCCTGAAGTTGCTATTGCATATTTGCATCTGTCACGTAATTCAGAAATTGAATCAAAACTTATTTCTAAATTTTTCAATTTTAGACAGATCAGTATCCTCAATATATTTCAAATGTGACTTATCAGCAAATTTTACTATAAACTTTTCATTTTTCATTTCTTCTGATTTTTACCAGTTTTATAATTTCAGGAAAAAAACTTTGTAATTTCCTGTTTTCTGCTTCCTGGTAACAGAAGTATATCATTTCTAACTTATTTGAAAATACATATTTATCAACTAGAGGATTTCCAAAATACTTTACATCCATTCCAGTTTCTTTCTGTTTACTATCAAAATATTCCTTTTCAAAAGGAAAAATAACAATCACATCATCAAATTTCATAAGTTTCTTTATACGTTTTTCCCCATGCCCATACTTTTGGCGGTATATAGTATATTGTTCTACATCTGGAAGATTTTTCTTTATAAGTTCAAAAAAATCTCAGGTTAAATCCTCCAAAGTCCACAAAAATAACAGTTTCTAATATCATTTTTCCCTAATATAATCCAGATATTCTTCTGCCTTCTGCTTAAAAATATTTATATTTTTCAGAGCTTCACAAATCCCATAATATCATTGTCCTTTATGTGATTTATTTTTATTGCACCTGCATTTATTGAATTATCTCCAACTACTCCACAAAAATTCAAGATTTGGATCCTGTTTTTCTCATTTCTTCAATAATATATGATAAATGAAGGTCTCCAGACATTTCTCCGCATGAAACAAATATTTTCTTTTTTTATTTTTTTCATTTATATTCCTTTATTTTTCTCACAATTTTATTAATCGTTTATTTTTATTCCCTTTATAAATATTTTTGTTTTTGTTTGCAAATTCTATAACTTCCTTCTGATCTATGAAAAGCATTTTTCAGCTTCGGCAATTATACTCTTCCATTAATTTCCACTACTTTTTTTACAGTTTCGAGTCCAATAGTCGGAATATCTATCCTGTAGTCCTGCTTTCTTCTGGCTGTTTTTACAACGATACAGTTTTTCCCTGCAAGTTCCCTCCACGTAAAATAGCCTTGTCAGTTCCTTCTATTCCTTCAAGTGCAACAACTGATTCATCTTTTACGACAACAGTCTGTCCTGCATCAATATCTGTAAGCATTCTTGCAGCCTCTATTCCAATTTCAATCGTTTTTCCTCATTTTTTTGACGGACTGTTTTTTTGTGTAGTTTTCATTTTTCACCATATATTCATCAAACAGATAGTTCTGAGGTAAAACTGTTATTCCTTCACCTTCAATATAATCAATTATTGCTTTTAATATATTCTTATCTTTTTTTATTTCTGGCTGAGAACAGTATTTTTTGTAGCAGTAAAATCAAATTTTAAGTTGGAAAAAAATAAGATCCTTTTTCAACTTTTTCCAAGCATAACAAGACGGGAAATGTTATTTTTCTTAAAATAAGAAATTATCTTTCCCGGTTGTGCTATACTATATTTTGCCGAATTAACATGTTTTTGACTAGATTCTTCAACACTGTCAAATAAATAGACGGAAACAAGTTCTATATCCCTGCCGAATACATTGTTCTATAAACATTTCAGGTAATTTACCGTTTCCTGCTATAAGTCCAATTCTATCCATTTATCTCGTTATACCTCTTTTACTTTTTTTCTTATAAATTCTACAACTTTCATTGCTTCATCAAAAATGGCTGTAATCTCTTTCAAGTATTTGTAATGCTTCTTCCAGCTTCAATTTTTTTCTTGAAAAATTATTTTATATACTTCCTTTAAAGTTTTTATCTGTTCTTCAGAAAAACCTCTTCTTTGAAGACCAACAATATTTATATATACTGCCCTTTGCCTTATTTCCTTCAGAAAGCATGTACGGAACAACATCCTGAGTTACTGCGGAACATCCTCCTATCATTGCGTGTCTTCCCACTCTTGTAAACTGGTGAACTGCAGTAAGTCCTCCAACAACAGCATAATCTTCAACTTCAACATGTCCTGCAAAAGTCGCTGCATTTGCAAGAACGCAGTTGTCACCAATAATACAGTCATGTGCTATATGGACATATGCCATTATTAGACAGTTATTACCAATTCTAGTTTCATATTTGTCGTCAGTTCCCCATGAATTGTAACAAACTCTCTTATTTTATTGTTATTTCCTATTACTGTCCTTGTTTTTTTCACCTTTAAATTTTAAATCCTGAGGGACTTTTCCTATAGATGCAAAAGAAAATATGTAGTTATTTTCTCTATTATTGTTTCCCTTCTATTACTACGTGAGATTCCACAGTAGTTCCATTTCCTATTACAACTTCCGGTCCTATTATTGAATAAGGTCCCTACTGTTATATTTTCCCTGAGTTTAGCTTCTTCAGCTATTATTGCAGTTGGGTGAATGTTATTCCTACTCATTGTCATACCTCTTTATATTTTTATTGTATTAATTATAATTCCTGTATCGCAAATTTCAAATCTGCTTCACATGCAACCGCACCATCAACGGTACATTTCCTTTTGCAACTATAACATTTCTCTTTACTTTTATTTTTTTCAACTTCTATTCTAGCTGATCCCTGGAACAACACCTCTTCTAAATTTACAATTATCTATCGACATAAATAAAGGTATTTTCCTGGTTCAAGCATTAATAATCCCTACAGCCTGAGCCATAGCTTCCACTTGTAAAACTCCTGGCATAACAGGTTTTCCTGGAAAATGTCCATTAAAAATTCTTCATTCATAGTTACATTTTTATTGCGACTAAAGAGTCTGTTCCATTTTTTTCTATTACTCTATCCACTAATAAAAAGGGTATCTGTGTGGTAATATTTTCATTATATCTTCTATTGTCATAACTGGTTCCATACTTATTTTTCCTCCTAAAATTTTTATATATAAATCGTTATTATCGTATTATAAACTTTATCCCCTATAAAAGTCAATAACCTATTTGTTATCTTTTGTTACAATTTTTTACTTTAATAACGTTTTTATTTTCCAACTTTCCATAGTTTTTATCATTATTCATAAACAACTAGTGTTATTATAAAAACAAATTTGAAATAAAATTATTTTTAAATATTTTTTTCAGCAATAAGTGCTGTAAGTTTTGCATTTACAAAATGCCCTGCCTTTTATGGCTATTACATGTGCCTTTAATGGTCTTCCCAAAACATAAAGATCTCCTATTATATCAAGTATTTTATGTCTTACAAATTCATCCGGATATCTAAGTCCCTTCAGGATTTAAAGGACCATCTTTTCCAACAACTATTGCATTTTCAAGGCTTCCACCAAGAGCCAGATTATCAGAAAATCTATTTCATAATCAAATGCAAATGTTCTGCATCTTGAAAATTTTTTCAATATATTCTTCAGGATTTACATTTATTTCAAAAATACTGTGATTTTTAAGAAACTATGGTTAAAAATCTATCGTATATGATATTTTAAATCCGTCATAAGGCAGAGCCAAAACATGCTTACCATCTTTTTCCTGAGTAAATATTATTGGTTCTGTTATTACCACAGGTTCTATTTCACTTTCCAATTCTTTTTATTCCAGCTTCTTTAAGCTTTTCCATAAATTGTATCGAGCTTCCGTCAAGTATTGGAGTTCATTTCCATTTATTTCTACTAGAATATCAGTAATTCCTGAAACTGAAAGCGAAGACATAAAAATGCTCTATTGTGTGTACTTTTACATCTGCTTCATTTTTATATTTGTTCCTCTTTCCAGATCAAATAAATTTCTATAATCGACTTTTATAATATTGTCTTTATCTGTAATGTCTACTCTTTTAAAAATTATCCTCTTCCTACTTCACTGTCATCTCCATTGGGCTTTAAAGTAAGATTTATATTTTCTCCTTATGAAGACCTATTCCGGATAGGAAACTTTTTTTCTATTGTTCTTCGCTTCATAGACTTTCCTCCATTTCTTTTTACTTCCTGAAATCAATCCAATTTCAATATTTATCTTTCATAAACATTGAAAATTATCCTTCAGAAGTTTTTTTCTGCAAGTATTAATGCTATTTTTCTTTTTCTCCTGTCATAAAATCAATCAGCAGACTTTTTCATCTACTTTTTATTTTTCCTTTTCCAAACTTAATATGATTTACAACATCTCCAACTTTATATTTGCATTTTTCCTTATTTTTCAGCTCAGAAGTTCTCACTGATTTCAACGAAAAAGGATTAAAATTCTCTATTTTTCCTTTTTGGTTCCTGATTAAAGAGAATTGTTGTTCCAGTTTTTTTGCTTAACTTGTCATTTTCTGATAAATAATCAAGATTTCCTGTTTCATTTCACTAATAAATCTTGAAGGTCTTATCATATAGTTCATTTGTCCCCATACCATTCTCTCTGAAACGTGGGAAAGATAAAGTTCCTTTTTTGCCCTTGTTACAGCAACATAACAAAGTCTTCTTTCTTCTTCAATTTCATCTTCAGAAGTATCAAAAATTACATGAAGGAAAAAGTCCGTCCTCCATTCCGGCAATAAACACATAATCAAATTCAAGTCCTTTTGAACTGTGAATTGTCATCAGTTTTATAAAATTCTCATCCTCTTCAATGGAATCAGAGGAAGAAGTAAGTGAAACCATATCCAGATATTCACTAAAGACATTCCAGGATTCTGTTTTTTTCAGATTCTGTTATACTGTTTAACAGTTCTTCAATATTTTTTTACCCTGTCTTCCTTGTTATCTTCTATTGAATCTATATACTTTGTCTGTATAAGCACTTCATCAAACACTTCTTTTACTGAAAGTTCATCAAGTTTTTCATATATTCCATGCATCATTTTATAAAAAGCTTTTTATAGCTTCCTTGACAGCTGTCCTTAATCCTGGAATTTCATCAATATATTTTGTTGATTCCAGCATTGAAATTCCCTTTCATTTGCAAGTTGAGCTATTTTTCAAGTGTTTTTGTCTCCTATTGCTCTTTTTGGAACATTTATTATCCCATAAAAATTATGATTATCATTAGGATTATTCAGCAAATTCATGTATGCAAGGATATCCTTTATTTCTTTTCTCTGGAAGAACTGCATTCCACCATAAATTTTTATAAGGAACCTTTGCTGCTAAAAAGCTTTTTCCTCAAGCACACGTGACTGGGAGTTTGTTCTATACAGTATTGTCATATCCTTATACTGCTTTTCCGTCTTTAGCCTTAGCCTTTATTTCATTTACAATAAATTTGCTTCATCATAGACAGTTGGAGCATTGAAAACTTTTATTTTTTCACCTTTTTCTCCATTAGTCCAAAGTTTCTTTCCTTTTGAACTTTTATTATTTTTATAAGTTCATTTGCTGTGTCAAGGATTGTTTTAGTAGATCTGTAATTTTGTTCCAGTTTTGCCACAAAGGCATTTTTATAATCTCTTTCAAAATTCAGTATATTATTTATATTTGCACCTCTGAAGGCATATATACTCTGATCTTCATCTCCTACAACACATATTTTTTATATTTTTTTCTGCAATCTTACTTTATTATTTCATACTGAATATCATTTGTATCCTGATACTCATCTACAACTATATATTTGTATCGATTCTGAACTCTTTCAAGAACATATGGGTCTTCCAGAAGCTTTTTTGCATTAAGAAGAAGATCTGAAAAATCCATGGCATTATTTGCCTTCAATATTTCATCATATTTCTTGTAAATATCCCTGAAAATTCTATTTGAATAGATTCTCGTATCAACTTGTTCTTCAAGTTCTTCTATTCTATTCCCTGTTCCTTTAATTTACTGATTCTGTTTGCTATTTTTGCAGGGATACTTCATCATTTTTATATTCAGTTCCTTTTTTTATCTTGGTAATATTGACTTCTGATCATCCACATCATAAATATTAAAGTTTCTTCCGTATCCTATTCTATCAGAATATGTTTTTAAAAGTCTTACTGAAAAATGAATGGAATGTTGATACTACAAGGTCATTTTGCATCTGGTCCCTATTAAAAGCTCTGCCCTTTCCTTCATTTCCTTAGCCGCCTTATTCGTAAATGTAAGGGCCATTATATTTAGCGGAGAAATTTTTTCCTTTATCATATGAGCTATTCTATATGTAACCGTTCTTGTCTTTCCGCTTCCAGCTCCAGCCAGTATTAATACAGGTCCGTCAGATTTTTTTCAGCTGCTTTTTCTCTGTTCTTCATTTAGTTCATCTCAAAAATACTCATTTTTCCCTTCCTTTACTATTAATAATTTAGTTTATCATATGTTCGCATACTCATTTTTGTGCATTTTCTTACATTTAAATTATACCACAATTTATAGATTTTGTCTTTAAATATTTAGAATTAAAACTTAATTGCATACTTTCCTTTTCACTTCAAAAAATTTTTTCTGCTTCAAACCTCTATTTTATGTTGCATTTTCATTTAAAAAGATGTAAAATTGCTTGATTATATTTGATATTATAAAGGAGCTTTATGAAAAGTTTAGTTTATTATTTTAATAGTTCTGATATTAGTATTCTTTTCCTGCGATAACACCTATTTTTGGGAAAAAGAAGCTGAATCAGACATAAATTCTAAAAAGGAAAAATACAGAAACTGCTGTTGCAAATTCTAATGAAACTGAAAAATTAGAAGATAAAATTACTGTTATAGCTGTTGGGGATATAATGCTGGGAAGTAACTATCCTTCCAGAACTCTTCTCCCAAAAATGATTACAATATATTGACAGATACAGAAAAAATATTACAGGATGCTGACCTTACTGTTGGAAATCTTGAAGGAACTCTTTTTGATGAGGGAGGAACTCAAAAAGCTGTTCAGACGTTTCTGTATGTTATGTTTTCAGAACTCCTTCAAAAATATGGTAAATACCTTAAGGACGCAGGATTTGACTATTTAAGCATTGCAAATAACCATTCCAATGACTTTTGGAGATGAAGATTAACAAAACAATGAAAAACCTTGATGAATTGGGTATAAAATATACCGGGATAAAAATTAGCTGAAACTGCCATAATCGAAAAAGATAATTTAAAAATATGGTTTTGTTTCTTTTGCTCCCCTTTCTAAAACAGTAGATTTAAATGATTATGAATATGCCAGAACTTATAAAATCTCTTAAAAAGTTCAACTGATATTGTTATTGTAATGTTTCATGGAGGGGCTGAAGGAAATGGAAAAGAACATATTACCAGACAAACTGAAATGTTCTTTGGAGAAAATAGAGGAATGTATTTAAATTTGCAAGAATGGCTGTAGATGCTGGAGCTGATATAATTTTTGGTCAAGGTCCACACGTAACTCGTGGAATAGAACTATACAAAAACAGATTTATTTCCTACAGTGCTGGAAATTTTTGCCACATATGGAAAATTTAATTTGAAAGGTAAAAGCGGTATTGCCCCAATTTTTAAAATAACCGTTGATTCTAGGAAATTTCATCGAAGGAAATTATACCAGTTAAACAGACTAAAAGGAACATTTGGTCCTTTTTGTTGATGAAAACAGAACTGCCATTAGAAGTATTTCCCTCAATAAAAGTGATTTTCCCGGAAGGAAATGGTCTTTCTGTAAGTGAAGAAGGAAAATTGAAAGGAAATAGAATTCTAAATTGTGTAAAAACTATATTTCAAGTTATTTAAAATTTTACAATATTTAATAAACGTAGAAATATAGTTTTTACTTTATGTATACGTATCTTTCTTTCATCAGACATTTCTTCATTATATTTATATCCATTTAAAGATATTCTTTAACAGAGTAACATCAGTTATTCTGTATAATATAATTTACAGTAAATCCACGCATTTTCTTTGAATTAGTGCTTATCTGTTTTAATTTACCATCCTTTTCATCATAAAATTCAAAATTATAAATATTATCAGTTGAAAGTATTTTTAGAATACCTTTGATGCCAAGTTTATTATGAAAATCCTCATTTTAAAAATAATCGTTTATTTCCTTCCTCCATATTTCTGTAAAGTGATTTATCCGGAAATATTGAATTTACTATATCAAGCCTATATTCCTTTTAATTCAGTAAATGGAGTAAGAACACCATATAATGCTGAGAATATTCTTAAATTTTCTTCCATAAACTCCTGATCTTTTCTATCCAGTTCATCTACATGTATTTCTTTATATGCAACTCCTGTATATGTGAAATAGCATGACCAAATTTTTCTTTTTTAAAAATTTTTATAGAAGTCCGATAATTTTTGGCTTTGTTCACTTTTTTAGTTTGAATTTAACTCAATATCTTCCACTGGCCAACTCGCCACTTCTTTTTACTATTTTTGTCAGTTATTTTAGAAAAAAATAGGAGTTTCAAAAGCTGTCAACTCCATCCAAAAACTCCTATCTTTTTGTTTTTACTTGGTGATATTATTATTTTCTATTTTATCCTATCTGTTTTTACAATTATTTTTTTAGCTGAAATTATATTGTAACCGTTCTACTGTTTTGCTATGTGCATTTAAAAACTTGCTTGCATATATTACGACATCTTTCTGAGCGTTATTTTCTGCAGCCTTTATCATTTTATCTGCATTTTCAAGCAATTCTTCCGAATTTTTTTCTTAATTTCCTTAAATTCCTCTGCATTTATTCCTTCCTTAGCTGCAGCTTCATCAGTAGTTTCTTTTTAATTTCAAATATGATTCCTGCATTTTTAAGATGTAATTCCTTTAATTTTTACTCTTCCTTATCAAATTTAAGATTTTCTTTTGCAAATGCAGTATTTTACAAAATTATTCGCTTCATTTACATACTTAACAAGACCTGCCATTGCTGTTTTACCGTCTGTTTCTGCTTTTTACTATTTTATCTCCTATTTTTCAGATAATTTATCCAATGCTGCTGAATATGCATTATAGCTGTTTTTCTTTCTTCAGTGGCATTTTTATATTTTTCGGCCAGTTTTTCCTTCTTCAAAAATTATCCTTTTTCATATTTTTATTTTTATAATAATCCACTATTTCTGTTATTACATTTTTCATTATTCAATGACTGAACAAGACCTTCAGCAGATTTATCCACTTCATCAAATTTTTGGTTCTTTTTATATTTTTCTTCAAATCCTTCACATATTCAGAAAATATATTAACAGTCTCTTCTGTTTTTAATAATACTTTCAATTCCTTTAGCTGACGGTTTTTTAAATTCCCCTTTTTTCATCAGAAAATTCCCTTTGTGAATACTTCTTTAAAAGAATCCTGCCATTCTTCCTCATTTGGAACATTTTTAAACTGATGTATTCTGTATATTTTTTTAATTTCATTCTCACTTATATTTCCAGAATCTTTTAGATGCCTCAGTCACTGTTTTTCTCAGGATTATTTTTATCTGCATTCTTCTCTTCCTTTTACCACAGCTTATGGCTATTAAAAGAACTGCAAGCCCTATTATTATTTTTCTTTTTCATTTCCATCTTTTTAAATCATTCCTTTCAATTTTTCCTGTATTAAAGAAAATTTAGATAAATTGATTATTTTAATTTTTCTAAATTGTAGATTCATATTAATATATAATACATATTTACATTATTTTTACTTTTTTTATTTCCTATCATTTTGTTATATTCAGATACAATTTTTCTATAATTTTCACTAAAATCATATAATAATGGATATATGTCATCTCCATTTCTTTTACTTTCCATTATTCTTTCACTTAAATTTACAACTTCCTTCGAATAACTTCTAATTTTATTATAGCTTTCCAATGAATATTTTTCCTTTTTATCTGTTTGTCAGAAACTGCCTCTAAATTCTGATATCCTCTCTTCATTTCCTCTATCAAACCTCTTAACTTCAGTACTTCCATTTTTGAAAAAATCAAACTGTTTTTCTGGAAAACAAAATCTGTGAAAACTCTTCTGTATTATCAATAAATGTAACCAGGCTTATAGCCGCTTTTTCCCTTTTTTTCTCAAGTCTTTCCATTTCCTTTTCTTTTTGATTTTTATAAGAACCTTCATTACTACTTATATACACCATATTTTTCATTACTTTTTCTTAAAGCATTTAAATATGCAGATTGTAAAAATACCGCCCCTTCATAGTTATCTTCCTGTAAACTCCCTTTTTCATAATAGTCAGTATTTCCAAATCTAACTTTTTCTTCCTTAAGTGCTTCGATATATTCTTTAATATAGTTATCAATATTTTGAAATTCAGGTTTTGAACTGATTACAGTCTCTATTTTTGGAAAGAGGGCATCTAATGAATTCAGTTTCTGCCTCATTGAATTTAATTTTAGCAGATCCACCCTATTCAATTTTTTAATTTTTTCTGTTTTCAGTAAAAGTATCAAAATAATACTCACCAAAATCCCCTAAAATTGCAGGATTTGATTGATTATAAAAAGCTGCATATTTATTATACTTTTCTATTTCTGCTTTTATTTCCTTCTCTTTAGCTAGGTCTTTTTCATATAATAGCCAATAACAGCTAAAAACTATTATAAGTATACTGAATACAAAAAGCCATGTACTTTCGTTATCTTTTTCTTCTATATATATTCACCCTTCAGTTATATTTCTCCTTTTTACCTGTTATAATATTATACACTATTTTTACAATATTTTCCATTTTAAAAATTTTTATTACAGTCACTTCTATTCTTCAATTATAAATTCTGTTTCAATTGCAACTTCCACATCTTTTTCTAAATCCCATTTCCAATTTTTGTAATGTTTTCATATCCTTCGTATTTCAGTCCATCAGCATAATTCCTGTCATTAATTTGTTTCAAGGCACTTTTAGCCGTTCTTTTAAGATTTACTATCCTTCGCCCTGGAATACTTAAATTCAAATATAAATGCTGTATCCTTCTTATTTTTAGGCTTTTAAAACTAAATCAGGAATCCGTCTCCACTTTCATAATTGGATTTAATATAATAATTTTTCATACATTATGGCAACCATTCCCATTACAAAAAGATGATATGAATTTTTCTTCCTTTAAATCACGGAAAACTTACAGAATTTTTTAAGCAGAGTCTTGACTTCATTTTCTAAAATTTTTCATACTTTCCAGTTTCTGAGGTATTCTTCAAGTGTGGAAAATCTATAATGCCCTCCATAAGTTCTATAAAAAATCTTATCTTAAAAAAATCAAACAGCTCTTCATTAGGAATTTTCAAATCATAAATATTTTTAGCAACTATCAATTGTCAGATAACCGCAATGAAGAAAAACTGCCATATATTTGCCTGACCAAAATCATTTATATAATAGTTCCGTTCTTTTCATAATTTATAATGTTTTTCCTTGATTTCCATATTTCTTTTACTATTTACATTTAATGCATAATCTATATCCTGAAAGGTTACAAAGTTGTATATTTTCCTTTCTACACTTTCATGAGCTAATAATTTTTCTAAATCAAAGATAATATTTTTCATCAGAATTTTTCCAGATAATTCATAATTTCATCATTATTTGAAGTATTTACCCAGTGTTCTTCAAGTATTTTATCATCCAGAAAATTTACAATTGACCATGGGTTGTAAACTTCATTTTTCCCAAAACTGATAGCCATTATACCATTTTTACTTCTTCAGCTTCAAAATCTAAATTGTAATACTTCAGCGCTTCCTCAACTTCGCTTTCTAAAATTCCAAAATACTCAGTATAATTCTCACTGAGAACTGTATTTACCTTCAGATTATTCAAACCTGAAAAATATTCCTTCTTTAGCGATTCTCAATATTCCTGTCATAACAGTCAGCTCAACATAGTCATTACCTTTTTACTGCCTTTTTCAAAAATCCTTTAAAGAACTGTATCACTTCATCATAATAACCATTTGCATGAGCTTTTTATTATTGGCTTGTCATATTCATCTCATTAACAGAACTATTTTTCTTTCCATAGTAATTGTATAAATATTTTGACAAATTTAAAGAGCTCTAGTATAGTCGTGTTCCTCTTCAAACCAAATTTTATCAAAAATCTTTTAATTCATTTTTCACTTAAAGTATTCCTCAAAAATTCAAATTTACTGTATACATTGCTAATAGTCCATTTTATACTTCTATACCCATTTTTCCAATTTGAATCTTCAAAATCCTTGAAACTTATAAATATGACAGGATTCATTCCCTGCTTTATCAAAAATATTTTACTTTTTGAAAATTTCAAGGCCTTCAAATAACTTTCTATTTTCTTCATTATTTTAACATCAAAAATATTTTTAACATGGACATATTCAATGATTTTCCAAACCTACGAGGTCTTGTAAATAAAATACTCGATGTTCCACTTTCGAGAAATTTCCCTTAATCAGACCTGTCTTTATCAAAAATAATAATAATCTTTCTGTATCATTACCTCAAAATTATCAATACCTACAGGTAAATTTTCTTTTTGTCTGTATCTTCCTCTTTAATTTTTCCTTTTCATATCCCTCAATTCCTCTCTTTTACTCATTTAACTATATTATATTTATTTATCCATATAATGTCAATTTATATTTTTAATTTTTTTCATTAAAAATATCGGGTAAAATGAAAAAACGGCTTTTTATACATACACTTCAAAAACTATCCTTTTTACCAGCATTTTTGAAATGTTTAATCTAAGCCGTTTAAATTATTTTCTAAATATCTAAATCTATTTCATTGTCTTTAAATTCAAAGTCTTCATCATTTAAATGTACAACTTCGAGTGCTTTTTCATAATTTGTAGATTTCTTGAGAAAAAGTCATGCTGAGTAGTTTCTACATTCAATCCATTTAGTACAATAGGATTTACATCCTTCACTTCAAATTCCTCTTCAAATCCAAGGTTCATAAGAGCCTTATTTGCATTGTATCTTATGTATTCCTTAACATCAGCAGTAAGTCCTATGTCTCCATAAACTTCATCAGTATATCTTGCTTCATTTTCATAAAGATCATACAGAAGCTCCTTCAGTTCCTTTCTTACACTTTCCTTTTCACTCATCAGTAAATGTTGCATAAATTTCCTGTGAAAGAAGTCCTACAAACACTCCATGAATAGACTCGTCTGCTATTATTTTTCTTTATTATGTCACAGCTGCCACCATCTGACCTTGCCCCTGCAAAGCCATAAAAGGTAGGGAAAAATCCACTATAAAATAAATATGTTTCTAGATATACCGAAGCACACAGTGCCATATAAATCTCCTCTTAGATGCTTCTAGGATTATTCTATCTTCTGGTAGTAATAATCTATCTTTGTTTGCCTTATACTGCAAATGCTCATTTTCCTGTACCCAGTTAAATGTCTCATTGATTTCAGCTGTAGAAGCAACCGTCGTAAATATTGTCGAATATGACTTTGCATGAATTGTTTCCATCATACACATATATGACAGTACTGAACGGCATTGCAATGAATCAATGTGATCTATAATTTTTGGCATTCCTGTATGACTCTGTAAAGTATCCAGTAATGTCAGTCCTCCCAGTACTTGTAAATAAGCCAGTTTCATTTGTGGCTCAAAAAGAATGCCAGCTGTCTATGTCCTTTGACGGAATATATTCTGTATCTATCCAGAACTGCTTTTAAATTCTGTTCCCAGAACATCTCTACATAATCATTTTTCCGGAGTGTTCCAGTTTACTGCTTCATAAGTTTTACTACTCATTTTTCCTCCAATATTCTTATACTCTATGTATTTTTATTTAATATAATTTCTAATACAACTTTATTCTATTGCATTTTCCATTTACCAGTCCAAGTTCAAATCTTCATTTATCCCTTCATTTTTATTTTATAATTTCTTCTGGATTACTATAAGATTTATAATTTGAAGGATTTTCTTTAATTTGTTTAGCTTTCTTCGAATGCCTGAGCCAATTCTGAATTTTTCAGGTAAAGAATTTACATAAAACGGTATACCTTTTTTTCTCTTATAGCCTGTTTTAAAAATATATTAATAGCTGCACTTAAGCTTAGACTAAATCTTTAAATAATTTCTGAGCTTTCTTTTTAGTTTCCTCATCTATCTTTATACTTGTATTAACTGTTGCCATAAAATATCACTCCCTTTTATGCCTATTATACATACAAAGTATATATTTTGTCAATTAATTAGTTTGCTGTAATTTCTATTTATTCCAATCTCTTGGAAAAATCCTTTCTGTTTCAGGATAATTCTCTATTCTCTTATGATAGATTTTTCGGATTAATTCCTTTATTTTTTTAAGTATTCTTCAAATTTTATTTTTCGTATTTTTTTATCAAAATATTTATAGTAAATCCAAAAAGTATTTTCGATACTTTTTTCTATAAAATCAGTTAGCAATCTATAATCTGCCTTTGCCTGTGCAGTTTCCAATGCAGTATAATACTCTTCTCTTTCCTCATTTCTTATAACTGCAATAGGATAGCCATTTTTCATCAGTTCTAAATTCAGTAATAATCTTCCTGTTCTTCCATTACCGTCAATAAATGGATGTATCTTTTCAAAATCAGCATGAAAACAAGCAACCTTCATTATCAAATCATTATTTTCACTACTATGAATTTTTCAATTAATTCTGTCAGTTTTTCTTCAACAAGATAGTAAGGTGTCGTTTCAAATCCAGCACCCAAAAATTTCATTATTACTTTTTCTTAAACTTTCCTCTATTCTCAATATCATCATTCAACACAAGAGCATTAAACTTTCTTATCAATCTCAGCGATAAAGATTCATTTGTTTTTATAACTTCCTTCAGAAAATTAATAGCATATTCCTGCTCCCTTCACTTCTTCATGCTCCTTCAAACTTTTACCTTTCACAGTAACTCCATACCGAAGTATGATGTCAGTTTCTTTCAGAGTAAGAGTATTTCCTTCGATAGCATTTGAATTATAAATAAAATTTGTTTTAAGATTACTCTCAGCTTTTTCAAAAATCCCTTCATTCAAAGGTCTTTTCCAGCTCTAAAAATTCTTTTAAAAATTTCAATCATAATAATTTCTCCTGTTTTGAAAGATTAGATGTTTATGATGATTAATGCAAAAATAATCTATAATTCTTATTCCACAACATTCAAATTTTACAACGTAAAAATATGGAAATGAGCGTAATGAAACAATCTATTTTGTTTTTCATAGCGAATGAATATTTTTAAGTATGTAAAACTTGAGTTGCTAAGTTTTGCTAAGCTTTTTGCAAAAAGCGTAACTACATCGAACACGAAACACACTCCTCAATCGTAGCCTTTCTCGTTCTTGTATAATAAAGAGATTTCAGTCCTAGTCTAGTGCATAAACATACAGTTTTTGCCAGATCCCTTGTTGTATCTGTACTTTTATTAAATAATATTGTAGAAATTCCCTGATCTACGTGTCTCTGTATTACAGATACAAGTTTCAGTATATTTTTCTGATCCATATCATATGCAGACTTATAGAAGAAATAATTATCATTTGTCAGGTAAGGCATTGGATAGAATGTTGTACTGTCTCCATATTCCCTTACTTCTATTGTATCCACAACAGGCATTATGGAAGCTGTAGAGTTCATTATGTAAGATGTAGACTGATTTGGTGCACTAGCCATTCTATAGGCATTGTAAACACCATATTTCATTACATCCTCTTTCAATCTTGCCCAGTCATCCTGAGTTGGGATATGTATTCCTTCAAACAGTTCCCTTACTTTGTCAGTCTGTGGCAAGTATTCATTTTCAAGGTATTTATTAAAATAATTTCCATTTGCATATTCCGACTTATCAAAAATCCTTAAATGTTTCTCCTTTTTCCTTGCTATTTCCATAGATCTTTCAAGCGAGTAGAAGTTCACCATCATGAAGAATACATTACAGAAATCAAGTGCTTCCCTGCTTTCATACATTATGAAGTTCTTTGCAAAATATCCATGCAGGTTCATTGCTCCAAGTCCTACACTGTGAAGCTCCTCATTTGCCTTTTTGATTGAAGGCACTATATCTATGTTTGTTAAATCTGACACTGTTGTCAGCGAATCTATCGCAGCCCTTGTAGCTTCCCTTATTCTTTTTATTTTCCATTACTGTGGCAATATTAAGTGATCCCAGATTACATGAAATTCCTCTTCTATAACATCTTCTTCAAAATACGAATTTATATCTGAAACTTCTGACAGCTGCATTATTTCTGTACATAAGTTTGAAAAATTTCACAGAACCTATTTCCTTTTAAGGCATGTTCCTTATTTGCATTATCCTTGAAGAATAAATACGGATATCCGCTTTCCTTCTGTGTCTGGGAAATTTTATTACATAGTTCCCTTGCGTTAATTTTTCTTTTTTTAACATTTGGATTATCAACCAGTTTTTCATACATTTTCGTTCATATCCATTTCATCCAGATATTGTCCATATTCTAAAAATACGGTATGAGGATGGAATGTATAGCAGATTTCATCTTCCCTTGCCAGTTCCATAAATTTATCCGGTACAATTACCCCTATTGAAAGGGATTTTATTCTTATTTTTTTCATCTACATTTATCTTTTTACAGTCTAAAAACTCATTAATATCAGAATGGAATACATTCAAATAGACAGCTCCTGCTCCTGCCCTCTGACCCAACTGGTTTGCATATGAAAAAATATCCTCCATTATTTTCATAATAGGCAGTACTCTGAAGCTCTTCCTTCAACACCTTTTATAGATTCTCCCCTTGCCCTTACTTTAGAAAGATTTATTGATACTCCTCCACCAATTGAAGAAAGTTTCATTGCAGAATCAAACACATATCCTATTCCACTCAGATTGTCTCCCTATTTCATCTAGGAAACATGATACAAGCTCTCCAGATCTCTTTTTCCCTGAATTAAGAAATGTAGGTGTGGCAGGCTGATATTCCTGATTTATCAGCATTTCTGCATATTCCATTGCCTTATTCTTATTTCCCTGTGCCAGATACAATGAAACAATGGATATTCTATCTTCGTATCTTTCAAGAAACTTTTCTCCTGTGTCATCCCTTAAAGCATAACTTTTGATAAAATTTTCGACGCACTCATAAAAGAAGCAAATCTGAATTTCTTATTATACACTGACTTAAATACTTTTCTTTATTTCTTCAAATGTATACATGTCATAAAATTTATATAATAATCATTTTTCAATAAGATAGTCCATTTTTCCTTTAAATTATGAAAAACACTGTATTTTTGTTTACATAATCTATAAAATAGAGTAAACAGCTTCTTTATCCTTTTCAAGCTGAAATTCTCCCGTCCTTTTTACCATTATCTCATTATTTAAATATATCCATTTTTGCTTTTTGCCAATTTTCTTTTCCCTCATTTCTAAATCATATATATTATTTATTTTTCAATACTATTTATAAAATATTCCACCTGAACATGTGTTCCTGACAGTTCAAACTTCATCAATACTGGAATTCCATATTTTCTTCTATGTTATCTGCCGCTTTTTCCAAATAGCGTCCCCAGTTCATATTTCCACTTGAACATACTGATTCTATGTATTTTCTGTTATTTTTCATTTTTCCAGAAAATTTTTCTGTTGTACTGGGAGTTTCTCCAAAATTAGTAGTAAATGTTACTAAATGACCCTTTTTTTCCGATATTTCCATATCATAGTTATTTTAATAAAATTCCCATTCAGGTCTTTTTCTTTTTTAGTTTTATCTATAAATCTTTGTACATTTCCTGTTTTTGAATCATAATATACAAACATAATTTATATCCTTTCATTATGGCTTTTATGCCTTTATAAATTTATGAAACTAAGTCTGAAGTATAAATAAAAAGAGGCTGCTTTCAAAACAGAAAATTTTTTGATAATAACTATCATTTACAAGTTGAATGAGTTATCTCAAAAATAAAATCAACTATATAAAAATTATATTTATGAATTATGTGTAATTTCACAATATAAAACAGGAAATGAATCTAGAAAAAAATCATTGTCCGAGCCTTTAGGCTGAAGTTTTTTGATTTTTCTTAATGAATGACTGTTTTACATAAGTGAAATTACAGTAAATGAATAAATATATTTTTATATTTAACTTTTACTTTCTATATTTTGAGATAACTGCAAATTTCTATTTTTAAGACCGCCCCTTTTTATAAATATATACATTTCTCCAGATAATTTTTATATATAATTATATCATTGCTATTAATTCTTTTCAATTCTTCAGGATTGAAACCAATCGTTCTTTTATTTCTTCATCCTGATCCAGAAAGTATTGTTGTAGGCACTGTTCTTACTTTTATATTTCATTGCAAGTTCAGGGTTATTAAATGGATTTACCTTTTTCATATTCAACTCCGCTTTTTATCCAGTAAATCTGACACCATTACACATGGATTGCAATCTGCCTTTTTCAAATTTAATCAGTTTTTCATTTTCAGTTTCTCCTATTCCTAAATTGCGACATATTGATTTAAATAGCAATTTAATGTTTTTCATTATTTTTCTGTTGTCTTTTCCAAAACAAAAACACAAGATGTTGTGTTTGTCATTTTTCTATTAGGTTATATGTAGTATAACTATTATTTTGATTTTTTGCAACATATTTATTCTGTGAAAAATTAAAGGATTTTTAATCTTTATCCTTTACACAAGACATTCCAATTACTATAAAATTGTCAATATGTTTTTATATATATAATTTTTATAAAAAAACAATTTGTTATTCATATTTTCTTTTAATCTTTTGTATATACATTTATATCTTTTTGTGATACAATCATTTATATGTTGAATTTTACATAATAATGTATATAATGATATAATATTGCTTTAAAAATATATCAATTTAATTGTAAATCAGGAAAGGAATGATTGATGACTAGTAACAATAACTATGACAATAATGACATAAATAAGCACTACAAAGAATCCTACAGTCTTCTTAAAAATGATCTGGATAGTAAAATCGTTATGATTGACGGGAGCTATGGGAACAATGATACAGCAGCATAAACTTACTGCCGAAGACTTTGGTGGAGAAAAATACGAAGGATGTAACGACTACCTTGTACTTACAAAGCCTGAAGTTATAAAAACATACATAAAACTTACCTTAAGGCTGGAAGTGACATTATAGAAACAAATACCTTTCGGTGCACTTGATATAGTCCTTAAGGATTATGATCTGGAAGATAAGTCATTTGAAATGAATAAAGCCGCCGCTGAAATTGTAAATAAAGCAATTAAGGAATACAGGGAAGAAAATCCTGAAGAAAAGAGAAATCTTTATGTGGCAGGGGCACTGGGACCTTCAAATAAGTCAATAAGTGTCACTGGAGGAGTAACATTCAATGAACTTATACATTCATACTATACTGCTATTTCCGGATTGCTTGAAGGTGGAGTAGATATAATACTTTTTGAAACAATTCAGGATACAAGAAATTTAAAGGCTGCATATTTAGGATTTCAGAAGGCAACGTCTGAAAAAGTATACTGTTCCGCTTATGCTTTCATTTACTATCGAAAGTACAGGAACTACTCTTGCAGGGACAGACTGCCGATGCATTTTATTATGCAGTAAATCACATGAATCCGCTGTCTATTGGATTAAACTGTGCTACTGGACCTGAGTTTATGACACAGTTCCTGAAAACTCTGAATAACGTTTCAGATACATATATTTCAGTATATCCAAATGCCGGTCTTCCAAATGAGGAAGGTGTATATGAAGAAACTCCGGATACACTTGCTGCAAAGATAGAGCCTTTTTTCCAGGAAAAACTTTTAAATATAGTTGGTGGATGCTGTGTACTACTCCACAGTACATAGAAAAATAAAGGCAAAAAGTATAAACTACGAACCAAGATCAATTAAGGAACATCAGGATACAAAGAACGCAGTCAGCGGGCTTATTACACTGAATCCTCCTGCTGACAGGCCTATTTATGTAGGTGAAAGAACAAATGTAATTGGTTCACGTATATTTAAAAATCTGATTGCAAATGAAAAATTTGATGAAGCAACTGAAGTGGCAAGGCTACAGATAAAGGGAGATGCAGATGTAATCGATATATGTCTTGCAAATCCTGACAGGGATGAAATCAGTGATATGAAATCATTCCTTGAAAAGGTTGCAAAATTTGCAAAAGTACCTATAATGCTTGATTCCACTGACATAAATGTAATAAAGGAAGGACTTACATATCTTCAGGGAAAAGGTATTATAAACTCCATAAACCTTGAAGATGGAGAGAAAAAATTTGCTGATATGTCAGAACTGATTAAAAAATTTGGAGCTTCTGTCGTTGTTGGGCTTATAGATGAAAGTGGAATGGCAGTTTCACTTGAAAGAAAACTTGAATTGCAAGAAGAAGCTACAAACTGCTGACAGAAAAATACGGTATTGATGAAAGGGATATAATTTTTGATACACTTGTATTCCCAGTTGCTACTGGAGATCAGAAATATATCGGTTCAGCCACTTCCACTATTGAAGCAATAAGGGAAATTAAAAGGAAATGCCAAATGTAAAAAGACGATACTTGGAGTAAGTAATATTTCCTTTGGACTGCCTATTGCAGGAAGGAAGTTTCTGAACAGCTACTATATGCAGAAAGCTTATGAAGCAGGACTTGACTATGCCATTGTAAATACTGAAAAACTGATTAATATGTCAGATATTTCTGATAAGGAAAAAGAACTTTCTGAAGCGCTGCTGTTTAATACAAATGATGACACTGTTGCAGAATTTGTTGCATTTTACCGTGAAAAGAAAGGTGTGGAAAAAAAGGCTGATACAAAGTAATATGACTCCTGAGGAGCAAATTGCAAACCTTGTTGTTGAAGGAAGTAAAAAGGATTTAGTTCCTCTGCTTGATAAAGCTGCTTGAAAAAGTATACTCCACTTGAAATTATAAATGGACCTTTAATGACAGGAATGGATGAAGTTGGAAGGCTTTTTCAATAAAAATGACCTTATTGTTGCTGAAGTTCTTCAAAGTGCTGAAGTAATGAAGGCTTCTGTTTCACATTTGGAACAGTTTATGGAAAAATCTGATTCTGCAACAAAGGGAACTGTTATTATGGCAACTGTTAAGGGAGACGTTCATGATATTGGGAAAAACCTTGTAGGAATAATAATAGGAAATAATGGATACAATGTTATTGACCTTGGAATTAATACTCCTGCAGAGAAAAAAATAAGGGAAGCTATTATAACAGAAAAAGCTGATTTTGTCGGACTTTCAGGACTTCTCGTCAAGTCTGCCGCTGAAATGGTTAAATACTGTGGCTGTACTTCGTGATGCGGGAATTAATATTCCTATATTTGTAGGCGGTGCTGCCCTCACAGAGAAAATTTACAATAAATAAAATTGAACCTTCATATGAAAATAATATTGTAATTTACTCTAAAGATGCCATGACTGCACTGGCTGACCTTAATAAAAATGATTGTACCTGAAAAATTTGAAGAATTTAGGGATATCTTCAATCAAGAAGGGAACTTATGCTTGTAAAGGATGAAAAAGCTCTTGAAAGACTTAATGTCCGTCAGACTTTTGGAGAATCTGCTGAAACATTTGATTATTCAAAAATAAAAAAACCTGAATATGACTTTGAAAAGATTTACAAGCCTGAAACCCTTAATAAAACAAATAATTACAAATATTAATGCCAAAGATGTATTTAAATATATGAATCTTCAAATGCTTATTGAAAAGCACCTTGGAATGAAATGGGTTATAAGTGACCTTCTTTCAAAAAGGATCCTAAAAGCTATGAAAAATATATAATGAAATTCTTGACATTATAAATCATGGAGATGAATATTTTTGACATTAAGGCTGTTTATAAATATTATCCATGTAGAAAAATGGCGAAAAAAATAGAAATTCTTTCTGATGATTTATCGAAGTTCTGGAAACATTTGAATTTCCAAGACAGACATGGGGGACAGTATTTGTCACTTAATGATCTACATTCACCCGACAGAAATAGATTATATAGGTATGTTTGTTGCAAGTGCAGGGAAAAATCCAGAATTGTTTCAAATGAACTGATAAGCAAAGGTGAATTTTACAGAGGTCACCTTGTAAATTCATTGGGACTTGAACTTGCTGAATCTGTAGCTGAATACGTTCATACTATAATGAGAAAAAGATGTGGGAATTATAGATAAAGATATAAGTATTGATGATGTTCTGAAGGCTAAATATCAGGAAACAGATACTCTTTCGGATATCCCTGCCTGTCCTGACCTATCCGATCAGGAAAAAGCTGTTTGGATTATTGAAGCCTGAAAGATTTGGCATTAAACTTACTGAAGGATACATGATGTATCCTGAAGCTTTCTGTAAGTGCTATTGTATTTTTCACAGCCTTTTCTGTAAATACTTTCAATATATAATATTATTTATAGAATTGCAATATATTTTTAACAATTATTAAATTGTCTGATTTTTATGAATACCTATTAAAATCAGACTTTTTATTAATCAGAACATATATTTAACCAATGTTGGTAAAAATTCTTATGGAATTTATGGTAAAATGTAACGACAGGAATAAACTCTAAAATAAATGTAGGAGATAATGGAGTTGATTATTCTCTAATGGTAACTCTGTAACTGTAAATGGAAGTTGAATATAAAGTCCTAACGAAGCTGTTGGAGTATTTACGTCAGAAATGGTCCTATGAATATAACAAACAATGCTAATATACTTACTATTGGTGATAATTTCTACGGATTTGTTTTAAGAAATGGTAGCTACGCCTGAAAGAATACAGGCAAATGGAGGAACTACAGGACTTGGAGCTACTACATTTGTAAGTAACACACCTAGTGTAACACTAGGAAATGATGCAGTATATGTTTAATCAGCTGACACTTTAGGAACTGTCACAAATAATACAGCAATAACTTCTACAGGAGCAAACAATTACGGATTGTATTCAGCAGGAAATGTTATAAACAATGCTTCAGGAAATATGAATTTAACTTCCGGAGTAGGAAATGTTGGAATTTACAGTATTGAAAACGGAAATGCAAAAAACTATGCAACAATAGATGTAGATTCATCTGACAGAGATAATAAATATTACAGTATCGGTATGGCTGCCGGATACTACAATGAAAATATAAGACGTATTGAACAGACAGGAACAGTTGAAAACCATAGAACAATAAATGTAAATAACGATTATGGAATTGGAATATATGCTGTTGGAAATGGTTCAAAAGCAGTAAACTATGGTACTATTAATCTTGATGGAAAAGGTGCAACTGAAATGTATCTTGATCAGAATGCAACTAGGAATCAACTACGGTACTATCCAAACTTTCGCCACTCCATCAAACAATGGAATAATTGAGTTGCTTACCTTCACGAAGATGAGACAGTAAAAATGGGAGATACAAGCGGATGGTATGCAGGAGCTGTATACAATCAGTTTAAATTTAAAAGATATTGGTGGATCAAAAGAAAATCAGATAATGCTGAAATCAGGAATATTTAAATCTATTCCATTTGATCATAATAACAGTTTAAACTGGACTATTTCTGCTGAAGGATTTATCTCAAGAAATGAAATGAACAGAAAAATTTTAGTTCTTGATGAAATTTTTAATGCAAATTCTCATTACTATGCATACGGAGCCGCTGTTACAAAAATGAAATATCCAAAGCCTTCAGAACAAGTGAAAGAACAAGTATTACTCCACATGGAAGCTTAAAACTTGAATATGGAAGACTGTCTAAAATTAGTGAAAAGATTGGACAGGTTAGATTGGAAGTTAAAGAAAATGATTACTATTCAGTTAGACCGGAAGTCGGTATTCAGTTTAAATATAAGCAGCCAATGGCTGTAAGAACGACTTTTACTACTTTAAACTTAGCTTATGAAAATGAACTTGGAAAAATAAATGATGTTAACAATAGAGCAAGAGTAAACCATACTACTGCTGACTGGTATAATCTAAGAAATGAAAAAGAGGATAGAAAAAGGTAATTTTAAAAGTTGATTTGAATTTTGAATAGAAAATCAGAGATTTGGTGTAACACTAAATGCAGGATATGATACAAAAAGGTGAAAATATAGAGAAGTGGAATTGATTTAGAGCAATCTATTAATAAAAATTTTTACGTTATTGTATGGCAAAGTGTAAACTAATAATAGTTATATCATTTATATGTAGAAATATAAAAATAAAAAGTATACAATACTATAATCTTCTTACAGTAACAAACAATATTATGAAGAGGTGACTTAAATTATGAAAGCAAGTAAAAAAGTATTAACAGTTGTACTAGGAGCAGCTTTAATTGGAGGTTTATTACCAGTAAACGGTTATTCAAAACCTAAGAAAGGACAAAAATCTGCTATTCAGCAATTACAGGAATTTTTTTGCAAAGGAAGAAGCTGCAGAGAAAAAGAAATCTCCTGCTGTAACTTCCGAACAGGAAGAAAAACCTGCTGCTGAAGTTATCAAAAACTTTTACATGTGGTAAGGAAACAATTACTGTTGAATATGGTGACGGTGAAAAGGGCAGTACTTACTGACGGAAAAGGTAAAACACATGAACTGGCTATTACAAAAGCTGCCAGTGGAGAACTTTACAGTAACAAAGAAGGTGTTTCCATTCATATGAAAGGAAACGATGGAGTATACACATCATCTTCTACTGCTGAAGATGTTAGCTGAAATAAGCAAATAATACTTTATTCTTTCATTTATCATTAAAAATAGATATCTATATGTAATAAAAATTTAGAATAATATTACCTGAGAAGGTTGATTACAGCTCTCATCAGGTAATATTTTTATTATCTCTATACTAAAAATGACCGGATATTTCTCCAGTCATTTCACATTCATTAAATTTATTGTAAACCTTTAAAGTTAAATATTGGCTTTATTACTCTATTATATCCATTGTTTCTTTTTTAGCTTCCACTATTTCATCAATGTTTCTATATGCCTGTGGTGCTTCATCAAGAGTATTTTTCCGTAACAGTAAAAGCTTTTACACCTTCCATGCTCTCTCTTTGTAATCCTGAAGGATATACTCTCTTTGCCTGACTTCTGCTCATTACACGTCCTGCTCCATGAGGTGCTGACTGCAGCCACTCCTGGTTGCCTTTTTCCCATTGCTATAATGGAACCATCCTCATATTTATTGGAACTATTATTTTCTGCCCTTTTTCTTGCAGGGGTTGCACCTTTTTCTGACTGTCATGTCTTCAAAAATCTATATAATTATGTACAGATTCCCAAAAATTATCTGCATTAAATCTGTATCCAAAAATTCAAGTATTTTTCTATCATTTTTCTACGATTTTTCACTAGCAAATTTTTGAGCTATTTTCATATCGTTTATATAGCTTTTGAGCCTTTTTCTCCTATCAAAAATATGTGCCGTTTTATTATATTTTTGCTCTAATACTGTCCTTCAGATTTTCCTCTCTTCAGGTGGTGTATTATTTAAGTCATTTTTATAGGCTTCCAAGTCAAATTCAAGCATTTGTTATAATATTTACAAATATCCAGTCCAAATTTTCTAGATCCTGAATGAACTACAATATAGTCATTATCCTTACCGGAATTTATTTCAATAAAATGATTTCCACCACCTAAAGTTCCAAGTGCCCTTTGAATAAGATTCTATTTTCTCTTTAGGCTTTTGCATTATTAAATTACTGAAATCAAATTTCTGGGTCTTGTCCTGTAATTTTGGCCCTGATGGAATATTTTCATTTATATGATTGTAAAATGCCTTCCAATCAATATTTGCAAATATCCAGCTTTTTGGAATCTCGTATACACTCATTCCACAACCAATATCAACTCCAACAATATTTGGAATTACTCCTTTTCTACATCCACTTTGGCAACAAATCCTACCGGAACATCTTTTTCCCCTGTGAGTGTCAGGGTCATTAAATGAACTTCATCATACAATCCATGTGTATTTTTCATGAACATCATTTATTATTCCGTAATCAAAATTTATTGCATGATTTACAATGTTAATTTTTACTTTTCATTTCCTTTCTCCTCCATATTATTATAATTTTTAGAGGGTTAGGGTTTTGAGATACTTTGTCCAGTATTATACCTCATTTTTTCATAAAAAGAAAAGGAAATTTTAGGATTTTTGATATGAAGGAAAAATTGTAATCAAAATTATGTAATCTCTTCAATATAAGTATTTAATTTATCACTTATTTTCTTTCTTCAAGAGGCATATTTTCAATTTTTTTAAAATAGAATCTAAGATTTCAGTGGATCTTTTACCTATCTTCTATCACTCTCCCTATATATACAATTTATCTCTTTTAGCATTATAGATCACTTTAGAACTAGTTCCAGGCTTAGTACTATTGATCATTATTAAAAATGATTATTATATTTATAATTTTTACCTATTGTTTTTATGATATTATATTCTTTGAAAATTCAGATATAAAAATCAAACAAAAAAATTTAATTTATCTCCCTATTTTTGTTATTTTCTTTTTCTTTTATATTTAATTTTGGTTCTAAATCTACAGACTTCAAATTCTGTCTATAATTTCTATTTCTTCGTTATCTGTTAAATCAATATTTTCTCTAAACTTACAAAGCAGCTTACTATTTTGAAATTTTTAGTTTTATTTTAACTTCTCATTTTTCCAATACTTTTGCATTTCCAAAATTATCCCTAAAAATACATACCTTTTTCTAACCTAAAGAATCATGAGATGATTTGACTCTAACAACTTATTTTTCAGAAATAAATTGTTACACTTCTCATTTAAATTACAATGATAAACTTTTTATTATAGGTGCTAATTTAGTATTCACAACTTCTCCTTTTTTATTGAATGTATTAATTATTTTAATAATATCATTTTTTATTAGAAAAGTAAATATATATATATTAAATTTTAATTTTTTCAATTTAATAACTTCTATTATTTCTTTTATCATCACAGATATTGTAGAGGTATTCTTCCTAAACCAAGGTATAACACGATTTACCTTTTACAATATGTTGCATATTCTTCTCCAAATTTTTCCTTCATCCATTTTTCTTCTGTAAATTTCATTAATATTGTTAAATAAACCCAAAAGATAAAGGATAATATCAATAAATACAAATTTGAAGCAAAAAGTAAGATTCCTGAAAAATAAAGGTGAAGGCAGAATATATTGGATTTCTTACAATAGAATACACACTATCTGTAACTTAAATGACCAGCTTTTATTTTCATCTCTTATTTTTTGAAATAAAACAGCTTTTATCCATAAAAGTGATACCACAGATAATAAAGATTATGCCTATAATAGACATTAATATCTTTACTTTCGGTACCTCACCTGATTCTAGTAAGCCATAATAGTCCAACAGTAATCCACATATTGTAAGAATAAGACAGCTTTATTACATATACTGGACCAACTCCAAATATTGGCAATTTTTCTTTCTCTATCTTTCTTCACTTACTTTCACCTCTTTACCAGCAATTGAATCTCTTCAACTTAAAATAGTTGGCATTGGCTAATTTATTAACATTAAATAAATTGTTACTTATTATTTTAAAATACCCAACCAAAGTAGTAAAGGTAGTATAAATACAGAGGATTGCAAGAGATAGCTGCAGCCAGAAGAAGATTCATTAATATCATTACTCCAAAAATTTCTTTTCTATTGCTAATAATATCTCTAATTCTTTTAACTACTTAAAGTTCTTTTTCTTTTTCGCCATTTTACTATATATCTCCTTTTTAATTCTTATTAATATAGCACTTTTTATCTAAAAATTCAATAATGTAATTAACACCAACACATATTTAATTTAGCTAATTATACAATTATCTCACATCTTATCAGATTCTAACAGGTGTTTCAAGTGATTGTAAGTAGCTTCATCTTCAACATAAATATATGTAGTCTCTCTTGCTCTAGTCAAAAGAACACGATATGCATTTTTTACAAATTGATTGATCACTTCATCCCAACGATAGTAACTTTGGTTTATTTTTCTTTATACTAATTAATTTATTTACTTCTTTTTACATGCCACTTTAATCGTGCAGTCCTCCAGGGTTTAAATGATCCAATCCTATTTCTCCATAAGGCGTATTTCCCAAATAAGAATGGTATCATCAAACTCCTAAGCGCCTTGACAACCGAACTCAGAAACAAAGGAATTAAGTTTATTACTATCTTAAATAATAATACTTGTATAAATCGTCACCAGTATCTCTTGAAATTAGTCCTCTAGAGAGTCTGTAGTTTCGCTATTTAAAGGATTGCAATCCCATAGCTACTACAACAATACCTATTGATTCATCTTCTTTATCATATGTCACAATTTTCTTCATATCCTAAAGCCTTCAATAAATCTTCATGATTGTTATAAACTTCATAACCTTTTTGTCTTTTTGTCTGTTTTGACAGTGTAGTATCTCCTGTTAATATAGCGTTCACAATCTCTAATGTCGGATCACCAATATCATTTCTTTTGATTTAATTTTAGCATAAGTTCAGGATATACTTTTACAGTTTACCCTTTCTCAAGAAATTTATTTTTGACTTCTTCATCTGGAACAAATACCTTTATCTTCACATTGATTCATTCCGATTTAACAAATAAATAGAATTTAGAATATCTTTTTCACCCATCTTCTTCTCCACTATTTATCTCTTGTTTATTTCCAATGAATAAAAATAATATTTTGCTTTTTGGGATTTCTCAATACCTTTGATTGCTGAAAATAATAGTAAATATGCTTCTAGATAACCTATTTTTATAAATTATGCGCTGAGTATTAAAAATCAAACTCTTTTCATATTTACCAGACTTTTTGGCTTCTTGTTGCAATTTTCAAATAATTCCACATTCTGTTGAGCTTCATCGACAAGTAATACTTGATCTTCTATAGTTAAAAAGCCTGTACCTTTATTAAAAAGTAGTTATCACAATAATTGGTTGCACTGTAAAGTTCTCTTATATGTCCAATCAGTTGTTCGCTTAAACCTTCTAAAATCATTGAATAATTTTTCCTTTATTAATTTTTGAAAAAGTGGATTTGCTGAAGGATCTTGTTTTACCAAATCGATTTCTCCTCAACAATTGAATTAAAATAATTCTCTAAGTTAGCATTTCCTGTAACATATTGTACTTTTGTGATTCCTTTGCTTAAACACTTTCAAGTAAGGTAAAGCTGTCCCTGCTACCTGTACCAGGCCCTCCTTTGACAATAGTAATACCAAGTGTGGGGTCTTTTGAATTGAGTATTTCATGCATTATTCCATTACACACTTTTACATTATCATTATCTACATAGTTAACAATTCCTTTGTGAATAAGCGCCCTTAATGCACCTGATATACTTGGATCTAAATACTTTTCTCCATCTAATATACGCTCAAACTTACTAATATCACATGGTGTTGTAATTGACGCCATAACATTAGCAAATTCATCTCCCACAATAATTGATGGATTCTTTGGTACTCTGTTTATCATACATTGATTTGTAAAATCAAATAATTTTCAAGAGTCAGATTACCTAAATTAATTTGATTTACAACTTCCTTATTACAACGTCTAATTCTATTTGTATCTGTTAGTTGTTTAAATATCCTTTATTTTCATAATCATCGTCTGACTTACCACTCTTAAACTCTAAAAATAATTATTTTATTTTCGCATACAATGATTGCATCAATCCATCTTTTCTTCAAATGATATTCGAACCCAATTAAAAACATTTACCAATAGTATTCAAACACTCTTTAGAAATCATCCTTCTGAAGAAGCAAACAATCAATCCAAGATCTTATTTTATATCATCATCATCTGTAATAAAATAATTACATCCTCTATTCACTTCATCTTGGGCCTCTTTAAATATTTTAAATATCCTATCATCAAATGGTCTTCCCTTCAGTGTGTTCATACAAAAGCTTTACAAAATCATCTTCATTTCTTATTAACCAGCTCAGATAATGTATAACAAACCACCTAGTTTTCCTCTTTATTGAGAACATTGCTATTTTCACGCACCACCTTTTTATTTCTTTTGCTCATTTGTTTTAATTAAATCAGGTAGAATAATATCCGTTGGAACCACTTCACATCATGAAATCTGATCCATTGTTTGCCATCTACTTATCTTCCGCTTCTTTAAGAATAAGGTCACCTTTGTACTTTTCACCCCAGCAATCCATTGATAAAATGAAAGCATTGATAATCATACTCAATTGTATGAATGATTTCCAACTTTGATTTCTATCTCGGCTCTTCTTTTTATTTCACGGAACAAGAGCTTCCTCTGTGTCTCCTTGCTCGATCTTTCCACCTGAAATTCATTGTCCTTAAATCACCGTAACCTTGCTGTAGCAAATATCTTATCTTCACTGCAGAATTACCGCAGCAACAACTCATTGTTTTCATAATATACTAAATAAAGGTCCTCCAATACTATTTCATTTCTGACTAATCTATGGCTCTCCCTTACTCTGGATCAGATATATGTCTGTATTACTTTTATTATATAAACTTGTATCTTCAGTAAACCATATCTACTACCTCTTCTCTTTTAATCTAGATAAACATTATTATTTCTTCAATTATTGGCATACTATTATCGTCCAAAGTTCACATTGACTAATTACAGTATTAATTGCAAAATCATAATCTCGGGTGGATAATTATATATAGTAATCTTTTAACCATTTTACGCATTGATGTTTTAGCTGTTTTTCTTTCTGCCAAGTCAATTGTTCTATTTTTTACGCAACATTTCCGTTAATTCTTTTGTAAGATTGATAAGAGCATCATTCTCGATAAAAATCCTTGATATGCTCTGGTTTAGTCAATGCATCATAAATGCCAATCTTCTTGTGATAATCCCAGTTTTGACCATTTTACTAACTCTGTTATTTCTTGGCTGTTTTTTAAGCTCTCTTATTACTTCTTCATTTGTAATAAGTCCATGTATAGAATTCATTAGTACTGGTAATTTTTTCTGAAAACTTCTTCGTGATTGAACCACATTTGTTCTCCTTTATACAGCGAAACTTGTTCAGTCCATTAATCAATATTTCAACAGCAATGTTCTTTTTCTTTCATTCTGAGAATTTCTCAACACAGCTCGAGATCAAATAAGCTAAAATTCTCTCCTCCTGTTTTCACTACTATCAAATAAATTAATAACTCCTTCACTTTGAACTGCAGCCTTCAATAAATTATTAATTTCATCATTTATTTCTTTTAGTGATAAAGTCTTTCCGCTAGTACCACCATACGTAATTCTTAATTAGTGCTGTAGAACGTATACTTCCATATATGCCGCTCACGACGCTCCTTTTTCAGTGGTCATACTTGAGCACATTGAATGAGATTGCTTAATAGCATCGCTCTTTTCAACAAATCTTTTTATCAGGGGTCTTCGCATCCAATACAAAGTTTCCTCCATCTGCTATAATTCTTTGCCATCGTAAGTGGTGAACCATCAATAAAACTACTAAAATCAAATCCATGTAGTAAATCTTTACATACTGTAATTTCTCCTGAAACTTAGGGATATGCTACCTCGTGTACCATCCATATCTCCGTATTTTGCCTGGTCACTGCTTAGTATATTCTTCATTGTGCAGTTTTCAGCAGATGCACTCCAACACCAATCTACACTACAATCCACCCTTCTTTATCTTTAAATACACGATTAACACGGGCAATTGCTTGCATCAGTTATACCCATGCATAGGGCTTTGTAAACATACATTGTTGCAAGAGAAGGAACATCAAATCCAGTAAGCACATATCAACAACAATTGCTATTTTCATAGATTATCGTTATCTTTAAATTTTTCTAGCAAGTTTTGTTTTATGAGATTTTGTTCCAATAATCTCTTTCCAATCTTCTGGATCATTATTGCCACTCAGTCATTACTACCAACTTTTTCATTCCAATCTGGACGAATTTTCAAAGATACGATGATATATTTTCATTGCAATTGGTCTTGAATAAGCTACAATCATTGCTTTTCCTGTAAGAAGATTAGCTCTATGTTTTTCATAGTGATTAACAATATCATCACAAAGGGATTCAATAGTAGAATCAGCACTCAAACACTTTCCATTTGCCCAAGCATTTTCTTACTTTTTTCCATAGTTACCGCATCAGACTGTTCCTCTAAAACATCATAAGTAGAATCAATAAGTTCAAGAGTGTTTTTATCAAGTTTTAATTGAACAACACGACTTTCATAATATACTCGACGAGTTGCTCCATCTTCTACTGCCTGTGTCATATCGTAAACATCTATATAATCACCAAAAACTTCACGTGTATTTTTATCCTTTTTAGAAATTGGTGTTCCTGTAAATCCAATAAAAGTGGCATTTGGCAATGCATCATGAATAATGACGCATTCCCAATTATTGTACGAGCTTTCACCTTTTCATTTTCAGAAATAACTATTTTTTCATTAAATCCATACTGTCCACGATGTGCTTCATCAGCCATTACTATAATATTTCTTCGTTCTGATAAAGGTTTTTCTCCACGTTCAAACTTAAACATAGTTGTAAATATAATTCCATTTACATTTCTCCCTCAAGAAGTTTCTTTTCAGGTGTTCCTTACTTTCAGCTTGTATCGGTGTCTGACGTAAAATTTTTCACATTGGGAAAATTGATTATAGAGCTGGTCATCCAAACTCATCACGGTCTAGTCGTAACAATTAGAGTTGGAGTTTCTAAAACTTCTTGTAATAAATGGGCATAGAAAACCATAGATAGTGATTTTCCTGAACCTTGTGTATGCCAAAAACTCCACCTTTACCATCTGTTTTTGTGACTATGCTTTTGCTTTTTCGATAGCTTTACGAACAGCAAAATATTGATGGTATCCTGCTAATACTTTAAATCTTTCATTACTTTTTACCTGAAAAAAGGATAAAAATTTTTAGTATATCGAGTAAACGTTCCTTTTGAACATACCTTCATAGAAAGTTTCAAATCAGCAAATGAAGTATCTTCATAGCTTCCATCTTTGTCTTCCATTCCATAAAACGATCAAGACCAGATGTAATTGTACCAGCCTTATTTGTAGATCAAGTCACTTATTACACAAATAGCATTATAGTAAAAAATAGTTGAATATCTTTCATATAATTACGAATTTGATTTATAGGCATTCTCAGCTCCTGCTTCATCTTTTGTAGGACTCTTAAGCTCCATTAATACCAAAGGTAATCCATTTATAAATAAAATAATGTCTGACGACGATTGTTTCCATTTCAAGAAAATGTAAATTGATTGACCACATAGAAAGAGTTATTCTCTTTATTTTTCATAATCAATGAGACGTACAATTAAAGACTGTTCTTTCACCTTTCGTTTAATTTTAACGTAATACCGTTTTGCAGATAATCCATAAATATTGTATTTTTTGCAAAAGACTTCCGAGTATCAAAATTTTAAGTTTAGACAATGCTTTATTTATTGCTTTCTAAAGGGAAGCCCACGATTGATACGTATCAAACTTTCTGAAGAATAGAATCTAAAAGAGGACTATATGATCTCTAATTAAATCTGGCGCATAAAGATAATCATAGCTTCATATTTTTAACACCTTATAATTGCCTGTTCATATTTATCTTCATATAAATAGCATCTTTAACCTCCTGTTATGTTTTATGTTCAATAAGAATTTATTTCTACTTCAAAATTAAAACGATACGTCAAAAAGAATATCGGAAATATCAGAAAATATTACAGTATCTTCTAGTGCAATGGTTGCTTAAAGGTCAATGTTTGAAACATCAATCTCACCAGATATTAATTTAGGTAATAGTGTGTCTTTCAAATAAATTAATTTAATATTTTCTTTTTGGTTTTGCAAGAATCATTTCAAAATAATGGAGAGTATACATTATTAAAATCTTTTAAGAACTTTTTAGTTGAATTATATATATTGATTTTTCCAAATTGAGTTTTTGTTAAGATTTACATAGTACTTCCACTTTGACCTAACTTATTTATCGTTTCACTTAGCTGTTCATAAGTAAATAGATAAAATAAGGTGAAATCATTTCTTTCAGGAATAATCGAATTAATCGTTGATTTGTTTGACTATTTTCAGAAAACAAATGTAACTAGCCCAGCAGCAATAATACAACTGACACACACAGAATTTTAGGGTAAAGTTTTCGTTTGTACGCTACACCAGCAGCAGATAGATATCGATTAGTAATAACATTGTAGACACAGTTATGCATATCAGGTATTGTTATGAAAGGTATATCACCACCATAGTATCTCATAGTAGACGGTGTTTTACCGCAAATAATTTGTTTTGCTAAATCATCAATAATACCATCTTCCAATCTGATGGTCTACACTCATCAAAAACGGTTCATAATTGATAAACCATGATTGATATAAAAGCTTGAGCTTGGTCTCAAATTCTTATTTATCTTTTCATTTTCAATTTTATCATCAATTAATGACAATATTGTTGATATCTGTATATCTACTTTCGGAATATTTATTTCAAGTTTATTTTATATCATTTCTATTAACTGATCCAAACACTGTACCAGTTTCTTTATTTATAAGTTGTGGATATAATATTTTCAAAAGATAGAATAAAAATTATTATTTCCATTTTTCATTCTAATTCCACAAACTCCTCGACCAAGGCACATTCTGAGGAGTAATATTTAAATCTCCAACTGGAGCACGAACACTCATAATGACATCTCCTGCTTTTAGCGATTTTTGTTGTAAAAGTAGTATATGTATCAAATATAGATATCTCTGACCAAATGTCCTATTTCCTGAAGAAAAGGTATTCCATCTCCCTTTTTGAATTATAGTATCGATTTTGGAGATGTCCCATAGTAATATCTGCAACATCTGCTAATGTGCATTTCATCATTATCACCTTCTTAACTTATATATTTTACAAATAGTTTATCTAATCAATACATGCTATAAATTAGACCCATTTATCTTCTCATTTTCTTTAATTTTATCATCGATTAATGATAATATTGTTGATATTTTTCTGACCTTCAATTGTTTCTGAGGATTGTTACTTCAATATTTTTCAGTACTTCCTGAAACCTCTTTTAAATGTAGTTCCACTCCCAAGATTTTCTATCTTCTTTTTATTATATTAGCAAATGTATAAAATAAATAATCTGTATCATCATTTGGAACTATACTCTTAAAGCCCTGATTAGTACAAACTTCATTTGCTGCAATTGCAATATACCCAATAGGAGCTCGTGATGAGAATTGAATATTTAGAATTAACTGTGCTGAACAACTTTTTAAACCTTGTTCAGTAATATTTCTTTCACCATTAGAAAATATATCTTCCAAAGAATCCTCCTAAATCCTTTGGTAATCAGCTATATTCCCATTTTCATGGTTTTTGTATGCTATCTTCCTAACCTCTATATTTCTTTATAGAGCAATCCTAACATTATTTGTTTGACCATTGCATATTGCAAGGTTGTATCTATTCTTTATGACTAAGCAATTGTTGTACTGCTCAATTACATTCTTTATCAATCGCTAATGTTTGCTAATGTTCTACGAAATTTATGGGATGAACTTTCTCAATACCTAGAATCCACTCTATACTGCGTAATCGAGATTCAATTCCACCTATTTTAATACGCTCCAAAAGACTTTTTAATGTTACAAAAAGAGCTGGATTATCATCATTCTGCTATCAATATAGTTCTTTAGATGAATCTTGGTTTCAGCATCAAAACACACAACACGTTCTTTATTTCCTTTACCAAAACAATGCATTCTCTTTTCAGTAAAAATCAATATCAGCTATATTTAAAAGCAATCATTTTCACCTATACGCATTCCAGTGAAGCTAGCATATCTATCATTGCAAGGTCTCTCAATCTAGGACATCCGTCACGCATTATTTCAAGTTCTTCATCGGTGTATGTTTCTTTATATTAGTCCCTGTTTTAACCTTATGAATTCGACGTACTGGGCTTTAAATATAATGTCTTCATCTTCAAGCCATGAAAACTAGATAGAATTCTTCGAATGTATCAATTGTAATCTTACTGGATCCATTCTTTTTCTTGATAATCTGTTACAAATAGTTTCTTAAATCATCAGTTTGTATATGTCTCTACTTTCTTTAGAAATTGTATTTATCATATTTTCAATGGTTGTAAGATAATATTTTATAGTTTTTCGAACAACCTTCAATTTCTAGCTGCAACAAAAGAATAAATCAGTTTTTGACTATCATCTTCCTTGTTTCAACTGTAATATCATAACTATAAAGTGTATGATTCATTACTTCTGTAATTTCTGTAGTTGAGTAATTATCGAGATACGACAAATATTTGTTGCATATCTCATCAATAATTCTTTGTTTCATAATCTGTCTCCTATTTCGAAAGGAACGACTAACGGTAGTTCCTGTTGGTTTTATACTCTCCGCCGTTGATGGAAGGTTATGTTATCAACATGAATTTATTTCATTATGCACTTTGTTTGTATTCAAGCTTATTGAAGGACAATCAAAGAAAAATTTTATTGGTGATTATTGTACACTAAAAATCAGGATTTGCATTTAAAAGCAAAATGGTGGATCAGGTATTCCAGTTGTTAAAATAGGAAGCATCAATCAAGATTATTTTAAATCTTTTAGATTGTTCTTTTTGTTTCTGAAGATAAAATATCATTTGCAAAAGATTTTATAGTTTCGGAGGAGATCTTGTTATTGCAATGACTGGAGTAACTATAGGAAAATTTTACTATGGTTCCTAAATATTCAAAACAATATTAGTTAATCAACGCTAGGGAAAAATCTTGGTGATAAACCAATAAATAGAATTCCTTTTTATTTATTGTACCTTGAGCAACCTGATATTTTTCAGAAATTATTAATCGTGGTCAAGGAAGTGCTCAGCCTAATGTAGTGCTAAAGATATAATGACCATTCCTTGTGTAATGCCTGAATCTGGTGTAATCAATCAATTTAATCGAAAATTATCACCAATGTTTGAAATGATAACAAATAATCAATTTGAAAAATTTAAAACTTTCTAAACTCAAAAATACATTATTACCTAAATTAATATCTGGTGAAATTGATGTTTCCAGCATTGATCTTTACAGCTATTTCACTCTGAAGATACCTGCTATATTTTTGTATTATTTCTGGTATTCTTTTATGCTATAGTTTTAATTTTTGAGGCAAAAATAAATTTTATTTATCTTATTATTAAATTGTATTTTATCATCTAAATTTCGTATTTTCCTATTATTCTTTTGTTCTTTTATTGTGAACTGAATTTAAATTTGTGTACCACGTCCATTTGTACACGTTGCCTTCCAGATGAGCCATCCATAGACTTAATAGCTGGTTCTAACAATTGAACCATACTAAATAACATAGAAAATCTTCATCCATTCCTTCCTTGGCTCGAACACAATATATTCTGTAGAGCCAAAACTCACTTCATTATCATCTAGTACTGATACTTTAGTGCAGTTTTTCACTTTTTCTAAACATGGTGTTATCCGTGCCATTATAGTGTCACCATTACGAAATTTTGTACCACCTGAAAATGCTTCAAATTCATAAGAAGGGATATCCTACAAAATGGTTGTAACTTGTCCATAGATATTTTTAGCTATTGTTCCTTTTTGGAAAGTGATTCACGAGGATTGAAATCAGTAATTTCACATAGTTTTTCTTTCCATTTAGATCTCATACCCAATCGCTCCCAACTTCTTTCCTAATCTCTTCTTCAAGTTCACGACTTTTGCAAACATTTCTGAAAGTTCTGATGTAAGACGAGTCATTTTTCTTCAAATGGTTCTCCATCGTCTTCTTGTTCTTCAATACCCACGTAACGTCCCGGAGTAAGTATATAATCTTGCTTTTCAATCTCTTCTGTTCCAACTACTGCACAGTAAACCCTTTTTCATTTTCTAATGTTCCATCAACAAAGGCTGTATGCATCTGCAAGTTTCATAATATCTTTATCTGTAAGTTCACGTAATTTACGACTTACCATTGTTCCCATCTTACGAGCATCAATAAACAAAGTTTTTCCAGTTTGTTTTTCTGTTTGTTAGGAACCAAAGAGATACTGGAATTTGTGTAGTATAAAATAATTGTGTAGGCATTGCACATTACATTCAACCAAATCAGCATTAATAATATTTTTACGAATTTCTCCTTCTCCACCTGACTGGGAAGAAAGACCATTGGCTACACCATACCAATTCGGCCTGCCGGAGAAAGATGATAAATCATATGCTGCAACCTATGCAAAGTTAGCATTTCCTGCTGGTGGCATTCCATACTGAAAACGAAACATCTTCTCTTTTAATTTATCAGCACCCCAACCTGAAAGATTAAACGGAGGATTGCCATTATATAGTCTGCACGTACGTTGATGCTCGATCTTCTAGAAAAGTATCAGCAGAATAACCTCCAAGATCTGGTTCAATTCTCCATTGCAAGATTCATGTGCCATTTTCCAAGTAGTTGGATTCGAACTTGACCATAAATCGAAATATTGCTATTATTTCCACTGTGATTTTCGACAAATCTCGCCGACTGTGCAAACATACCTCTGAACCACAAAGCAAGGATCGTAAACCTGCCCTTTAAAAAGGCTTTAATATTTCTACTAGAGTACGTACAACACAAGAAGGGTAAAGAATTCTCCACCACGTTTTCCTTCCTGTTCTGCAAACATTGCCAAACAATATTCATAAGTACGTCCAAGAATATCTTTTTCACTTCCATGTTCTATCATCTGAATATTTGTAAATAAATCAACTACATCACCTAGTCTTCTCTTATCAAGTTCTGGACGCAAAGTTTTTAGGCAGAATATCTTTAAGCCTTTTATTTTTCTTTTTCAATAGCACGCATTGCTTCGTCAATAACAGTACCTATTTCAGGAGTATGTGCTTTTGATGTCAATTTCACTCCAACGAGCTCCAGCTGGTACAAAGAAAATTCCTTCCAGATGTATACTCATCAATATCTTCTAAAACCGTCTCCTTCAGCAACAAGAGCATTATATTTATCATCAAATTTATCTGAAATATATTTTAAGAAAATTAATCCTAATCACTACTCTTATATTCTGATGCATCCATATTCCTCGAAGAACACATGCAGTATCCCATATCTGTTTTTCAAATCCAATAACGGCTGTATTCTTATTGCCATAATATTACTATCCTTCTTTTTAAATTATTTCTCAATCCCTCTAAATCCTTACTTTCTTAACATACTCACTACTTCCATATGTGGTGTCACGGGAAACATATCAACCAGGGCAAACCTCACAACTTCATAACCATTCTCCTGAAAGTTATCAAGTCCTGAACCAGTGTTTTTCGGGATTACATGAAACATAAATTATATTTGAAACATCATACTTCAGAAGCTTCATTATAGTCTTTTTCCCCAACTCCGGGTCTTGGTGGATCAAGAATTATAATATCAGGCTTTATTTCCTTTTCTTCCAGCTCGTCAAGTTTCTCAACACATCTCCCTGCAATGAACTCTGCATTATCAATATTGTTTAATCTTGCATTTTCATTGGCTTTTCTGACTGCCTCTTCCACAAGTTCTATTCCATAAACTTTTTAGCCTTTTTGATACAATCTGACCTATTGTTCCAGTTCCACTGAATAAGTCAAAAATAGTACATTCATTTGTATTCTCATCGACATTATCAATGTACTCCATAACTTTTTCCATAAAGAAGCTCCACTCCATCAGAATTTGTCTGAAAGAAGCTGTATGGACTTATTTTTAAATTTCAGTCCAAATATTTCTTCCGTCAAATCCCTTTCACTGTATAAAATTGTTTCACTTTCAGAAATTACCATATCTGAAAAATTATCATTAAATGTATGTAAAATTCTGAAATTTTAAATCCGTCACTCAATTTTTAGAGCCAGAAGCCCTTCCTTGAACATTTCCTGAAACTCTCTTCTGAGTTTCCCTTGATTTCAGTAGTTGTTATAATATTTACTAAAAATCTGTTTTGTAAATTCTGCTTTCCTTATTACAAGATTTCTAAAAACCCTTTTATGATCAAGTCTATGATAGAAGTCAAAACCTGTTTTTTTACAAAAATTCATTACAGAAAATATATATCTGATTAAAATTATCATCCATCAGCTTAAGTCCGTCAACTTCCACAATATCGTGAAAACTGTTCTGTTTATGAAGCCAAGAATTATTGGGCTGTCTTTTACTGCATTTCCAAAGCTGAACTCCATTTTTATTCCTATATTTTTCCAGTTTTCGGACTTTTAACAGGTTCTTCAAAAATATATTCATTCTTAATAATCCTATCCAGTTCTTTTGATATGGCCCTGCCTTAATTTCCAGCTGTTCTTCATAAGTATAGTACTGATAGTTGCAGCCTCCATTTTGTCTTTGCTTCATCATCATAAATTGCATTTTTCTTCCTGCAAAAATCAATTATTTTTACAATGTATCAGCTCATATTTATGACGTCTTTTCACAAAAATTCCTTCAACAATCTGGTCTTTGCAGCATTTATATTTGTATATATTTTATTCTCATCATAGAAACCATATGCTCTACCTTTTTGTATCAAGATTTTCAATTTTTAACTTTATTAAACTCTTTTCTCAAAGGTTTCTTATTTAATTTCTCCATATTTTTCCATTAATTTCTCCATGTTTTATAAATTCATATATTTTTCAATCTTTCCAATTGCCTCTTCCAGTATAGGAATATCGCACTATTGAAAATCTCACATAACCTTCCACCTGGAATGTTGAACCTGGTACAATTGCAAGACCTGTTTTTCAAGTAAATCCAGTGCAAAATCCAAGGATTTCATATTTTTGAAGCCTGTCTATATTTTCATATCCGGCAAAATATAGAATGCTCCCTTTAGGTTCAAGACATTTTGAAACCCATTTTTTCCAGTTCATTCTTAAAATAATCAACCTTTTTCTGTATATTTCTAGAAACTTCCTTCTGTCAGAACATTTTTCAAGAGCCGCCATTGCACCATACTGTGACAATGTAGAAGTACTTGTAACATTATACTGACTTACCTTTTTCACCTGGAAGCTGCAAATTCAGGATTTGTGATTATATACCCTATTCTGTATCCTGTCATTGAATGTGATTTTGAAAATCCGCTCACTATTATAAGCTGTTTTTCCAATTTTTCCCTAATATTCTGCAAACGAGCATATTCTCAAAAACTATTGAAGCATATATTTCATCACTTAAAAGGTATATTTCCTTTATCTTTTAACAAGTTCGCGATTTTTCCATTTTTCCTTTTTGGTAAAGTTGTTCCTGAAGGATTATTTGGATTAGTCAGAAATTATTAACTTAGTTTTTGGCGTTATATGTTTTTCAAGTATTTCTGCTGTCAGCTTAAATTCATTTTTCCCTCAAATCAATGTATTTAGGCTCTCCCCTGTTAATTTTTATCAATGAACTGTATCCTCATATAGGCAGGGGTTGGCATCAGCACTTCGTCATCCTTCAGCAATTATAGCTTCATTACTGATCCCAGTCCTTCTGTAGACCCCACTGTCACTAGAACATTATCCAAAGAAAAATTTCCATTGAAAATTGTCATTATAAAAATTAGCAATTTTACGTAATTCAGGCATTCCACCTACTGGAGAATATTTTATTCTTGTGTTTACTGCATGATATGCCACAGCTCCTTCACTCTCAGGCACATCAATGTCAGGCTCCCCAATTGACATATTTATAGCATTGTCATATGTCTGCATTTTTCATATATTTTTCTTATATCAGAAATTTGAATTTCTTTTACAATTTTATTTATATACATAATCTTTCCTTTCATAGTTAAAATACTGTTATTTCTATATTCTATCATATTTTTATAACTAAAAACAGTTATGTATTACTTTTTATTTGAAAATTTTAAAAATTTCATTGTAATATACATATTTTTGATAAAATCTATATGTAGCTCTTTTCGATTTTTAACATGGGTTATTAGATAAAAATTTAACATTGAAAGGATAATATAATGAGTGAAAATAAGGAACAATCAATAAACTTAAATATAATATCTGAAAATAATTTATAAAAATATTTTTCTTATAGGACTAGTTACTGTTCTTATGGCTGGGCTGGCAGGTTTTTATGCCTTTACAAGCAAATCCTTTAAAAAGCGAGATTATTTTATACGGAAACGACAGGGTTTTAAAGTGAAATTGGGAAAATTCCCAGTATTCATTAAATTCCTCTCGACTTCTTCCAGATTTATACAAAAAATTCAAAAACATTAACAAATACAAAAGCTTCCTGAAGAAAAATTTTTTAAAGGAAATGTCTAAAAAGCTGACAGCACAGACAGAAACAGGAGACCCTACAGTTAAGGTTAAATTTTCCAATTCAAATAAGATTGAAGCAGAAAGCTTTTCAGAGGAATATGCCAACCTTGCTGCAAAATACCTTGCTACAAGGGAAGATGACTTTTAGATAAACAGATTAAACTGCTGGAAGAACAATATAATTTTATGGCAAATAACGTTGATTTGAGAACAACTAAAGATTCATTGAGTGATACCTTGTTTCCAGGCTTGCATATTACAGACTTTTTGAAAAAGTGATACTTCACCACTTGTAAAACTTGTAAATATAAAACGTAAAACCCGCATTAAATAAAAAGTTGGTTCTGGCAGGTGGAATTTTTGCAGGATTATTTTTAGGAATTTTAATTGCATTTATTAAAGAATTCTCCAAATCACTGGATTGGAAAGATATAAAATCAAAATAATAGACTATTAGGAGGAATTATGAAAGATAAAGCTTCCAGTAGCTTGAAACAATGGGAAAAGCTTCAATTTTTCCTATATCACTGCTACCTCTTGCCGGACTTTGTCTGGGATTGGGAACGTTATTTACAAACGCTATTTAACATTAAAATATACGGCCTTCAGAATATTTTAGAAAAGTATATTTTGTCGGTGATACTCTTTACAGTAACTAAAACTACGGCATTATATGAATTTCTGATTATTCTGTCGAAAACTTGGAAATATAATTTTTCAAATCTTCCTCTGCTTTTGCAATTGGAACAGCATTTGCATTTGCTAAATATGAAAAACCTCACAGCGGCACTTATGGGAGGGAGTATTTTTCTGATTATGCATCAGACAATTAACGGCCTCTTATCTACAACTATAATTCCAGGTATTTCGCTAGTAGCTGACACTCTGAAAATCCATATGCAATGCTTATGGCAGGACAAAGTGTCATACTTGGAATACAGTCACTGCAAATGGGAATATTTGGAGGAATTGTTGCAGGCCTTATGACTGCAGGAATACATAGCAAATATTGTAAAATGAAATTATATTCAAATATGAATTCTCTTCTGTTGCAGAATTCTTTAAACTGTCGAAGCTTCCGGCACTACTGACTGTAATATGTGCTATTTTTACCGGAGTTGTTTCATATATTGTATGGCCACTTGTTCAAACGGGAGTTGCTAATTTAGGATTTTTTATAAAAATACAGGATATGTTGGAACCTTTTCTATTTGGGGGTCGTTGAAAGAATACTGATGCCTTTTGGGTTACAAAATGTCTCTCCCTTCCCCTCATGTATACAAAAACAGGAGGAGAAATGATTGCAAGAGGAACTTCTATTCAAGGATTTCAGAATATGTTCCTACATCATCTTACTGATCCTGCTACAAAGAGATTTTTCCGTTAATTATACAAGGTTTATGACAGGAAAATACTTATTTATGATGTTTGGATTGCCTGCCGCTTCACTTGCAATGTACAATGCGGCTTTCAAAGGATAGAAAGAAATTTATAGCTGGTTTACTTTCAGTGGCACTTGCTTCATTCCTTGTTGGATTTACTGAACCACTTGAACTGCTTCTTCTGTTTACTGCACCATTGTTATACCTAATACATATTATTCTTTGCAGGACTTTCATTTGTGACGATGCATATTATGTAGAATGCTGCAAACAGGTATCATTTTTCTGGAGGACTGGCAGATTACTATTTATTTGGAGTATTACAGGACGAGGCAAAAACAGGATTTACTGCTATTATTCCTTTTGGGAATTGCTCTATTTCATAATTTATTATCTCACTATTTAGAATTCTTATTTCAAAGTTTAATTTAAAAACCCTTGAAGAGAAAAATATAGTGCAATATGATAAAGAAATTAAAGTAGAAGAAATTATTCCAGCTGTAGATACTGTTACTGTTAGAAAGCTTACTGAAGAAGAAATTAAAGCGACAGTAGTCTTTACTGTTGAAAAATAAAGATAATGAAAATGCAACTGATGAGTCTAATAAAACTTCTGAAGAAAATTCAGAAAAACCTGAAGAAGAAATTTCTGAAGAAAAATATTAGGGAGCTTGAAAAACTGAAGCAATCCTCTTTGCTCTTGGAGGAAAAAGAAATATAATAAATATTGATAACTGCTCTTCAAGATTAAAACTGAAGTAAAAATTCTTTTTATTTGTTAACGATGCAGCTCTGAAAAATTACCGGTGCACTAGGAGTTATAAAAATAAGGAAAAATGTGGAAGTGATTTATGGTCTTGCTACAGCAGATATAAAAACAAGACTGGAAGAGTTTTTGAAAGCAAATAAAATACAAATAATGAGAATATAAATAATGTAATTATAATAAAAATAGTCTTCTATGCTAAAAACCCTCATAGAAGACTATTTTTATAAAAGCTAATCTTTCTTTTTCTATATAGTAAAAATTCCGATTATTATAAAAACCACTATACTAGCTCCATAAAATTAGTACATTTTTATTATTTCATAGAAGATTCCAGAATTTTTCCAGATTAATTTTCTTTCCTGCCATAATAATATTACCTTTTTGATTTTCTTTATTTTCACAGTTACATCTGTTACATACTGTCTGACCATATTTTTCAGTATCTTTATTTTCAACCCTACATTCTACTTTTTCAACTTCAACAATACTTTCATCAATTATATAAGCCAATGTTACAACATCATGTAATGTATGATAGATAAAATTCTATTCTCATCATATCTTTTTGGGAAAATGTAGACTTTGATATAAGAAGTCGCTTGCTTTTTGTATTTGTAGCCTGAATTTTATTTACAATTTTAGCATCAGGCATTGTTTTATTTTGTAACATCTAGTCCCCATCATTACAATTGGTACTCCTGATGAGAAATACAATATGAGCTGCTTCAGGATCGGCATATATGTAAATTCAGCATAAGGAGTATGATTTCGGCACCACAGCTTCCACCCATAAGAACTATTCTTTTAATTTTTCCTTTTATTTCAGGCTCAAGTCTTAATGCCATTGCAATATTTGTCAAAGGTCCAACAGGAACAAGCGTAACTTTTCTTCACTGTTCAAAAGAGTATCTACTATGAAATTCACTGCATGCTCAATTTTTCTTTCTGTAGCAGGTAATTTTATTCCATCCAATCCTGTTTCTCCATGAAAATCACTTGCAATAATCTGTTTTCTCACAAGCGGACCTTTTCGCACCACCATACACACGTGTTGTATCAAATCCAAAAATAATCACATATTCTCAATGCATTATTTGTTACATTTTCATAAGTCTGATTTCCTGCAACTACTGATATTCCTAATAAATCCAATTTTTCATGTAGTCCTGCCACCATTATTGCAATCGCATCATCATGTCCCGGATCGCAGTCTAAAATTATCTTTTTCTTTTAATCATAGCATCCTCTCCTTCTAAATATTTTTTTATTTGAATGTTTTGTTATCTTTGACTTCTTTTTATCATAAAAATCAACCTCAGCATTAGCATTTATAGGTATAATCTGAATATCGGGATTCTTATTTTTGTAAACCCTGAAAATTTCATCTGCAAATGCCTGACCTATTATATCTACTTCAGAAAAATCTAAAAATATTATTCTAAACTTTTTCAGCATTTAACAATATTCTTCTTGGCTCATGAACGTGACATGAAAGACTCACCCATATATTCTTTTTGCCAGATATACTGTTATTGTTGTCTTATCAAAAACATAGTTATCATCTGTGTATTCCTGAAATACTTGAAATGTTGTTCTTTCAGTATTTTTATCTAAAAATAAATAAAACACTTGTTCCTTTTTATTTCATTATCAATATTCTCAATTTTTTGAAAATTATATAAATTATGAGCATTTCCTGTATAAAATTCTTTATCAAAAGACTTTATTTTGAAAAAGTCTACTACTTTAGACGTAAAAATATTCCTTCTCCACTATGATTTTTCAGCATCTGAAGTTAATTTCCCTTTTTGTAATTCAAATATTGCCTGATTTTCATTTTTCCAGATTATGATCTTCTTTAATTTTTTTCTGAATATACCTATTCCATTATCTTCAATATATACAAATATTCTTTTATAATCTTCTGTATAAAAATTGTTATCTCATTTTCCACTTGAATGCTCAATAGCATTATTTAACATCTCTGTAAATGCATAATTTAGAATATGTCGTATATTTTCTTTTTATCTTTTTTTCATATTCAGAAATAAATTCATTATAAATAATATCTTCTTCTAAATCTTTATTTTTGTACTTTTTCAGTTCATTAACATAAAATTTTAACTGATATTCATCTTTTTTCAATTATATTCTCTTCTAAAGCCCCTTAATGTATTTTGATACTGTTTGTCTACTGACTGGATATTTTTCAAGAACTTTCTTATAAGGATTTTCTCTCATATCAATGGTATCTATAATGAATTTTTATTTCTCTCTGTATTCCTTTACTAAAACCCATATATTTTACCTCCTGATTTAAAACATGTAAACTTTTTAGAAAAATTCTCTATTAAGTTTACATGTTAATTCATATCCTATTTCATATTAGAAGTCAATTTTTTATTCTGATTCACATAATAGAAATTAGGATATTGCCTACTAATTGTCAAATTTTATTAAATATATTTACTTCCTTCTTTTATACTTAATTTTTGCTATTTTATCCTTATCAATAAAATCTCATCACCCACTTGGGATTTGTCTTACTGTAATCCCTTAATGCCCAGCCACAGTACTTTGTTAATAAAACTCTGTCTGACCGAAATTATTTTTATTAATCAGCAGTTCCACATTTGTCTTTTCTTAAAAGCTGGTGATCTATGCTATCTTTTCTAAGCCAGATATTTTCATCAGTACTCCATTGAAGGATAACACTACGCATTTTCGGATCATTTTAGTGCTATTCCGCCTATAATCATGTCAAGACAGTCAATTGTATCCCACCATAGGACTTCGAAAGAAAAGTGCTTTCAATTTTGGAATATCCTTATCAGTTAAAAATGTTCTTCACTGCCTTAGATAATCAAGTGCTGCGTAAGTATTGTAGTTCTCTATATTCATTTTTCCAGCAGTTATTTTATAAAATCCCAGCTCTATCAGATTTTTCCTGTTCTTTTTATATTCATAGCTCTAAATATTTTTCTTTTTCAGGAGTTCTAATTCCAATATGTTTAAACTTATTGCATAGGCTGACATCTGCCTGATTTTCTTCATTTCTCTATAATTTAACATTTATGTACAACTTTTCATAGTCCATGTATCCTCTTAGATTAATATTTTTAATTTATCAATATTAAAATAGATTATTTGACTCTTAATTTATTTCTTTTACTTCCTTCAGTTCAAATGCTCCAAAATAAATCGTAAAATAACAATTTCTATCATAGCTATTGAAATTACTACAAAAGCTGTGTTTATGTTTTTGTATAATGATTAACTGCGTCATAATAAGATTGATCAAGAAACAAGGTTAGCTGCATTTTATAATCTATAGTTATAATTCTGAGTTTCTGAATTTACATCTATAATTTTTCTGGTGATTTTTCAAAAACTCATTGTATACTCTGGATAGTCTGTTTCACCATAATCCATTGCAATTTCATTTTTTCACATTAGGCATTATATCCTCGTTCTTTTTCATCATTTTATTCTCAGTTTATAGATTTTTATATTTTTCCTTGCTACTCTGGATCTTAGAATATTTTTAGATTCGACAATAATTTTAGGTATGAAGAGTTCTTTCTTCTTAACTTGTTATCACACAATCACAACATCTTTCAATCCATTTTTCACTGCAATTCTCTTAAGCTTATTCATATAGGCATCATTTGGTGTATAAGCCTTTAAAACATCTTCCTCTTACACCATTCTGACGGAATTTTATAATCTTGTGCTTTTATGTCACTGTTACACTCTGAAATAAGTTTACTTGTATTATTCACCATTTTTCATTGTCAGTTATTTCAGGTACAATTCACTCGTCCTTACTTCACAAATTTTCATCCATTCCTGCTAAAACCTGAAATTCTCAATCAACAGTTTTATTTGTCGTCTCTGTTATAAGATTATGTTCTCTTCGGTAAATCCCTTTATATCTATCATTACCTTATCCAGAACTTCTACAAATTTCTTTTTTCTTCAGTCCAAAGTGGAACTCGCAGTTACTGTCCACAAAACAGGTCAATCTCATTATCTTCTCCTTCACTGCTGTAAAAAGCTCTGTTAAAAATCTCCATTGCAGTGTGCATTCTCCACCTGGAAACAGTAATTCCTGATGATAAAAGAAGCCAAACTCTGAGATTTCATTCATAATTTCTTCCACTGTCGTGGAGTTACATCATCTGAACAGTTTCCTTCCTTCATTATTTCTATTGACTTCAGGATTGTGGCACATAGGCAGTCAAAATTACATCCCTGATATTGACAGCCTGTTACCCGGCCGTCAACATTACTGAAGGTATTATTTTGTTAATCAATCCTTTCATTATTCATTTCCTCTTTACTTTTTCTTCCATTATTTTAGAAATTTTCCTTGCTCCCCAGTCCAAATACAACTGTCTGCTGTATAACCTGCTCATTTTTGTATAATTCTTTCCATTTCAGATTTTACAAGATATCCTGTAATTCTTATTACATCAGCATCTGTAGAGTAGACAGAGAAATATCTCATTCTTCCTAAAACTGCACCTTTTATAATATCAAGAATTGAAGCTGGATTTTGAACATTTCATCAAATGGGAAAATATCTCCTATTCCTGATTTAAAATAAAGTGTGAATGATGTCTGTTTTATGATGCTTAGGTAAAGCCGGTTCATCTCCCTATAGAATTCTGCATCCTGACTTTATTCCCAACATCCGTATCATTCCAACCTGAGCATGAAGTACATAGTGATTATCATCAGTATTTCACAGTACTCTGTCTTGTTGTGTGTACCAATTCTGTAATCTTTTCAATAACTTTACTCCAAAGTTCATCAGCATACTCGCCCCATCCAAACTTGTCTTCCTTATTTTCTGCACCTATTATTTTATTTACACATTCAGCAAGCCCTACTACTCCAAACATTCCACTGAATCTATCCTCATGGATTAAACTTTGCTTTTCATGAAACTTGTATCAAAAGAATCCACTTTCTTCCACATGAACTTAACTCTGTCATCCATGTAGTTTGCCATTCTTTACAGCTTCGCATATGTTATTAAGCAAGTCCTTCTTCATCCTTGCTTCATTTTGGCCAATTTTGCCGATCAGTCTTACAAGGTATAAGCTCCACCACCGATACTAAGTCCATTGTAGCAGCTGCTATTGCATCTTCCCATAAAAAGTCCTTTTTCGAACATTTTATTATTTGCAAAACTAGGTTTTAGCAACTTTCAAACTTGTTTCAATTGCCAATACTGCAAAATCATCAGGAGTCACTTCTTCATCATATCTTCAATGTCAGTTAGGAGTCATTGTATTGAGCTCAGCTGCTAGCTCTCATTATCATTTCCTGCCTTTGTTTTGTGAGGTCCTAAATTTGCGTGACAGAATGAATCTATACTAGTTCTGTCAATCTGAAGAAGGAACAGCTTAATAGCCTTATATGCTTCTTCCTCGTCTTTAATGTATGCTTTCAAGCAGCGTATCAAGATTGCAAGTAAACTGGATACGTAGTTATGGAAAAGTACATGATTATATAATATAAAGTAAATTAGCTGAGCTTCCTATGTCCTTTGCAGGCTTTATTTCAAGAAATTTACTCTCCTGTTTCATAAACACTTCATAATCAGGTGTAATATATCTTGCCCTGTAGAGCATTTCCTTCAAATAAATCACAAATTATGCCTTTATCTCTGTATTCCTGAATTTCAGTGTAATTCCAAGAACATCAAGTGTAGCTCAGCGGCTCCTGCAACGTTCTCAGCTTCTGTTCATAAGTTAGAACTCTATTTTAACGATAGATAAAATTTGATCCGACATAAAAGTCCTCCTCTAAATAAATTCTTTTCCATGTACTTTTTCCTGTATATTTTTAAAGTCAATATCCCAAATTGATTTCCCTATTTGTCTTTTCTTCGTACAAATATTGTACCACATTTTTCTATAAAGGGCTGTATCTTAATTATCTTTTTGTGACTTTATTTTTCAACTTTATTTATTCTTAATAAACTCTATTTTTATCTCTTTATTTATTTTTCTTCAATAAACTTTTCTATTTCTTCCTTGTTGGAATTGAATCCTGTGCTCCTGTCTTGTTACAACAATTGCCGATACTGCAGTTGCGTATTTTATAGCTTCGTCAGGATTTCCTGTTTCGCATATTTTCATTGTAAATGCTCCAATAAAATGAATCTCCAGCCGCAGTTGTATCCACTGCCTTCACTTTATAAACATCGTATTTTCTTTATACCGTTATCTTCACTAAAAAGAATACTTTTATCTCTAACGTAAGAATAATATATATACCGTATTCTTTCTTTTTATATCAGAAATTTTTCCGTATATTCTTTTATCATTAAATTCTATCAAAAATTTCTTCCATTTCAGTTTCATTTAATATTAGATAATCTGTATTCTTAAAAACTCTTCTCACTTAACTTTTCTTGCAGGAGCAGGATTAAATATTGTTATCTTTCCAAGTTCCTTTTGCCTTCAAAAGAGAAAAATTCCACTGTATCAGCAGGTATCTCATTCTGTAATATACAACATCACTTGAGCTTCTGACATCCTGTTTATCCTGAGATATGTTCCTTCGTAATTTTAAAATTGCTCCGGAAATTACAATAATATTATTATCCCCTTTTCTATCAACTGTTATAATTGCTCTTCCTGTCAGTTCATCACTTTTGTAATGACATTATCAGAAATTATTCATATTTATTCACTCTGAATTAATTTTCCCCTGTGAATCTTTTTCCAACCATTCCAATCATTTCTGTTTTCATTCCCAGCTTTGAAACTGCTACAGCCTGATTAGCTCCTTTTCCTCCACAGCTTTCATAAAACCATTTCCAAATATTGTTTCTCCCTAACTTTGGAAGTTCCTCCACCTTTACTGTCATATCCATATTTTAAAGCTTCCTATTACAAAGTGCTTTTTCTATTTTGACACCTCCTCATTTTTAATTTTATCATACTTTTCCCCATTTTTCTACTAGTAAATACAGGAGGAAAATAGAGGCTATCTCAAAAGAAAAACTTAAAAATAATATAAAGAGGATGTCTCAAAGAAAATTAAAAACACAATGTGAAAAACTATATTTTTGACTATGTTAAATTTTACAATGTCAAAACAGAGTGAATTTGGAAAAGTCAACTGTTTGAGCCTTCAGGCGAGTTTTTGACTTTTCCTAATGAATGACTGTTTTATATGAGTAAATTTTAGTAAATGAAAAAATATAGTTTTCACATATTATATTAATTTTTACTATTTTGAGACAACCCTTTTTATATCATATTTTTCAATTTTGAGATAGCTTCTATCTTTTCCTGTATTTTTAAATTAATCCACCTCAATGCTTCCATAGGCTCCAGAGCCGCGGCTTTTTGCCGGATAAACTCAAATACAAGACCAATCATTGTTGAAACGGTACATACAAATACATACAACAGGACTTAGAATAGAGTTGCTCCTACAAATATTCCTATAGAAGTGCCAGTAAATATCCTATTATTGCTCCAATTATACCTCCAAAAATGTCAGAATTATGGCTTTCAATTAGAAAACTGCACAAGAATATGCACTGTTTTTGCCCCAATCGCTTTACGAAGACCAACTTCCTAATTCTTTCCAGTAACACTTTACAAGCATAATATTCATAACTCCTATTCCCACCCTACAAAAGTGAAATGGCAGCAACTCCGCTTATAAACAGTGACAGCATATTTAGAATATTGTTAAATTCATCAAGTCCCTGGCTTGTAGAAGATACATTATAAATATCCGGGTCACTTCTCTTGTTTCCAGAGACTCTAACGCTTCCATTACCCTGTTCATATCATTGGCATCTGCAGCTTTTTGCACCTGTAATGTCCGTGTATTTATCCTGTTCATTACCGTTTATATGCATTCAGATAATTATTTGGTAAAAGTCCCATTGCAGGGCATAGCTGTATCTCCGCCACCTAAAGTTGCATACGGATTTTTAAAAATACCCACATTGTAACTGTCTGACTATTTTTCTAAAATCCAGAGTAATTTTTTCCTATTGATTTTCACCGAAATAGATTCTTCTGCCGTTACATTATCCAGCATTACATATTTCCATCTTTCTATATTCACTCGGTAAGAATTTTCTTCCTTTTAACACTGTATAACTTGACATTTTAGTAATCTTCGTCACTCCCTGTTCCTGAAAACATTTTTGTGCTGTCGTCTACAGTTAGTCTGGCAAACGTACTCGAAGTAGAGTAACTGCTTCAACACCTTCGATACTTTTTATTTTTGCTATATCTTTTGATGTGAGCAGATCATCTGTCTTATATGTCTGACCAGGGAAGTATCAATCGACACTTCAAAATTTGACACCCAAGCTTATTCAAATCCCCTGTAATATTCTCCTTAATTCCTGCACCAGAGGACATCAGTACAACTGCGGCTATTCCAATTATTATTCCAACATTGTCAGGAAGGAACGTACTTTATAGCTTAACAGATTTGATAGGATAATTTTCAAGCAGTTCAAAAATCCATTTATACTCCCTCCGATTATAGACAATTTTCATCTTTTTCTATTACGCCATCTTTTCAATCTTATTATTCTTTTACAATGTTCCGCTACATCTTCTTCATGGGTAACCATTACTATCGTTGTTCCATTATCATTTAATTTTTAAATATTTCCAGTACTTCTCTCCTGATTTGAATCCAGGGTTTCCTGTAGGCTCATCTGCCAGAAGAATTCTAGGATTGTTATTATCGCCCTTGCTAGTCGCAACCCTCTGTCTCTGTCCTCCTGACATTTCACTAGGGTTTATGATGTATCCTGTCACCTAATCCAACACTTTCAAGCGCTTCTGTCGCTCTTTATTCTCTCACTTTTTCCTCCTGCATAGAGTGCCGGAAGGCAACATTTTCCACTGCTGTCATTTTTAGAAGCAGATTAATGTCTGAAAGACAAATCCTATTTTTATTTCTCACTCAGCAAGTGCATCCCCCTTTTATCGTTGAAACATCCCGATTATCAGAATATACTTTCCTGATGTCAGGCTGTCCAGACATCCAAGAATGTTCATAAGGGTGGACTTCCCACTTCCTGAAGAAGTCCCATGAAGGCAACATATTCCCCTTCCTTTACGAGAAAGATTAAGCCCTTTCAGTACTGTCAGTTCCAGATGCCCAGTTTTATATATTTTACTATCGCTTACTTCTATCATAAAAATTTACCTCTAATTCATATAATTAGTGACTTCCTACATTGGCGGTCCACCAGGACCTCTCTGCCATCCTTTCTTTTCTTATTACCTTTTGTATTCGCTTTTCTTTTCCGTTATTTTGTGAAGGATCTGCTATTTTTATTTTTCACCATCTTTAAGTGATTCATCAATTACTGTAATTATTTTTCTCCTTCTGATAATCCTGATGTAACTTTCATATATGAATCATCATTTGTTCCAATCTTACTTCCTTTTTGTAACTTTTGCCGCTATTATCCACTGTAAATACGTAAAATCTTTCCATTTCATTCATAACTGCACTATAAAGGAACTTTTATTACATTTTACTTTCCTTATAGAAAAATTACAGCATTTATTGTTGCTCCAGGTCTTAAACTCTTAGCATCATTAAATTTATTATAACTGTCGTATGACTTTCATCAAGGCTTGAACTTTTTGTAGCAACTCCTGATACTTCAGCAACTTCTCCTTCTAGCTCTTTTTCCCATCAGGCAATGAATCTGATGTTATTTCCACCCTTTGTCCTACTAGCAACATTTTTATTTGTGAATCTGACAGGCTCACTTCCACCTTCATATGTATCTGATACTTTAAAAACGTAGTTTCTGTATTTACCCTATAGTTTCATCTGCTGTCATTTCAGTAATTACACCATCAACCGGACTCACTATTTCATCTTTTATTAAAGATCAAATCTTCCTGCAATGTAGATAGTTCCAGCTGGGCAGTTTCCAGGGCAATTCTTGCATCATCAATAGATACTTTTTGAAGCTCCTCCCGACCTTTAAAAGCTCACTGGCATTTCTCAAATCCTTCTTTTTCTGTTGAACTTCATGACTTTTATCTGGATTTTTCTTAAGTTTCATTTTTATCCACAGGATAAGAATGTAACAACTACATCACCCCTTTTTACATTACTCCTTTTTGAAAAATACCTTCTGAACTCTCTGAGCTTGAAGTTGTATAGACTGAAATTTCATTATCTGAAACAACTTGTCCTGTTTTTCAGTAGAGTGATATCTCCTCTTTCCACTTTGTCAACTCATATTCCTTGACTTCGCTTTTTCCCGCAGGGAAAAGCAGAAAATCAGAAGCAGGGGATAAGAATAATATTCCTTTTTCATGGAAAATCTCCTTTTCATTATTTATAATATTTTATTTTTCTAGTATATGCGTGATGTCATTTTAGCCACTTCATAGTCGTTACTGCCTTGTTGTAAGCATTTCTTTTTCCACTAGTTTTCATCTGTATCTACTCCAAGCTCGTATTTTTAGCGTATATTACGTAGTTTTTCCTTAACTATATCCATATTTTTCTTGCTGATCAGTTCATTTTGTCTGATAAGTGGTATAATTCTAACATTTCCTGACCTACATTGGATAGATATTTCATTTTTCTTCTGTTCATATTCCAGTTTCAGCTTTTCCGATTCATTTTCAAATCTTCAGTGTATCAATATACTGTTTGAAAAGTCTTTATGTCTCCCACCTACAGTAAACGATTTATTTTGTATTAGACTCATCCCTGCATCTGCTACTTTTGGAAATTTATAATCATAAGTTTCCTTTTTCAATTTTTCACTGTTCAGACTTTCATTAGCTCGATTTTTCTGCTTCCGATAATCTCAGCTTGTAGAAAGTCTTCATTTTTCAGCTCAACCTTTTTATATCTTCAAAGCTTTTTCATTTCTCAGGGTGTCACATTATAAATCATGAATTTTTCTTCAGAATTTTTGAGTTTCCTCTCTAAATTTTCATATTTCAGCTGGGAAGTCTCATATTCTGTTTTATCTAAATCAAAATCATATTTTTGCAGCCATTCCAACTTCATATTTTTAGCCTGTATTACATAATCCTTCTTTCTCATCGTCCAGGAAAGAGCTTCCTGCTCCATTTCCCATTTTTCCTTGCTTTTTATACTTTTTATAAAGGTCTATAAGCTCCCTTTATTTCAGAATTTTTGTTGTTTCATTAGTTATTTTCTGAATATCCTCTGAATATTGTTTATTTTCAGATTATATTTATTATCTCCATTTTTGAAAAATCATTCAGAACTTTTTCGAAACTCCAATTTTATTTTTCTGTCATTTCATTGTTTGTTATATTGTAAAGTATTTTTATAATAAAAATAATCCATATTTTTGCAGTATTATCCGTACTTATTCCATCATATGTGACTATTTTCGTATGTATTTTGGGAAGATATGGATACTTCATTCCAGAACCTTTTTCAGAACTTTATCTTTTTATGTCATATGTTTTTCAAGTTGGCTTTCTGTTTATTTTTGTAGTATAGGATCATATTCTGAAATTGCAGTATCTAAATCCATTCCATAACTTAAAGCACTTAAAAACATAGAAAAAGCAGCTGCAGCTTCTCTGCTCTTTATATTAGGAATCACCTTAAACATTCTATACTCCTTTCTTACAAATGAATTGTATCATTTTACCTTTTCCTTAGAATACTCTTTTTGTACTCCTTTTTATACTTTTTCAAGCTTTTCCTCTATTTCTACATCAAATAAATCTTAACAGATAAATTTGTCAAAAATTGTGTTATTTTTCTTTTTATTCTGAATATCAGATTTTGTAGTTAAATTTTTCTTATTTATAGAATTTCATTGAAAAATATGTTAAAAATATTTATAGTATGAAAGGAGATTTTATGGCTAATTATAAAAGATTTGATTTTAAAAACTGTATTTTTATTTTTATACATAGTACTTGTACTTATTGTAGTATATCTGCTTTTTAAACTTGGGATTTTCTGTTTCCTTTTTACATTGGCTCTGTTTTTCAATAATGACTCAGCCATTTTCAAGGTTTCTGGAGAAAAAGCTTAAATTTTCATGAAAATTGCAACCATAGTGTCAATTGTTCTGTTTCTAGTAATATTTTAGGATTTATAAGTCTTTCTGCGTTACGTTTATCAGGGAAATTGTAAGCTTTCCATAAATCTTAACAAATATTCCAAAAGAAGCGCAAAGTTTATGGAATACTGCAATAGATAAGGTTTACTCCCTTCTCGGGATATTTTCCTGAGGTTTTTGATGAACAGGTAAAAATTCCATAAACGGATTTATCAGAATGGGAGACTTCAAAGCTAGGTTCCTTCATAAACAACCTTATAAACTTTATTACATCAATACCAATCAATACTTTATATCTGTATTACAATACTTTCAACGTTTTTATAAGTCTGGATAAAGAAATAAGATAATGGCTTTTCCTGGAACAGCAGTTTCCAGAAATCATGGATAAAAAGGTATATAATATTAAAAAGAGAAATGTTTAATGTCCTCGGTTCCTATATAAGAGCTCAGATTATACTTATGACAATCTGTTTCTTTGAGCTGCTGATTTCATTCAACATACTGTCATTCTTAAAATTTAATTTGACAGTATCCGTTAATTTTTCAGTTGTAATCTGTATTATTGATGCCCTTCAACTGCAGGAGCCGGGCTGTACTTCTGCCATGGAGCTAATATCATTTGTAACGGGGATATTAATCTTGGACTGGCTTTTACTCGTTATTTATTTTCTGGTTTCTTTCTGTACGTCAGATGGCTGAACCAAAAGCTTATAAGCCAAAAATCTAGGGTGTACATCCACTTGTTACACTATATATCAATGTATTCAGGATTTAAATTCTTTTTGGAGTTATAGGATTCCTATAGGTCCTGTTGTAATGATTATACTTAAAATGTATTTCTCGCGTGAACTGGAAATTGGATTTTTCAGGAAATCTTTTCAGAAGTTCCCGAAGATGATGATAAAAATAAATCTGACAACAGTAAAATCTGATAATGCTGATGGTGATTCTGGTTCTGATATAGAATCGGATAGTAACTCAAAAATGATGAATCTATAAATGAAAAAGTAAAAATATATAGATAAGGAATTTATTGAAGACAGAAAATGTTAAAAATAAAAATAAAAAAACTATCAAAAAGAATGTATATCAAAAACTTATGTAATGATATACTAGATTCTTTTCTAAGATAGTTTTTATTGAAAAGTCAATAGAAATGCAAGTTTTCCTGCATTTCCATCAACTTATCAAATTTTATATCTGACTAATATTGAGTTAGTAAATTAATCTGAATCGAGTCCACCTCTCAGATTATTATTATCACTGTCATATCCTGTAGCAGAGTCATTCCTACTAGAATTTTCTATTCAAAGTTTAAATCAGCTCTTAATTTTTCCTTTTCTGTTGTCTTTTCTCCTCTGATGTTAAACCAGTCAGCAGTGTATGTGATACTCTTGCCCCTGTTATTTACATTTCCTACTTTTCCTAATTCCTTTCATAACCTAAACCCTAAAGAAGCTGTAAATATGCTCTAGCTGCAAAGGTTGTCTATAGTTAAATTCACTCCTATTGCCGGTTTTATTGAATAGTAACCATTTCTTACTACATCCAGTCTCATTTCTCCTGATTTTTCTTTAATGTTACTGAATCTTCCATATTCAACTTTTAAACTTCCTATGGTCTGATACTTGTTCTTTCACTTGTTCTTATATTGTATCCAACTTCATTTTTACTTCTTTCACCATAAGTTGTATAGTCAGATTTTAGCATTGAAATTTCATCTACTACAAGATATTTTCTATGCATTTCATTTTTAGATACGCTATCCTTCTCCTGAAATTGTCCATTGAAGATTTCCATTATGGTCTGATGCAGGTGTCATTGTCTTGAAGATTCCAAGTTTCAACATAGTTTGATTTTCCTTGATCCTCCAATGTCTTTAAACTTGAATTTGTGTGCACCCTCCTGCATACCATCTGATCGTTTCCTAACCTGACAGTTTCATCTTCATGAGGGTATGCAAATCCATTACGCATCCTTGTATAGTCTATAATTCCTGCTGTCTGTGGTGTATTCGTCCTTCATTCCAAATACTTTTATTTGTATTAGACTGTTTAGACTTGGTTTCCATTCCTTAGATAAATGGGTAATTTCCTTATCTATCAGTCTTCCTGTTCCATGTACTCTTTGCTTGTGTATTTGCATACTGGTGACCCATCATTTCATCAAATGCCTGTGTCAGAGTACCGGCTCATTATTTCCTATGCTGTTAAGCTTATTAAACAGTAATCTTTCTCTGGAATCAAGAAATTTACTCATATCTGTTCCAATCCATCTGTAAAGATTCCATGCATTCTCAGTTTTTCTAACGAAATGATGTATATAGTACCTTTCTGCCATAGCAACTCCTGTTATTTCACCATATGAGATTAATATTGGCGTTGCCATCCATGTCAGTGAACCTGCAAGCGATGTAAGTTTAAGTTACGTCCTGTTTCACCTGGTCAAGGAATGGTTTTATTACATCTCCCTTAGCTACTAGTATTTTTGAGTTGTCGTTTCTGAATATTCTGTTCCTATTATCAATTGACTGTTTTATAGGTGGTGTACTTCATCTATATCTATTGGTCTGTTCTTCCTAAAAGTATCTACATAGAATCAATATCTGAGCAATCCTAGGTTAGATTCGATTACCTATCAATTTGCTTATTTCTGCAACTTTCAGTCATCTGAAACAGGCACTCCATCCTTTTGTGAAAACAGGCTGTCCATTCTTTATGCTTATTTTTTTACACCTTCAAATTCCTTGTCTGTTCCACTTGCTCTCTCTTACTTCCTGTCCATTAGGATCAGATGTATTCTGATTTATCTGAGCTTCCAGATCTGCTAATTCAGCAGTGTGATATCTCCCAGCTTATTCGGTATGTTCCTTTTCCTCTTACCTTTATTTCACCATAGTTTTAATTGTGCCATATCTTTGCTTTTACTGTACCATCAGATTCTTTTACCTCTTATTACAACTCCATAGCTGTTATCCATCTCATAGTATTTTTGCTCACTTCGTTTTACAAGAGTTGAACCATTCATTACTGCCACTCCTACAAGTCCGCTTACGTTAGGATTTACATTCCGCCTCTTCCAGCATATGAATCTGTTGTCTGGATAATTCCTTTGTTTACAAACTTAGCTCCTTCATCACGTATCTCTCTGTCATTGATTCTATTTTGTTTGAAGCTGTAGCTCTGCTTCCATCAAAGTAGTATAGTTTCTCTATTTTCATACAACTGTTCTCTGCTCCTGAACCATACATTCCTGTTGACTTATCTCCAAATATACGGATTTCTCCCATCATTGGCAATTTGACCTCCATTGTCTGTTGCCATCCTATTCATCCTTTGAATTTTGCTTGTCACTGTATATTTGTCCAGTTAGAGGTCTGTATAATCTGTTGCTCCAGCATATATTCTTCCTACCGAAGCTGTTTTAGCTGTTGATCTGGTGCGTAAAGCTCCTGTACTTTCCTTTTCCATTGAAATCCATGATCCCAATCATTTACAAAGTTTCCTCCACCAGTATTATTACCTTGATGTAGAACTCCTATTACACGGTCTCACATTTCCAGCAGCTATGTCTTTAGTGTTTGTTATTTGTGCTTTTTCCACCTGAATACAGGTATGACCTGTCACTTCCTAATGTTACACTTGTTCACTGCTATAACTAGTATGTATTTACAACTTAGGATCATCATTGTTGAAATAAATCTAAGATTTTTCTCCACTGTTACATTTGCACTGTCATTTACTGAGGCTCCATTTACTGCATAAACTCCTACAGGTTCATGTGATTTGGTGTGGTTAACATGAGGATCCACTCATAATATTTCCTGCTGCCTGAAAACACTTCCATCCTGTTTGTATATTCCCATACCTTCATCTTTTACATGAAGGTTCTCCTGTCATATTTACAGGCGAATTTGTTGTTGAGTATACTCCATTGATTTCACTCCTACTTCTATATTTCCACTTGTCAGAGTGATAGGTGATGTTCACTCGAGTATATACTCAATAGTAGGATTCTGTGTCATCTGATGAATCAGCTATTGAAAATATCTGCCTTATTTTCAAATGACTGGCTTCCTTCAGGAATCTCCCAGTGTCTTTTTACCTGAAAGTTCTAATTTTCCTTCATTTACCACTGTGTTTTGGAGTATTTGCATTTGAATATATTCCTATTGAATTATCTCCACTAAGCTATTTTAGTTTTATTTAGTCAGAGCTGGAATTTATTCCTCAAAATTCCCTTTGCATTGTCCTGTGTTCCTACTATCTCAGTTATTCCTGTTGAATCAAAGTTTGCATTCTGAAGGAATATTCCATTTTGAATTTCTTCCAAGGTGATTTGTTCTAACTCCTGTCGGTCTTGAATTTCCTTCAACATACGCTCCAGTATAACCATCTGCTACTGTCATGTCAACTGGTGCTCCTGCTCCGTCCATTTGAGCAGTACTGTTTTTCAGATAAAGCATTGTATTCTGAGTTGGAGATATATTACCTAAGTGGGAAACAAATTTTGAATCCTCAAGGTATGCAAGTACACCTTTATTGTTGAAATTAACTGTTCCATTTGCTGTAATATCTGAATGTTTTTCCATAAAAAGCTATACCATCTTCTCCTACATGTAATATCTGATGTTGTTCCTGTAGAAAGATTAGTATTTTCAGAATATATTCCTACTGAAGGTGCTCCTGTTATTTTCTTTCCAACTGTTATTTTACCATTATTTGTAACTGTATTTCTATCAGCTGTAGCACTTCCTTTTCCTTTGCTGTAAAGTCCTGCTGATCCATCTCAAGTTGATTTCTGCATTATACCATTCCTGTTAATATCTGTCTTGATCAGGCTGTGTTCCAGCTTCATTTATCATATATACACCGACATGACATTTATGTTACCTGATGCATCTGCTGAACTCTTTATTTTTCCATCTAGATTTATACCTGTTGATGCATTTTTCAGATATACTCCTACTGATTCCTGTCCAAGTTCTATCAGAGAATTTGCTGTTGTTTCTACTGAGTTTATTATCAGTCGAAGAACCTCCATCATAAAAATCAGTATTATTATGTATATACCATAAATTCCTGTTGACTCTTTACCTAATTTTGATTTACCTGAGCTCCCAGCTGAGCTCTTGCTGATTCTGCATATATTCAGTTGAAAGCTTCTGAATTATGAAAATCAATTGTTCCGTCATTTACAATTTCGTAGTTTCCAATATCCCATGATGTAAATGGTGCAGGTGCAGTAGGATTTTTATTCCTTGTGCCATCAATCCTATGTTATGCTGTATACGGAGTATCATCTGCAGATATAGTGCTCCTCCTGCAGTGAAGTTTCCCCAGTAATTACATGTGTTACTACTATTCCAGGTTTTTGCGACGTGTAGTCACCTGTTATATTTGCCTTTCCTTCCACTGTTCTTACAATTTCTGCAGTATTTCCATTGTTTATGATCAAGTTAAGCTGATCCATTAGTGCCATCTATTTGTGAGTCCTTTCGAAACCATAAATTCCTACACCTTTAAAGTTATTATTAGCATTCTGTTTGATTTCAGTTTTTGCTCCTGATTCTCATGATAGTTTTGATCCTTTTCAATAATAACCCCTACTCCGTTAGTTCCATTTAACTCAATATGAGATGTAGAGACCTAGTGTAGCTTCATTATCTCCTGTTCAGGTTTATCAGCAATGTATATTCCTGTTCTGATGTTGCTCCATCTCCTATATTCATTTTCTCCTAAATATTTTATTGAGCTCCTGTGTTGTAGTGATTATCTTTACCAACAAAAATTCCTATTCCATTTGCCCCTGTTGTGACAGGGGCTTTTTATTTCATATTTGTTGCTAGTTGTTTTCCTTGTCTGTCTGCATATATTCCTATTGCATATTTTGCATTAGTTGTTCCATCAACAGAGATCTCTACTTATAGCTCCCTTTTGCATAATTTGAAATATTTGTAGTATTTTTAGATATAATCCTATTAATCCATTTACCTTTATCTGTTCCTGTTTGTGTAATCTAATAGTTGAACGCATCTGTATGGTTCGAATTTGAGACCGATCTACATGAGACTCTACTCCATATACCTGAGATCTTTTCCTATGTTAGTACCTTTCAATTCTGTTGATGTATCTTGTAGTATACAACTCTTCTGACTTGCTTTTACCTAAAGAAATATCTCCGTTATCCGATGTTGTTTACTTTCCATCAGTACCATAAACAACTAGATTGAACCATCTGTTTCAGCTATCTTCAGTATAACTTTTTCCGACTCCTGAAACTGTTGCTTTAGGAGCATATATATCCTATTAGTTTTCATTATTTATATTAATTGTCCCATATGTATTTATATCTAAAATTTTGCAACATACCTGTCTAACATTATCTGCGAAATATACCTACTGATTTATCTCCATTTATTTTATATTTCCTGTATTAACTATTGATAATTTCTGTCCTCAGCAGTTATTTTTCCATAAATATCGTGCTGTAGTTTGCCCAGCTATATCTCAGTTATTATATTTCCTGTATTAGTTATTGTTTTATCTGCATTTTCCCGAAATTTCTCAAATATTCCTGTGAACTTCCTTCTTTTACATATATACCTTTATCTGTTCCTGTCCCACTGTTTGTTATATCTGAATCTTCCTGTAGATTCCTGCTGAGCTGGTTCCTAATACTTCTATTTTCCCGCTATTAGTTAGCGTAGAATTTTTTCTCCAATATACCAACAGAACTTAGCTTTTGCATTGTTATAGTTCCTGTTGAATTTCCTGTACTTTCACTTGTATAAATTCCTATACCTGAATCTCTTGTTGATTTAATAGTACCATCATTTTTGTGCTGTTGAAGCCGCTGCTCCTGTTCCAGTTCCTTTTGTTGCTATAAGTCCGATGTTTGTATTCGTTTTAAAGTTTTCCTGTATCAATTTTTACAGTAGAACCTTTTGTCCCAACTAAAACAGAAGTTGAATCATTAGTCACTACTGTTTGGAATTGATATTGTATAATCTTGATCTAAATTAGCAGTTACACCACCAGTTGCATAAAATACACTTGCTCCAGTTCAAAGTTAGTAATTTTTAACATTATTATTATTACCTTTATTCAAATAACGTTCCTACACTCACATTTCCTGAATTTCCATTTAAAAGTCCAAAAGTTGAGTTTTGTCCTAATTCTACTTCTAAACTCTTACCAGCACCGTTTCAACTATTAGTTTGCTAAATTTAGTGAGATCTGAAGAATATATCCTGCTGCTCCTCTCCTATTGTAAATTTAGAATTTATCTCCAAATTTTACTTTAGCATTCCGTCTGAATAAATTCAATTGATGTTCCTGTTCCACTATTTGCTATATTTATTGGAGCTTTTATATTTAATGTTCCATCTGCATTTTTAGCAGTATATTCCTACAGTATCAGTTCCAGCATTAGTACTGCATGATTTCCACTATGATTGAAGAGTATATTTTTCCATCAGCATATACTCCCTATGTTCCCTGCTCCTGCTGTATTTTCACCTTTATTATTAAAAGTTATTCCTGTTGTATCTCCAGCTCGAGCAACTGCATGAGCAACTGTTCCAGATGAATAAATTTTTCCTTCTTCTTCATTGAGTGAATGTTCCGATTTCCATAAAAATCCTAAACTGGGAGTTGTAGCTATTTGCTTAGCAGGGTCAGTCACTTCAATTTTCCTTTATTAGAACCTTTTTCCTTTTTAAAACATAACCTATTGACTCTTTTCCTGTTACATTAATTTCAGTATTTTCTTCTAAATTAAGTTTTTATTCCATCTAAAACAGCACCATAGCTTTTTGTTCCAGTAACATTAATTTTATCTGATGTTCCATTATCTTTTTAAAGTAATACTTCCTTCCTCTTTTTGCATAAACTCCTGAACTTCAGTTCCACTTACTGTAATATTACCACTAACTTCTACAGTTTCAGTTCTACTGTATTCCACCAGTGTTGTTAATCCATGATCATCAGTTCTACCGTTTAAAACAGGTCTTGTTGGTACCTCTGTGTATACACCTACAGAACTATCTCCAGAGTTACATTTATAGTTCCTCCAGCATAAACTCCTTGTATATTGTGCAGATGTCCTATACCTATTGAAGAATCTCCACTACATTTATAGTTCCTGTATTCTTCCTTATAGCTCATATTTTCCTCTGAGCTCTACTCATAATTTGACCTCCAGGTGATGTAGTAACATTGTAATTTTGAATAAGTTTTAGAGCTACTAATTTCCAGAATTATCCTTATTTTTAACAGTTAACATTCCAAAACTACCATTACCATTTAGTGTTATATCTCCACTATTATTGGCGAACCATCATATTTAATCCCTCTCGTGTTAGAGGTGTTCCATCTGCATTTGGATTTTCTGGTCTTAATTGAGTTCTGCACTTCCTTCTGCTCCTAAAGTTATTGTTCCTTTATTAGTCATTTCTGTTCTAGTATTATTTGTAGAGAGCATCAAGTTATTAAATCCAAAGCTACTTGATTTTACACCCCGTGTCCACCATTTCCGATAATTCTTCCTTCGTTAATTACAACTACATTTTGCAACTTTATTTATATTATTATATCTACCATCTGTATTTACACCATAACCTACTTTATCATAGCTAGTATGTGTCCCTTGTACATCTATACCTAACATTTTCAGATTTATTTAAAGTTATTATTCCTGTGTATGTAAAAGGAGTATAAGCAGTATTTTTACATCAATTCTTCATCAACCATAAATGCACGAGTATTTTTAGTATCCACAGTTACATTAGTGGTTATTGTATCTAAACCAGTCACATAACCCCAAGTTGATATATAGTTTCCTTTCTTTTTCCCACCAGAACCATTTTGTAGCAGAATTTTACTATTATACTGTTAGTAGTCATATTATATAGTCTATTCTGAAAATTACGACTACTATCATTACTTAACTCCAGCGGGTGGAAGTATAAAGTCAACCGGTGTACAGTTGGTGCTGTAACAGTTATAGCTCCAACACTTCCAGGTGTGAATATATTTAGAGCTGTCTATGAGTTGGTGAGTGTTACCGCTATTGTTATTTGAGGTGCTCCTGGTATAGTTGGTGGTGTTACTTTTGGAGTTTTAATAGACAGGTGCTGTAAGCGTGTGTTTACCTTTGGATCAACAACTGGTGCTCCTACTGGTTCAACAGTTGGCTCAGCTACGCTTAGTGAAACAGCTTCCTTTTTACTTCCTTTGGAGAAATTCTTGCAAGTATTTCAACTTCATTAAGAGGTTCCTGAATTTTTCTTAATTCTACAAGTCCCCATCTAACTTCTCCATTTACAGATGACCCTTTACTTTTATCAAAATTCATTTCAGAATAGATATTTCCAGTTGCATTTCTCATGAAACTTGAGAATCACTTCCGGGTTATCGAGACCCATAGCTCCATTGAATCAATGAGCTATGCATTTTTCATTTTCCAGTTATTTCTGAAACTACAGTCCGTTGTATGTATATCTTTCCTGTTTATCTCCATAACCATCTCCAGAAATAATGTCTGCATTGGAAAAAGTTCATTCAAATTGCCATGAACTCCAGGTGATTTTACAACCTGATCTCCTGTTCCATTAATTGAATTAACTCTAAGTTTGCACCTCTAATATACATCTTGTTTCTATTTCTCATGTTTTTCAACATAGCTTGAGTTTCATCAACAGTATTTTAAGATTCCCCATCTTTGTTTTCTTATTAGGGTTCTGCTTTTACTGTATTTGCTAAAAAGTGCTCCTGTAGTTACTCCCATTGCTCCTGCAACAAACATAAGATTTCTCGAATATTTTACTGCTTTAGAACTTCTCATTATTGATTTTGATTTCTTTTCTGAATTTTTAATTTCATCACTCATTTTATTACTCCCTCTACTATTATTTTATTATAGTAGTAAATCCTGTATTCATATGCTAAAAACTTCTACAATAGAACTGATGCTTTTGGAACAGGCTCAACTATAACGGATTTAAGGTATGTTATTTTCTACATATCTTATAATTAAATTATTTTTAGTTTAATAATACCATGCTTTTCAATCTTTATTTTCAAAAATAAAAAATTTTCCACATTATTTCCACACACAGATAGGTTTTTACAATAAAAGGAAATCACAAAATATAATTATTTCCAATATCTCTATTTTGTATTTCCTTATCTTTATGTCAAATAAATAATATAGTCATTTTTAAGTATAACTACAAATAATCTGCTTATTCACCCTTCCAGTAATAAAAATCCTGCTATAATATATACTATTGCTAATGATCCACCAGAGAAAAGCGCAAGTACAACTGCAATTATTCTTATCATATTTGGATCTTGATTTTGCATATTTTGCAAAGCCCTCCGCATACTCCATTATTTTTATCGAGAAACTGATCTTGTAAAGCTTTTTCTATGAAAATACAGTTCATGTAAAAAGAAGGCATTAAACCCTCCTGAAATAAAGTTCTTTGCCTTCACTTTCTTTCTATATAAACACATTAAAATTATTCACCATCTTCAAGTACTTCAATAATTTCCGAATTTTTATCTAAAATAACGATCAATTTATCATCAAATCCAAAATACAGATAATCGTATTTTTCTCCTTTAAGGTCTGTATAATCCTTCACATAATATACATTTTTCTAGTATACTGGATATATTAAATATTTTTCGGTTCCTTCCTTTTCTCCTCAGCTATTTTATCCTTCGGATGAAAGGCTGTGTTTTAAATCTTTTAGCCTTCTTGAATGGCAGGTAAATACAATAGCTACTTCAGATTCCACTGAATGAGATAGTGCTCACCATTTTCTTCTATAATACTGAAATTATGTTTTCCCAATTTCTTCCATCAAAATATTTTACGAATTGCACTGAACCATGAATATTTTTCCACTTTACTGAACATTTCGCTTTCTGTGTATCTGAGCAAATTTTCAGCCATTATAGTCATTCCCAATACAAAATAACAACAAAAATAATTTTTCATTAATATTCCTTCTTTCTAAATAGTATATTGAATATCTTCCATATACTCCTACCTCGATTTCCAAAAATTCAATATACAAATAATAATTAATATTTTCTCATGAAAAAGTATTTTTATCTACCTATATCATTTCTAAAATACATATTTTCAAAAATGTATTTTTCAAGGAAGTGTAAGCATGTTCCTTGCCTCTTCAGAGTATTTCCAAATCTACAACATTCAGAACACGTCCTCCTGGGTGACAAAATCATCATTTCTTTTTGCACCACATAAAACAATATTTCTCCATTTTTCTCCAACACTTGATAATCCTGATATTTTATCTCCCTTATTGTATTTTTCAGGATAACCTCCTGCCACTGCAACTACACAGCATGAAGACTGTCATACCACTTTAACTTCCGATAATTTTTCTCAAATGCACTTTTATCATTTCAACCATATCTGTTTCAAGTGAGAGTATACTGCCTGTGTTTTCAGGATCTCCAAGTCTCATATTATATTCAAGAAGATATACTCCTTTTTCGTAATCACTAGCGCCCAAAAAGATTACTCCTGCAAAATCCATTCCTTCACTGTGAATTCCCTTCAAAGTAGGCTCCATTATATTCTTTTTGAAATTCCTCAAATACTTCACCAGTTACATATGGATTTGGTGAGATTGCCCCCATTCCTCCTGTATTAAGTCCTGTTTCATTTTCACCTATCTTTTTATGATCCTTTGCCGATAACAGAGGTAAAATCACATTACTGTCTGTAAATGATAAAATCGAAGCTTCCACCCCGTCGAGATACTCTTCAATTACAACCTGGGAACCGGCATTTCCAAATTTTTCATCAACCATTATCTCTTCCACAGCCTTAACTGCCTCATCCAGATTCTGTGCAATAATAACACCTTTTCCTGCTGCCAGCCCGCTTGCCTTTATAACTACAGGAAAATCCTTCCAGTTATTCAAAAATTCTTAGCTTTTTCAGAATTATCAAAAATCTCATAAACAGCTGTCTTAATTCCATACTTTTTCATAAAATCTTTAGAATAGGCCTTGCTTCCTTCAAGAACCGCGGCCTTCTTATCAGGCAGAATATCTTTAATCCATTATTCTTAAATTCATCAACTATTCCCTGGACAAGCAGTTTCCTCAGCTTCCAACAATAGTCAAATCAATTCCATTTTCCTTGGCAAAACTCAATATATTCCTGTATTCCTTCAGTTCAACATTTTCTGCAATTTCAATCAGTTCAGCTCCTGCATTTCCCGGTGCAGTAAAATCTTTTCAACATCTTTATTTTGTGACGGTTTCCATGCAATGGCATGTTTCCTTCCTCCAGCTCCGACTATTAGAATTTTCATTTTCCTCCTGTATCCTTTATTTATATATATTTTTCTATATACTCTAAAAAGCTCACTAGCAACTCTCAGTGGACCTTGAGGTGCAGTTTTTCAATCCGTTATCTTTAAGATTTTTCTATAAATAAATTTTTCATCATCTACATATTTTAACAATTTTAATCTTATAAATTCTTTTTCAATTTCTATTTTTATCAAATTCACTTTTATTAATCCAATATCTCATTTTTCCTCCTAAATATATTTTATCATATTTTTCTGTAGTATTAAATGTAAAAATCTTTAAAATTCTTGCATAATTTTTAATCCAGCTTCTGATGTCGTGGACAATCTATCAAAAACAGTCATATAAAAATTTAGGATAAATTTTTGCTTCTGGTTTATAATCCGTTTTTCAAAATTTTCTCATATTCCGCATTCAAATTCTTTATTTGTCTCTTTATCTCCCTAATTTCTTCTTTTTATAAAGATTTCGTACATTCTGTTAAAAATTCTCCATTTTTAATGCCCTCTATTTCTTCATCTTTAATCTTCAAAACTATTTTAAAATTTTCTTGTAATTTTTCTATTTCATTTAACTGCTTTAGAGAATAAAAATAGAATCTCAGCCATAGCTGGAAATTGATAATCTTGTATTTTAAACTTTGAATAAATTTTTCTGCTTTTCTCATAACTTCCTATCAAATAATATAGCTCTGCAAACTCTTCCTCAAAAATCATCTTTATTAACCGTTTCTAGCATTAATTCATTAATTTCATTCTCAATATTTTTCAAATTCCTCTAATTGAATTTTTATTTACAATATAACTATATTTTATCTTATCAAAAATCCTCTTTTCCAAACTCAAAATCTTTTTTATTAATTCTTCCAAAATTATTTTTCGCCTCTTCATATTTTTCCATTAACACATCAATAAATTCACATATTCAAACTTATAAATTGGATTATTTTCTAATTCACAAGCTCTTTTATACATTTCTTCCGACTTATCATATTTCCCAGCACCATAATAATCCGCCCCAAGTCCCATAATAAGCCTTAGAATTATTTGGATTAAACACCACAACCTTTCTCAAAGTTCTAATTGCTCTCTTACTGCCATATCTCTGATCATCATAATAAAAACCCTAATTAGTATAAATCCGTGATTTTTCCTCATCAGTCAATTCATTTTCATATTTTTAATAAATTCATTCAATAATTTATAAATATCCTCCCATTGATAAGTTAATTCATTGTAAACTGCCTCTAATTGACACACTTTTCTACATCTCGTGGATTTTTCCAGACATTCCTCAAATAATCATATATTCAATAAAGTATGCTTATAATTATCGTAACTATCATTTTTGATTTCATCCTGAATATATCTTGTCCATTCTTCTTGTGTCTGTTTCATAATTTTATTCCTTCTACTTTTTAAATTTCATAATGTGTACACATACTAATAATATTTATTCTTTTTCTCTTCTTCTATAACTGTCCTTACACTAGTCTGTGCATGTTTAATTCTTCTTGAATAATAACCTTTCAAATCTTTAGTTAAAATCTCATAGGGAGGTGGTGTCTGAAAAGGATTTTTCTTTATAAGATTTATTAATTTTTCCACATTATTCTTTAATGCTGAAATTGCTTTATTTTTCTTTATCCTTATAGCTTTTCAAAATATAAATTTTGTATTCTTCTACCATTCAAAAACCTCATAATCTTCATCAGCAGCATTTTTGCAGCTTCAATTTTCTTTCATCGTTGGGTCTGATAACAAGTATAGGGAGTTTCTAACAAACCATTATATTCAGCTTCGCTATAATAATAGCATTTCCTTTTTAGTGTTTTACATTAATAACATCATTATAGTCAATTGCTGATTCTAAATAGGAAAATATTTTTCTCAAATTAGTTGCATTTGTATTTGTTTATAAAAATCACTCCTTCTATATATGTACATAATACAGTACATCAATATAAAGATCAGCAATTTTTATAATTTATATTTTTTATAATCACATTTATTTTTATTAAAATTTTGTTTTTCATTTTTATATAATTCTTTTAAAGAATCCTTACAGATAAAAATAAGGCTCAGACACTCTTACGTCAATAAACATTATTTGAATGGTGGGACTGGTGAGGATCGAACTCACAACCTACCGATTAAGAGTCGGTTGCTCTGACCAATTGAGCTACAGTCCCTCTCACTTTCTATATTAGGTTTATCACATTTTTCATCATTTGTCAAGTGTTATTTTGGGACACGTACTTCGTCATATTCTCAAGTATTTAATCTTGCTTTTATATATTATTTTAAGTACATGGCTAAACAAACTAATCCTAATGTTTAAAATGTCTTATTCAGTTAATGCCATACTTATTCCATGCTCGTTGCAGGCCTGTACTGACTCTTCATCCCTTATTGATCCTCCAGGCTGAACAATGGCTTTTATTCCATGCTTTTGCAGCTTCATCCACACAGTCTCTGAAAGGAAGAAGGCATCTGATGCGAAACTGCCCTTCCAACGTTTCCAAATCTCCTTTTGCATGTTCCAGAGCTGTGCAGTAGCCCATATTCTATTTGTCTGTCCTGTACCGATTCCTGTTGCGGCATCGTCTAACAACTACTATCGCATTTGATTTTTACGTGCTAACTACTTTCATTCCTAAAATCATATCCTGTTTTTCCTGCTCAGTAGCTGTTTTTCCGTTACTATTTCATTTCATCTATCATTTTCTTATTTGTTTCCTGTACCAGTATTCCGCCATCAACCTTAATATACTCAAATTTATCCTGAGGTTTTGGCACTTCACACGTATTACTCTTAAATTCTTCTTATTTTCAATACTTCAAGAGCTTCGGCGAATAAGAAGGGCAATTACTATTTCAAGGAATATTTTTATTCAGTTCCTCAGCTGTTGCGGCATCTATTTTCCCTATTGGTGCAACAATTCCACCAAAAGATGGAAACAGGATCACAGTCATGCGCCTTTTTATAAGCTGTAAATACATCCTCAGCAATTGCTACTCACATGGTGTCGAGTGTTTCACTGCACAGCATGCAATTTCATCAAATTCATTTGCAACCTTCCATGCAATATCCATATCCCTTATATTATTAAATGACAGTTCCTTTCCATTCAGCTGGACAAAATCCTTATGCTTCCTTCTTTAGTTGTTGAAACATAGTAAGCTGAAGTCTGATGTGGATTTTCCCCATATCTGAGGTCAAATTTTTCTCATCAGGAAACATTCTATATTTTGGATATTCCTCTTCCAGAAGGAGTTAGAAATTGCCACATCATAAAGCAGAAATGTCAGGTTGAAAACTTTTTCCAGCCAGTCTAGTTTCAAAATGACACTTCACCTTTTCCTGAATTTCCTCAGTTACTTTTCCATAGTCTTCAGGATCACATATTACTGTTACATCCTTAAATGACTTGGCGGCAGATCTCATGCATTGTAGGCCCTGCCTATATCTATAAACTCTATCTTTTTCATCAAAAGTTTTTATCTGTCTGCACTTCCCTGAAGAAAGGATAAAGGTTAACTACTACAAAGTCTATTGTTTCTATCCCTTCCCTCTGAATTGTTTCCATATGTTTCCTTATTATCCCTTACGGCAAGTATTCCGCCATGTATATTCGGATGCAATGTCTTAACCCTTCCATCAAGCATTTCCTTAATTTTTGTAACTTCGAAATTTCAATAACTTAAGGCCATTTTCCTTCAGATATTTATAAGTTCCTCCAGTTGATACTATTTCTACATTTTTTCCTTAGAAACTTTGCAAAATTCAAAGTGTTCCTGTCTTATCAAAACACTTATCAAAGCTCTTTTTCATTTTATCCGCTCCTTTCAATATCTGCCTTCAATATGTCTAATTTTTCCAATATTTTTCAAGTCCCTTTACCAGAAAGCTGATGTTCCTTTTCAAGAACTCTTTTTCTGGAAGTATTTCAGGCGTGTCTCCTCAAGCTACAGGTACCTTTCATGCTCATTATAGGTTCTCCTGTATCTATTCCTGTATCCACATAGTGAACTGTACATCCACTTTCCTTCTCTCCTGCCTTCAGTACTGCTTCATGGACTTTAAGTCCGTACATTCCTTTCCCACCAAACTTTGGAAGAAGGAAGGATACATGTTATAATTTTCTGTTCCATTTCTTTACAAAATTTTCAGAAATTATTGACAGGTAACCTGCCAGTACAATACATGAAATTTCTCCAGCATCACTTAAAATCATATCAATTTCATCTGAAAGTTTTCTCACAAATAATTTTCTATCCAGCATAACAGATCTTATATTATGTTTTTCAGCCCTTTCGAGGTGCATAACATGGTCTGTCAGCTATAACAAAGCTAATTTCACAGTTCAGTTTTCCAGCTTCGATGCTATCTATTATTGCCTGCAGGTTGCTCCCTGAACCTGAAACAAAAACTGCTATTTTTCTTTATTTCAGACATAGCTTATTCTCACCTTTACTTATATATCCTATTTCATAGGCATTTTCTCCATTTTCCTTCAAAATGCCTATAGTTTTTCTGCATCTTCCTTCTTAACGATAACTATCAAAATCCTACACCCATGTTAAATGTTCCCATAACTCATCTTCAGTTACCTTTTTAAAATATTCATGTTTAAATATAGAAGGTATTTCCACTTTTTCTTGTCGATATTTTGCACAGAATCAAGTCATGGTATTGTTCTTGAACATTTCTATCAGGCCACCTCCTGTTATATGGGCCATTCCGTTTATTTTTACACTTTCATAAGCTTCTGGATGGATTTACATAAATCTTTGTCGGAGTCAGCAGATGTTCCCATATTTTTTATTTTCGTATACTTCATTCAAGTCAACAAAAAGCTTTCTTATGAGGGAAAAACTCGTTACTGTGAGACCCCGCTCGAGAGATATGGCTATTATAGCATTTCCTTCTTCGATATTTGAACCATTCACTATTTCTTCCTCTTCTACTGCACTACTGCAAATCCTGCAATATCATATTCTACTGTATAGAATCCAGGCATTTTCAGCAGTTTCTCCTCCTATCAGGGAAGCTCCCGCCTGAAGGCATCCGTCTGCAACCCTTTTATAATTTCTGAAGAAACATCTGAATCAAGCTTACCGCATGCCAGATAATCAAGAAAAACAGAGGCTTGGCACCATGACACAAAATATCATTTACGCACATTGCCACAGATCTATTCCAACTGTGTCGTATTTTCCGTTTCAAAAGCAATTTTCAGTTTTGTTCCCACTCCGTCAGTTCCCGATACAAGAACAGGTTTTTTATAATCTCCAAGCTTATAAAGTGCTCCAAAGCTTTCCAATTTCATTCATAACATTTTGCACTGTATGTACTTTTTACCTTATCCTTTATCTTTCTCTACCGTTCTGTATCCTTCTTCCTTATCTACTCCTGAATCTTTATAAGAAATCGTCATTTTTCCTCCCTGCATACTTTTTAAACTTTATTGAAATTATTTTTCATCTTTCTTAAAGCAATCCATGTAAAAAGTCATCTCTTCCAAATATCTTTCTTAAATTTTCATAAGACAGATATCCCAGTGTTGTTGCTCCAATCTTATCCTCGATTTCATCCAGAGTCAAGTAATTTCCAATTAAATGTGCCTCAGGATTTACATCCACCCCAAAAATCTTCCTTAATAACTATAGGGGATGCTGCCTGAAATGACTTCTTTTTGCTCTAGCTTCATATCAGCATTTTTACTAATTTTTGATGTAGTTCCACGTACGATTGAATCATCTACAACTACTACTCTTTTTCCCTCCAGCAGGCTTTTTATCGGATTCAGTTTTGCCTTTACTGCCTGTTCCCTGAGTTTCCTGTATTGGGTGATAAATGTTCTTCAATATACTTATTTTTACTAAAAGCCGGTCTATATGGAATTCCGCTTTCCTGTGCATATCCTATGGCTGCAGGAACTCCCGAATCAGGAACTCCTATAACAATATCCGCCTCTATAGGATTCTGTCTGTACAGATATTTCCCTGTTTCATGTCTGAACCCATAAACATCTATTCCGTCTATGACACTGTCAGGTCTTGCAAAAATAAATATATTCAAATGCACTTACCCTGTTTTTTCTCCTTGTCGTTATATTTTATTGACTCAATTCCTTTTTCATCGATTATTACAATTTCTCCAGGTTCTATTTCCCTTATGAATTCTGCTCCCATTGCATCAAGTGCACAGGTTTCTGATGCCAGCACAAGGGTTTCTTCACCTATTTTTCCCAAGGGAAAAGAGGTCTCAACCTCTGGGATCCCTTACTCCCACAAGTTTATCATTCAGAATCATTGCAGAGACAAATCCGCCTTTAAGTTTATTCACTGTATTAAGGCACATTCCTTTACTCCATGCACTGCATTCTTACCAATCAGTTTTAAAATAACTTCCGTATCAATTGATGTCTGGAAAGATCCCTTCTCCAAGCAGTTCCTGTTTCAGTTCCTTATAATTACTCAAATCCTCATTATGTACAATGGAAACTTTTTCCCAATGAAGTTTCCCCTTCAGAGGCTGACAATTTCTCATTGATGAATAACCTTCTCTTCCATATCTTACATGGCCTATCAGAATATTTCCTATATAGCTGTTTAAATCTTCCAGAGAAAATACATCAGCTACAAGTCCAGGTTTTATAGTTCTATGTCTCACCTTATTTTTCAGTGACTAGTGTCACATATTGTAAATCCTGCACTTTGCTGACCTCTATGTTGTAATGCAAACATACTGTAGTGGGCAAGTCCACCTATATCTTTTCTTACTTCCTTTGAATGTATTGCCAAAAATTTCCCATTTTCCTTTTTCCTCCATTTTTATAATCTTTCAAAAATATTCCGCTCTGTAAAAATATTTTTAAATTATTCATTCATATTAGAATCAGTTAAAATAAATAATAGTCCACTATCGGATACTTTCCTGAAAAACATCCCTACACGAAATCATTTTTACAAGTATGGCAGCTGCTTTCATCCATATCAGGCTGACACTTTTTCCCTTAAAATTTTTCAATAAATTTTCTAGTGACAGGTATTCCAATGTATCAGCTCCAATCTCATGGCAAATTTCCTCAGTAGTCATGTAACTTGCCACCAGTTCCTTTTTATTGGCAATATCTACCACGAAATAGCATTCGCTCAGTACTTTCGATGAGGCAGACCTGAAATGTACTTCCTTTGCTCCCGCATCACGTATCATTTTTATAAGTTTTTGATGTAGTTCCCTCACCAGTGAGTCATCCACTACAACCACTCTTTTTCCTTCTATCATTTTTCTTATGGATTTAGTACCTTTACTGCCTGTTCTAAGCTCCTGTGTCGGATAAATAAAGCTTCTTCCAATATATTTATTTTTACCAGTGCCTTTGCAAAAGGAATTCCCGCTTGCTTCAGCATAGCCTATTGCCGCAGGGATACCTGAATCTGGAACTCCTATTACAATATCAGCTTCTACAGGATAGCTGTTCATACAGATATCTTCCCTGCATCATGCCTTACCTGGTATACGTCAATCCCGTCTATTATACTGTCCGGTCTTGCAAAATATACATATTCAAAGGCACTGAGCTTTTCCCTCATTTTTCTGTTATTTTCCAGAAGTTCTAGATATTTTATTGATTCAATTCCATTTTCATCAATAATAATCATTTCTCCACATCTATATCCCTTATATTTTTGCATTTACATATCCAGTGCCACCGTTTCGAAGCAAGTACGCATGTCACCGTCTTCCCTCTGTCCCATACATAATGGTCTTATTCCTCTCGGATCCCTGATTCCAATCAGTTTGTCATTTATAATTATTACTAATGCAAAAAGCTCGCTTCAATAACGTCAGAGTTTTTAACAGTGCTTCCCTCATTCCGTATTTTGCATTTCTACCTAACAACTTTAAAATTACTTCCGTATCAGAAGTTGCATGAAAAGGTAATACCATCCTTCATCAGTTTCTCTTTTAATTTTTCAATTTTTATGAGATTTCCGTTATGTGCAGGAATATTACCCATCCGGAATCTCCGCTGAATGGCTGTGCATTGTCTACAGTAACTATTCCAGTTGTTGCATATCTTACATGGCCTATAAGGATATTTCCTTTATATTTTTAACAGTTCCTCCGTGAAAACATGCTTCAAAACTAATCCCATATCCTTCAATGTCTTATGTCTCACCTTATTTTTCTGTAACACTGTCACAAATCGTCATTCCTGCATTCCTGACCTCTATGCTGTAAAGCCTGCATTCCAATATATGCCAGTGATGTCAAATTTTCACGTATTTTATTTGAATGAAGCGATTACTCCATATTCTTCCTCCATTTTTATCTGACTTTTCTAAAACATGAAATTCTCCTTCTCATTCCTCATTACTAAGCTTCCAATCTGTTTAATAGTTCATATATGCTTCTTCTATTCACCTAAAGTCCTGTCTGAATCTGTCTTTATCAAGTTTCTTACCTGTCAGCTTTGTCCCATAGTCTGCATGTATCAGGTGTAATTTCATCTGCAGGAGTATTTCACCTTTACTGTTTTACCAAATTCTATCTTGAAGTCCACCAATGTAATTCCTTCTTCATCAAATACTTTTTCAGAAGGTCATTTATTTTTAGAAGTTGTTTCATAAACGTATTTCAGTTCATCAAAAGTAGCAAGTCCATAGCCACCGCATGATGAGTCATTTATCAATGGATCTCATATTCATCATTTTTATAGCATATTTCAGATGTTGTAGTTTGGGTATAGTTCCGTCAGCAATTCCAACTCTTTTTGCCATAGAACCAGTTATTACGTTTCTATAATTACTTCCAGAGGTACTATTTCAAGCTTTTCACAAAGCTGATCCCTTTCATTCTAGCATTTCCTTAAAAATGAGTTCTTATTCCATTTTTCAAGTACTGAAAATAATTTGACAGTAATGTTTATTATTTATGATTCCTTTATCTTTAATAGTTCCTTTACTCCATTTCTGCTGTTGCGTCATCTTTATAGTGGATTATTACCAAATTCTCATCATCTGTTGAATATACCTGTTTGCTTTTCCTTCGTAATGAAATCTGCATTTTAATTCCTCCATTTTTGTTTTATAATATCTATTAACTTATTTACTAAAAACGAACTATTTAGAATAATTTTTCAAAACTACTCCTATAGTTGCAAATATCATATTCCATATTTCACTTTTTCTCTGCTTTCTCTTTCTTTTTTCCTTTTTCTTTCTAGCTGATAGAGGGTACAATACTCTTATTAATGAAACTGTTTTTCAAGTTCTGCAAGCTGTTCCATCAACATTGTATCTTTCCATTTCTTCTTTTAAAAGCTTTAGAAGCTCTTCAACAAGAGGGTATTGTTATATTACATTTTGGCATAAAAACAAAGTTATCTCCTGCATAATTCTTTCAATTTCCTTCAATCCTTCTTCAGAATACTCATCATATAATTTTTTCAATATCCAGTGCTGATATTCTTTCCTGATATATTTTGTAATATCGCAATAATATCTTACTATTACTCTTGCAACTGTTTCTAACTTTTTGTGCGAATTTTTGTTTTATCAGCTTCTGACATATTTTCAGTTTTCATTAGGAAATTGTCCGTTTACCATAAAACGAGTTATTAAATTATCATAGTTTAAAATAATAATAATATCTGTCGCCATAAGTTTTTGGGAACGCTTACAGTTATATTATTTTAATAAATTGAGCTTTAATGCATTTTTCCTAAACTTCATACTCTCTATTTATATATATCCTCACATTCTTTTAATTGATCTTGAGTTATTTTATCTACCCTCATAATTTCACCTTATGATTGCTGTCACTCATTTTCTCCTCTTAAAATTCCACCTTTCTTCGTTTCTCCTTAATAAATTTTTCCTTCATTTCTTTTCTAGAAATTTACGAAACTTTCCTTGATTTCCGAGGATATTTCAGAGCGAAAGTCTGTACGAGACAGCATAGCCGCATATATGAGATTGTCTATTCCTACTGTTGCAACAGGAATTGATTTTGGCATCTGTACAATCGAATAAAGTGCATCAAGTCCTCCTATTGCTCCGTTTAAAGGCACTCCACCACAGGCAGTACTGTTTTGAAGCTCTAACTCCCCGGAAGATGGGCAGCTAGTCCTGCTCGCTATTATCACTTCAGCTCCTCTTTTTCCACATCTGCAAGCACTTCTTCCAATTTTTCTCAGGGAACTCTGTGGGCAGAAAGCGCAAACTTCATATTCTATTCCAAATTCCTTAAGACAGTTTGCAGCTCCTTTCATTTTTCCGTATCAGATTTACTTCCAAAAATATTGCTACTTTCATTATTTTTCCTCCTTAATAGTTAATTTTATTATCGTATCTCCTATCTCAAGATTTTGTCGCTTTAAAAGTAAAATTATTTTTCATTTACTTTTTCATAATTACTATTTTTCTATGTCCAGATATTATTTCATTCAATAATTTTAATTCCTTTTGATATTCACCAACAACTAAAATACATATCTAGTGATACTTCTGAAGTATTAAAGTTATATTTTTCTTTTATTTCCTCTAGTATTCTTATGATTTCACTTTGAATTTTCCAGTAAATGCTGACTATTATATTTATTCCCCAGCTAATCATATTTAAAAATCAGCATCACTATTATCTACTATTTTTCCAATCATTTAATTCATTATAAAAATTTCAAATAGTACATTTAATTTTTAATAAATTTATCATAGCAAAATCTTTTCCATATTCTTTTCTGTTTCCATAATAATTTCTTTTTCTGGAAGATATCTAGATTTAAATTAAATTTTTAGCTATATTTTTGGATCTCTTGAATTTCCATTTTCAAATACTCAGTATTTAACTTTTTCCCCTTTGAAAATTATCTATATTCTTTTTGATTCATAATACTCTTGTATTTCTTCTAATTTGATTCCGAAATTACTAAGATTTAAACAGTCTTCCATTAACTTATCAGCTTTTTCATATTTTGGATTTTCTCAATTTCCTTTTTAATTTTTGAATCGCATTATCTAAATTTTTAAAATCTCCTCTGATAAAGTTTGATAAAAATTTATTAATTTCACTTTCATCAGTTTTAATAAAAATTATTGTTCTCATCTAAAAATGTATTTTTATAATCTACATAAACATCTATTAAATAAAAATATTTATCAATTTCCATCCAATTTTTAAAATAATATCTAATTTTTATTTTTCTGACATTTCAAAGAAGTTCTTTCTTTTTCTTCTTCAGACTATATTATCTAATTCTAATAATTTATCAGATGAAACATCGTCAAATATTTGTTCACTTTCATTTCTATTTTTGACATTTTTGATTTTTCTGACAATTTGATAAAAATAATAACAACAAAATAGCTAAAAGTAGAAATTTATTTATTTTTTCATCAAACTTCCTTTACACAAATTTATTCAAAATTACGAAGTAGAAATAATATAAAACAAAACTCTATCTCATCGTAACATAAAATCTTCTTATTTGAAAAATTTTACTCCATTTTTAAATATATTCTGATCCTTGTTTCCATATATATTTTTATATAGATTCTTTCCTGTTCTTTCAAGTGTGCCATTTTTCCAAATATTCTTCCTTTATGTACAGCATTCCTTCTATTGCATAGTAGGAACCGTTAGGGATTAAACTGCGAATCCATACTTGGATCACCTTCAAAGTCTACATATTTTGTAGCTATCTGGTTATTTTTATATAATTTTTATATTCTTCCTCTGTAATGACAACTCTTCCTTCCCCATGTGACATTGGAATGGCGTGTATATCTCCTTCATTCATTCCCATAAGCCATGGTGAATTATTGAAATAATTTTTGTCATTACTATTTTTGACATATGTTTATTTATATTATTAAATGTCAATGTAGGTGAATCTTCATTCAGCTCCCTTACTTCACCATATGGCAGAGTCCTGATTTTATAAGAGCCTGGAATCCGTTACAAATAGCCCAGTATCAGTCCATCCCTCTTGAGAGTTTATCAATTTGCTTCCTTTACCTTCCATTTTCAGAACAGCAACCATAAATTTCACGAGATCCGTCAGGTTCATCTCAGCACTGAATCCTCCCGGACGCATAAGTATCTGTGAATTTTCTATTTCCTTATACAAATCCGTCTATTGAGTTTAATATATTTTCGTGTGTCGGATTGTTCAAATACTCCTATTTTATGAATTCCGCCTTCCCTGTTAAATGCTCTTTTCCAGGTCCATATTCACAGTTTGTTCCAGGGAATACAGGTATAAATACTCTCGGTTTTGCTATGCTGTTTGAAAAAGCTTGCCTATTATTTCTCTTTCAACAAGTTCTATTTTCTTATATTTAGTTCCATTGCAATGAGGCAGTAAATGGCAATTTTCTTCTTTTCTTGTAGGGAAGATCCCGAGGGTTTTTGCCTTCTTCTATCAGTTCATCAGATTAATTTCAACTTTACTGTCAATTCTATTTTTCCTTCACAAATTACATTTCCAATCAGAGACTGCATTTTTCATAATCAAATTTTTGCAGCTGTTTCAACTATAAGTTCCGTATTCAGACTTGAACCATTCATTTTCCCCTATTATTCCATCAGATTTTTATATCTGCACCCAACTTGTTCCAAAAGCCATTTTTGCAACTGCTTCAGATAAACCACCATTTTTATTGCCGCTGCCGATACAATCTTTTTGTTTTAATATTTTTCAGTTATAAAGTCAAAGTTTTTCTTTAATTCCTTCAGGTCGAGGCAAGATCATTTTTCATCATAAGCTGTCCTTACACAGATGAAATATTATTCCCCGTCTTCTTAAATTCAGGGTGAAATTACATTTTTCCAGCAGTTGTCAACTTACTGCAGACGGCGAAACCAGTGTAGGCGGGTACAGATATATCATTGAGGTTCCGCTCATGAATCCTTACCTCTATATGAAGAGCAGACCGAATTCCTTCTGATATGGAATGCTCCCAATAATACGATAAGGTCTTCCCCCATTTTTGGAATCCTTACCTAATCTTTCAAAATATTCCTGGAAAGTAAATCTTATATTCTTGTATTTCCACCGGCCGCAACCACTAGCTATGGATTCCTATTGCAGCATATGCTCCTCCATGGAATGTCGACTGTTTTGCCACAAAAGGTTATATCCGTAACCTACCATTGAAGCCACATCTGTTTCAGCATTTTCAACAGAAACCTTCTGTACGAACACATCTGAGAGGTGTCAGCTGATATTTTCCTCCATAAGGCATCAGGACAGTTGTTGAACCGATTGATAGATCAAATGTTTCCATAAGTCCTCTTTGGAACAGCCATTCAGATCATAAGATTATTTATAAATCTTTCTCGAAATTTTCTCCGTCAACCTTTCTTTTCCAATTCAGTTTTCCTGTTTTTCTATTTCTATGTTTTATGTTGATTTTTGCACCGTTTGTATTCGAAATTCCTTGATATCTGCTATACTTCATTTCTATATTTCATTAAGTCTTCCTGTATCATTTACTTAGCCACTTTGTACCTTCAGATTTTTCTTCTTCATCAAGTTTTATAAATTTCTCTATCATTTCATTTGCCCACTTACTGCCATTCTTTCCTGTGATTCTAGAACTATGATTCTGTCCCTATAAGACCTACATACTTAACTCTTACTTTATCAGATTTATTTCAGCCCGTCAACAAGTTCCCCTATTGCTACGGAGACTCCTCCTGCCCCGAAATCATTACCATTTCTTTATAAACGTGTAACTTCCTTATTTCTAAAGCCAGTCTCTGAATTTTTCTTTCAGTTACTGCATTTTCCCTTCTGAACTTCAGCATCCATTTTTCAGATAGTTCTGTAGTATATTCCTTTAGAAGATCCTGTTGCTCTATGCATCTCTTCCTATTCTTCCTCCCAGAAGAATAATGACATCTCCTCTTTCAGGTTTTCCCTTATAATGTTTCATGCAGGCGCAGCTCAACTACAAGTCCCAGTTCCAGTCTTTTAGCCTTGTGTCCTTCATCATATATTTCATTTACGTAAGTTGTTGCCAATCCTATCTGATTTCCATATGAGAATATCCATGCAGCCTTCTGAGTTATTACCCTCTGAGGTAATTTCCCTTTAGAGTGTGTCATTCAGTTTTCAGTCGGATCTCCAGAACCGCTTATTCTATTGCCTGATACACAATATTCTTCCTGATAACGGATCATATTTGCTCCACCAATACATGTAGACGCTCCTCCAAATGGCTCTATTTCTGTGGGATGGTTGCAGGTTTCATTCTTAAACTGCTAAAATCCACTTTTCAGTTTTTCCTTTTACAGAGCACATCAATGTAAATTGAACATGCATTTATTTTCATCTGAAACTTCCAGATCAGGAAGTTCTCCTCTTTTTCTCTGTTCCTTTCCAAATACTGTCCTTAAATCCATTAATGTCATAGGTTTTTATCAAGCTTTTCCCCATGCATATTCCTGCTTTTACATATTCTCCAGAGTTTTTCTATTATATCCCTATACTCTTCATTTTCTATCTTTACATCATCAATTATTGTTTCAAAAGGTAGTATGTCTGCAGGTGGTCAGACCAGTAGTATCAAGAACTCTTATTTCAGTTTCAGTTGAGTTCTTTTTCCTCGTTTTTAAAAATATTCCTGAATAAAACGGGTCATTTGCAGTCATTTGCAAGTTCAATTATTTCTCATATCTGCTATTTCTTCAGAGTTTTATTTATAAAGTTTTCATAAACCGGACTTTTCCATATTTTTCCTGTTCGGATTTTTCTTCAAGTATATTTAAATTTTTCTCCTCATTTCAACTTCATTTATATAGTATATTTTAGCCAGTTCCTCCAGGAGTTATATTTCCATATGGGACTATCAGTTTTCCACTTTTACATTAAAATTTTTCATTATCTGCCAGAGATCTATACATTGAACTACTGAATCCGCCCTCTGATCATGCTGACCAGGTATAAATTCAACTGCGAAAATGTATATTTTCCTTATTTTCTAGCAGCAAATACTTCTTCCAATGAATTATAAACTTTATCACATTCACTTCAGAAAAACAATTTTTCCATCCAGCTCTTCCTTGTTAAATTAAAACATCATAGATGTTGGTATTCTCAGGAAATCGGTGATTCAATCCCTACATTTTCCCTCGAGATCATTCATCAGATTCTGTAGCTTCCACTCTGAAATCTTCTCCACAAGATTCTATAATTCATTTTCTCCTCTAATGTATGTTCAATTGATTTAATGATAAAATTAATGTAATATCTAAGTATGGGCATACTTAGATTTTAGAGTATATTCAGTTTATATCTAGATACTTTTTGGGTCATAAAACTGACAGGACAAAAATCATGTCTAAACATTGTTATTTTTAGACTGATATAGCAAACTTTTTCATTATTTCCTCCCAAAAATTAGTCACTTTTCCTTATATATAACATCTGATTTTATTGTACTACAAAAAGCAAAAATAATCAGATTATGATTTTCTATTTATTTCACTTATAGTTGGCAATTTATGGTTGCCTGTAGAAAACAATTCCTTATTCGATATATATAAGTTACATTTTTATTTTTGTATATAAAGTAGTATCAGATATTCATTTATTTTTCAAGAATTAATCTGATTAAATTTCCTTCTGCTTTATTAATCCTGTTCTATATGATGTTAACAGCTTCTGGGTCATCTATCTGTCTCTGAAGTTCCTTTCCTATATCAGTGTCTTTGGCCTTGGTTTATTTCATGTTTCATCAAAAACTACCGTGATGAAGAATATCGCCCTTCCTTTATGGCTTTTTCCTAGAGATTCAAGGTGCAGGGAAATAATTTTTATCCGTGGAGTTATAAACCAGCGTATATCAGCTATTCGGTAGTTTTACGGCTCATGCTTAAAATCACCTCCGTCAATCATGAAAAGGTTTTCCGTCAGCCTTTACCGGCGAGTTTCACTTCCTTTCACTTTTGACGGAACATGACCATTTATTATGTGGGAAGTTTCGGATTCAGTCAAATTCCTAAAATCATTTCACTCTTTCTTATTAATAAACTGATAGTAAAGGATTCTTATTTTTCCTTGCGATATCATCTATCAAAGTATCTTTCAAAGTCATCATTACATCCTTCCCAAATAGCGGGATTTTTCCACATCGAGAGCTCTACATGAAAATCCTGTTTCTTTTATCCTTTTTCATTATTTTTCCCAGTTAAAAACTTTCCCTTATTATGTGCCTCTATCTTGTCAAAAATAAAGACTTTCCTTTATAATTTTATTCCATCTATGTTTTACTTCAACAGTTTCCCTTCGCTGTTAAGAGAATACATCCATGATATAGCAGATTTGAGTTGCATTTTTAAATACATGGAACCTTTATTCGAGTAAAAATTTCAAAATGTCTCTGCAGCTTTTACTGTTCATAAATGAGATATTCAATTTTATTCAGGAGGTAACTTCCTCCTTTGTAAGTTCAGAGGATTATCAGGATTTACAGTAGGAAAATGAGTGTCATTCAGCTGATATTCACTCCTCTATCTGTCACTGTCCTTGTGGTGGTTTATATTTTTCAGAAGTTCCTTGTCTTCCATTTCAAATTGAGGATTCCGTTCGCATAAATATTCCTTCCACCTTAGCTGTATTGTGGAAATTGCTTTATGCATCTGGGCTACTGAGATCGTTATCTACTCCTTCCCTTGGTCTGAAACTTTTACGGATCCTTTCCGATAATGCTTCATTGCAAAAAGTTGCAGAGGCAGAAGTTTATCCCGTATACTTCTTCCAGAATATCGTGGTTGTTGTATCTCGAACATATTCTTATGACATTTGCTATACATACCTTATTTCAATTCCTGCTCCTATCCATAACAAATCGTGGTTTCCCCACTGGATGTCTACATTATGGTACTCCTGCAGGCAGTCCATAATAAGATAGTGCAGGTCCCCTGTCATAATATCTCACAACATGCAGCCTGTCAATTTGCAGGGCGACGTATCAGTTTCCCCATTGCCTTCATAAAAAGCTTTTGTGTACTTTGTAGAAATTATGGTGTCAGTAATTGCATCAACATAGTCCTTCTTGCTTTCATCTTCATTTTCTTTCAGTATAAAAGTTCCTGAATAATGTACTCAAAATCCTTTGGCATCGCTTTTCTTACCTTTGATCTTGTATATTTTACAGACACCTTCTTACACACCTTTACAAGTCTGTATATATCTATGACCATTCTTCCATGTTTTTATTTTTCTTTTTCCTCAAAAGGTCATATTTGGCTTCAGGATGAGTAAAATCAGTGTAACGCAGCTCCTTCTTTTCACCTTCTTCTAATGTGCTCCAAATATATCTTCTATTTTCTGTCTTATGCTTCCTGAACCGTTTCTAAAGTACATGAGTAAAGCCTCATACTCACCGTGCATCGAAGAAAATGTTTCCGTCCCCTTTGGAAGATTCAGTATCGCCTCCAGATTAATAATCTCCGTAAAGTTTCTGCAATGTTCTAAATTTTTGAGACAGTAATTCAAATATTTTAACTCTGACATATTCCTCACTTATGATTTATTTTCTATATCCAAAAATTTTAAATTATCCAGATAACATTTTATGACCTGTAAAACAAAACAGGACTGCTTTAAAACTAAAGTTCATATTTCATGACACACTAAAATAGCTTGCTTTAGTAGCTTTCCCCATTTTTATTACTGTCATTTCCTATAATTTAAAACAGCCCGTTTTTAATCCTATTAATGTTATTTCTATTTGTTATATATACTATATATATCCAAAAACTCTTTCTGCAATATTTCTGGTATGATCCCCTATTCTGTAAAGTGCACTGCAGATCAACAAAAGATAATCCACTTTTATTTCTAGAAGTCTGCTCACTTAGTCTCTTTATATGATTCTTTCTTATTTTCTTTTCCTTTCTCTTTCCTATGTATAAATCTATCTTCCACTGCCTTATCAATGCTTGCCAGTTCCTTCAATGCCACTGTTGCAGTTTCAATCATATTTTTCCACTATTTCTTCAAGTTCCTTTATTTCTGCACTAAGCCGTGTCAGAAAACTTGAATTTCTTGCTTATTCCATATTTTACATCTTTACGATACTGCGTGGGCGTGATCTCTACCTTTCAATATCTCACACAGTCAAGGTAAGTGGCTGCTTTCTTCCCCTTCCTTTTCTCCAAAATCCTGTTTGGATAGAAGTGCCAGATATTTGTTGTTTTCCTGATCAACGCTGTATTTATTTTTCTTCCCTTTTTCAACTTTCTCAGATAACTTTTCATCTCTTTCAAAGTAGGAAACTGAAGTTCTAAAATTTTTTCAGACCGTCTGTCATTGCAAAGCTTGACTCCTGCTTTACCTGTCTAAAAGGCAATAACCGGTGCAGTTATCAGTGCGGATCAAGATTGTCTTATATGCTTCTTCCTCATCTTCTTTTTATCTTTAGTATTTTAACAACAGATGTTCAGAACTCTATAAAAGGAAGAAAGAGCTATGTCATCATATTAGATCCATGAGGCAAATGCTATTGCCATTTTAGGATTCAGATGAAGAATCTGCTCATTTCTACCAACAAACGATTGAAAATGGGTTAAAATATTAGAAATATGACTGTTCAATCACGATTGAACATTACATGCAGAAGCCGCAAGCCTTTTGGCTGAAATATTTGAACCTACTAACTAGCTATTATTGCTGTAATCGTTGTTCTCTATTATCTCCAAATAATACAGGTAATGCAGCTTTCAATGGTATAAACCCTTCCTGATATATATTCTAGTATGCTTATTGTCGCATGAGCCTGTACAAAGCACTGTTATTGTTGTCCCTATACACACACCTAGAGGTGGACTTCCACTCAGACTTACCATTACATCTTTAAATGCAGGGCAAGTATTTCAGAGGTGCCATTGCTCCCGACATAAGTGTCGGCGAAAAGAATACTCCTCCAAAGTCCAAATAAATACGTCCCGATTATTTGCTTTCAATATTTCAAAAAGACAGACAGAAGGCTCCGATAAATAATATCGGCAATGCATATCAGAAATATTGAATCCGATTATAAATGTTGTTATGTCGTTCAATATTTGCTCCCCATTATAATTCCTATAGCCTGTCTTAATGTAAGTAATCCTGCCTACAAGACCATATAGTTGTAACGAAGTTCCTGAACTTGACTGTATCAGTGCAGTTTACAATTCTACAGGACTCCTAGGAGAGTCGTATACTTATCAGGAATGTATTTCAGTCTATCTGACAGCAATTTGTAACCGTCCCCATGTACTTGATACAGAATAACAGACCTAATCCTCCAAAAGAAATGCTGAAGGCCATCTGTTGAAAATTAATTGTGTTTAACACCGTTTCCATATCATTTTTCTCCACTTCTTTTATATGCATGATTTCACAAAATATAGGAAATCATAATTCGCTTATGATACATCATATCAGAAAATATCAAGTTTTATAAAATTTCAGATTATTCTCCCTGTTTTTAACATCTTCTTCAATTTCATTCTTCCATGAATTATTAAGTTGATATCCACCCTCTGATTTCATAATTGCTTCATTTAAGACTTCATAATTTTTGCTGTCCTTTTTGTCTGATTTAAAACGTCACAGCCCTCGAAGAGTCTATTCCTATGTCTTGCGGCTCCAATTGCATCAATATTCGCCCCTAAAACAGGAAATTCCAATTATCTTTTCTTTCTTCAATTAATTTTTATCTGATCTGCCTGTACTCACGGCTTGCATTTTTCCATTCCGTCAGTTATTATCACAAACAGAACCTTATCTTTAATTTCTTTTTATCCTGATTTTGCCTTTACCTGCATTACAGTTTTTCCTATCGCATCAAGTAAAGCTGCTTGCCCTCACTAATATTCCTCTTCCGTCATGGAGATACTTTTTCAATAGAGACCTGATTATAAAGCAGTTCATACTGGTCATCAAACAGAACTGTTGTTACAGAAAACTTTTCCTGTTTTTCCTTTTTCTGTCGAAAGCATTGAGTTGTATCCTCCAATAGTATCTGATTCAGGCCACCCATTGAACCGCTTCTGTCAAGGATAAAAACCAGTTCCACATCTTTAGGTTTGTTATTTTTATGATCTGTTTTTAGCTGGACCTTCATAGATACGATACTGACATCAACATAAGTGCTACTGTTAAAATCTTTTTCATTAAATCACATCCTTTAATATATATATTTTAAATCAAATAAATATTTTCAAATTTCGTATAGCTTCGATTTTCTGCAAATTTTTCATGAAAATATCCAGTGCTGTTGAAAATAACAATAAACTTCCAACAGTTCCTCCTTATTACTAAGGATAAGAAAACAGCAATGTTATCAGAGGAAAGCTGTACTGCAAATTATATCTATGAGCACTTCTGACTTTAGAAAATTTTATATTTTTCATATTTGCAATTTCAAGGCAGAATGCCTCAACTGGAAAACTCATTGTGTCCAGTGCCAATATAAAATGCACAAATCCCCCCTATAAATACTCGCACACAGATACATTACTGAAATAAAATAGTTACCAACTTCCATTTTATCAAAAATATTATATGTAAAAATTTATTACAATCCCTATGGATGAAACAACCAATTAACTGAAAAACATATTTTACTATAAATTTACCCTTTGTCAGAACAATGTAGAGAAATAGAAAAGCAAATTTAATATTATTGTCATTGTTCCTATTTTCATTGCAAACAGATTGGACAGACTGCAATTTAGAGCATTAGACTCTTATTCCTGGCTCCCTCTATCGACATGCTTGTTCCTAGAACCTGTGGTATAAACGCCATTAATGATAACGTAAATTACACAAAAACTTTTCAGGTTCATCAGTTTCTCCTTTCCTGTTTTTCCAAATTTACTTTATGTTAATATTATAAACCAAAAAGATTATTTCACAAGCTTAAAATCTATTGCTGCAGACATCTCTTTTCTGTTGTCATTCACCTCTTTTGTGATATAATGTATCGAATAATTAATTTAAAGGAGGATATGATTTCAACAAGTAATTTATCAGTCCAGTTTGGAGGAAAAACTTTTTGATGAAGTGGACATAAAAATTTTACACCAGGTAACTGTTACGGAATAATAGGACCTAACGAGTTGCGGGAAAATCAACATTTTTAAAAATACTTACAGGGAAGCTAGATCTACTTCAGGAGAGTAATCATTGATAAAAATAAAAAGACTGTCATTCTTAAAAGCAGGATCACTTTGCATACGAGATAGAGCAGGTTTTTAAATGTAGTAATGATGGGACATACAAAACTTTACGATATTATGATGAAAAATGAGCTCTATTCAAAAAGCTGATTTACAGAAGAGATGGGGGCTAGCATCAGAACTTGAAGAGATTTTGCTGAACTTGATGGTTGGAAGCTGAAACTAATGCTGAAAAATTTCTTATCCGGTCTTGGTATCGGTGCTGAACTGCATCACAAACTTATGAAGGAACTTGCAGAACCTGAAAAGGTAAAGTCCTTCTTGCTCAGGCAATATTTGAAATCGACACTACTTCTCTTGATGAGCCTACAAACGGACTTGACCTTAAAAGCTGTAAGATGGCTGGAAGAATTTTTAATGAGATCTTGAAAATACTACTGTACTTGTCATGTCACATGATGAGACACTTTTTTAAATAAGGTATGTACACATATTGCAGACGTGACTATGGAAAAATTAAAAATGTTTGTGAAACTACGACTTCTGGTATAAAGATCAAACCAGTTAATGCAGGATCTTATAGAAACCAGAATAAAAGCTTGACGAAAGAAAAGAACTGGGACTTCGTTGCACGTTTCTCTGCAAATGCTTCAAAAATCAAAGCAGGCTACAAGCCATGAGAACAACGAAAAACTTCAATTTGAAGATATGCAGGTTTCAAACGAAAATATCCTATATAGAGTTTAAACCAGAGAAGCTGGAAACAACATGCTTAAAAAGTGGAAAATCTTTCAAAAACAATAGATGGAGAAAAATTCTGGATAATATTTCATTTACCTGTAAATACAGGAGATAAAGGTTGTGATCCTTTCAAATAACGACATTGCCAAAACTACTCTTTTTCCAAATATTGGCAGAAATGAGACCCTGAGTTCAGGAAGCTATAGATAGAGAATGACTACTTCCCAGGCTACTTCCAAAAGATAATTCAGAATATTTTTGAAAATGTGGACTTATCTCTTATAAAGACTGAGATAGACAGTTTTCTACCGACCAGCATGAAAGATATGTAAGAGGATTTCTTGGAAGAATGCTTTTTCAGGTGAAGAAGCAAGAAAAATGGCAAAGTTCTTTCTGGAAGGAGAAAAGTAAGATGTATGCTTTTCAAAAATGATGCTTTCAGGAACAAATGTACTTCTTCTTGATAACCCTACCCAATCACCTTTGACCTTGAGATCCATTACTTCTTCAATAAATCCATATAAGATTTCCAGGAACAGTTTTATTTTACCACTCATGACCATGAATTTATCCAGACCGTGGCAAATAAAATAATTGAAATTCTCAAATGGAATACTATGAAAAAGATGGAATATGCAATGACTACATAAATGATAAAATGTACAGCAGAGACTTTCTGAACTATATGGAAAATAAAAAGCAACATTTTAAAATCTTAGGAGCTTGTCTCAAAATGAGTCAAACTATAAATACAATATACAAAAACATTTTGTTCATTCACTAAAATTTTACTCGCATAAAACAGTCATTCATTAGGAAAAGTCAGCTCGCCTAAAGGCTCAAGCAAATGACTTTCCTAAATTCATTCTGTTTAGATTGTAAAAGTACAATGATCAAAATATAGTTTTTGGAGATTACTCTAGCTTTCTTTTGAGACAATCCTATAAAGATATCAAAATGTCATTTTTCTATAATTCTGACTTCTTATCTTATTTGCAATGCTTTCTTTGGTTGCAGCTTGCATTTCTTATAAATGTGTGATCCAGCATTCTCACTAAATCTATCGTTTTTCTTGTCGTTATACAATAAAAGCTGTTTCCGTCTCCATTTTTCATTTCCTTCGATAATTTACTCTGATTTTTGAATATGCCTTCTAATATGTTCTTCTTCTATAGTCTGTGAATCAAAAATTGCCGAAACAAGTCTGTTGTCAACATAATTAAAACTTGTCAGATTTCTTGGTATCCCCAGCGGATCTTCACTCCTGAATAATAAACGTGCATATCTTCCATTGTCATGAAATTTGATAATGGTGCTTTTGAAACCAGTGATGGGTAACAAAGGTTACCTTCAAGTTTGGAATGAGAATTTGATAATGGTGCTGAAACTGATCTGCTAAACTCTTCCTTGGTCATTTCAAATTTTTATCCTGTCTGTTATTCTTTCTCGAAAACTTTTTCAAGGAATTCCCAAATACAAATGATGAAAACATCATCATAATTAATAATATTGTCTTTTCATTATTTAATCCTCTCCTGTATGATTTATATTTATTATACAATATAATGAAACTGAAAAGCTAAACTGATAATTATAATAATGTGCAAAGATTATAAAAATAAGGCATTGAAAATCAATACCTTATCAATTAATAGTTTTGTTAGAATTACTGAAACAACGTTTGTTGCTTGAGGTCCTTTCTGGTCCTTCTTCTACCATCAAAACTTACTTCTTCCCTTCATTGACTGGTTGAATCCTTCTTTGTTTTGTAGAAATGTAAAGAAATAATCATATTTCCATCTTCTCCTGAAAATAAATCCAAATCCTTACGTCGTTAAACCATTTTGCTTTACCTAACAAAGTGCTACCTCCTAAAATTTTACACCTCAAACAACATTTACAAATTACTTTTGAATATTTTTGCTCCATTTACTTGCTCTTGGTTTTCTGTATATATTGTACACATTTTTCAAAATTCAAAGTAACTATATTTCTCATATCTCTAAAAACCCTAGTATTATTAGTATTTTCAGACATTCATATTTTTCATTTTTATAATATAAATAGAATATATACATTATTGAAAATATATATAATTGTGTTGTAAAAATATTTTAAAACATATATTGAATTATGGACAAAATAGTATATTATATTAAGGTATATTTTTGAGGGTATAGGTTTCATTTAAACCTAAATTTAAAGGAAAGATAATACAGTAATTAGTATTATCAATAATTAACATGGCATTAATAATACAAAATATGGGAGGAACTTCTGTGCAGATGCTGTAGAGGTAAAAAGTTTGCTCAAAAGAGTTTGAAATATAAAAATAGAAGGGCACGATGTCATTGTCGTGGATTTTCAGCACCGCGAGTACAACTGATTCTTTAATAAGACGTGCATATGAACTTTTCTGAAACACCTAGCAAGAGGCTTGATATGCTTCTAACATCCGGGAACAGATTTCAATCGCATCTTTGGCAATTGACTATGAAGATCTTGGTAAAAAGCTGTTTCGTTGGATGCTTTCTGAGGTTGATTTTCAAAACTACGACGAACATACTAAAAGCTACTATACTTAATATTAACACAGATATTATTGAGAAAAACTTTCTGAAGGAAAACGTTGTAGTTTTGCAGGTTTTCAGGGATTACAGAAAACAATGAAAATCACCACTCTTGGAAGGAGGTTCCGATACTACTGCCGTTGCACTGGGAGCAACGTTAAAAGCTGATGAAGTGGAAATATACACTGATGTGAGACGGAGTTTATACTGCGATCCTAGGTTGTAAAAATCCAAAAGACTTAATACAATTTCTTATCAGGAAATGCTTGCAAAATAGCAGCTTCGGAGCTGAGTGTTACACCCAAGGGCAGTAGAAATTGCGGCAAGATATGGAATAAAATTCACTTAAGATCATCATTTGATGATTCAACTGGAACTATAGTTAAAGAAAAAGGAGACGAATCAATGGAACAAGTTAAAAATTATAGAATTACATCAACAAAAATGAAGGAAAATTACTCTTTCCGGGTACCTGATAAACCGGGAATTGCTGCTAAAGTTTTTCAAAACATGAATAAAATAGTACAGATATTATCCTTCAAAGTTCAGCGTTACTAAAGTTTAATAACATCTCATATACTGTAAGTATTGATGATTTGAAAAGGCTGTGCAAAATTCTCAGGAACTGAAGGAAGAATTAGGGCTGAAGGTGTTTCCCTGATGCAAATATAGCTAAAATTTCTGCATATCGGAATAGGGTTGAAAAACTCATTATGAAACAACTGCGAAATCTTTGATACACTTGCTGAAAATGGTATTAACATAGATATGATTTTCATGTTCTGAAATAAATGTTTCATGACATAATCAAAGAAGAAAGATGTAAACAAGGCTGTAGAACACTTCACGAAAGTTTATTGAAAAAAATAAAATTCAAGTTTAGGAGGTCTATGAAATAGGAATAATAGGATTGAGGACAGTTGGTGAAAGGTGTCTTAAGGTTTTAACTAAAGAAAAACATAGTATTTTGAAAAATCTCAGGCTGATATTGAAGTAAAATATGCACTGACTTACAATATAACTGAGGGATTTTTCCTTTGAGTTTGACAAAGTCAATTCTTATTGACGATTATAAGAAAAATATTGGAAAGATTCTGAAAATTAAACTTGTTGTTGAACTGATGGGTGGAGAAACACTTGCAAAAGATATTATTATCAGGCATTTAAATCTAAAAGTGTTGTTACTGCAAAAATAAAGCCCTAATTGCTAAACATGGTGTGGAATTATTCCCGAGATAACTAAAAATGGTGTTTCATTCTATTTGGAAGCTGCTGTTGGTGGAGGGAATTCCTATAGTTACACCTTTAATGGAAGTTTAGTTGCAAAATACTGTAACTGAAAATAAAAAGGTATTATGAATGGTACTTCAAATTACATACTTACAAAAATGAAGAAGAAAATCTATCTTTTGATAGAGCTCTTTCAATTGCATCGGCAAAAGGATATGCGAAGCTGAGTCCAACTTATGATGTTGATGGAATAGATGCAGGGACACAAAAATAAACATTCTTGCATCACTTGCTTATGGTGGTTCCTGTTAAATTCAAGGATATGCAAATTTCAGGAATCAGGAAATCAACCACTTGATATTTTCTCAGCAAATCAGTTAAATTCTACAATAAAACTGATTGCAAGCTCAAAACTGGTTTCAGATGATTCTGCTAAATTTCTGTAGAGCCGGTTGTTATTTCAAACAATGAAATACTTGCAAAAAAGTGAATGAGTGTTTACAATACAATTGAAACAATTGGTTCATATACAGGAAGAACTTTATTCTATGGAAAAAGGTGGAGAATGGATCCTACAGCATCTGCCGTTGTTGCTGATATTGTAAAAATAGCTACAAGAAATCATATTGAATCTGACTACTTCTTTAATTCTACAAAAATAATCAATATAATGAGATTCAAATGCTGTGAAAGGATAATTATTATATAAGGTTTCTAATGAGTTTCAATATGAAAAATCACCTTTTGAAATTTATAACAAAATTGATAATTTCTTTATCATTTTAGCTGAAAATATTTCAAGTAAAATGAAATAGTATTTAAAAGATACTGGGAAAAACTTGTATTAAAAATAATTAAGTAATTGAATAATTAAAAAGCCCTGAATTTTCAGGGCTTTTATCTATATTCAAAAATTTTCTCTCAAAAACGATTGAATACTTTCAAATTTAATTTTAATTAGTTAGCTTTGTGATATAACTTCTACTGGACATACACCTTCGCATGCTCCACAATCAATACAAGTTGCCATCGATTTCATATTTTCCTTCTGCTTCAGAAATAGCTTCTACTGGACGACTCCTTCACATGCTCCATAGCTATACTGAGTTTCTTTTTCTATTGAAAATGCTATAATATATTCCTCCCAAGTTTTTATTTTTATTTTCTTTTCTTGATAATAAAAATACCATTTTTTGTTATAAGTCAACAAAAATATTCATTTGAAAGTCATAATTTACAGTACTTTGAATAGTTTTTTTATTTTTGAAAGATTAAACGTTTTTATTTTGGTTATGGAAATAAAAATATTTTGAATATAAAAATAATGTTATTTTTGACAAATCTGTTATCTTTACAAATTGTATGTACATATTGAAAAACTCTACATTTTTAAAGATTATTTTTAAATATAACCACTTCATAAAGGGTTTCAAAATAAATTTTCCATTTTTAATTTCAGGGTGCTGTTTCATGGTTTGATAATAAAATTTTTAGCACTTTTCCAGTTGTGTAATTCCATTAGATTCCAATTCAAATTCTACTTCTTTTCCATAAAAATTACTTGTACAATTAATTTCCCCATTTTCTCCAGCACGTTTATAAGCATATCATTTTTATTTTTCCAAATCAATGTCTTCATATTTTCCAGTCACTACTAAGTTCTTCATTTCTTCTTAAATCAATTAATTTTTATAATGAGTAGAACACTGAATTTTATCTTTTAAAAGCCGCTTCAGCATTGATTGTCTTATAATTTTCAGGCACTCCCGATCCATGGGTTCCTTGTAATCCTGCATTTTTCAGAATCATTCCGATTGAACCAGGGGTTCTGGGAATTATCTCTAGATTTCTGCATTAAAATTTCAATGGCTTCTTCTTCAGAACAGCCTTTTATCCAATAAAATTTTATAATTATTAGTTGACTCAACATCACGATATTTTTCAATATTATCAAAATATGGATTTGTCATTCCAAATTCTTCTCTGATAAATATAAGGAGTTCCTTGCAGTCCATGAAGAACTGTCGCAAGCATTTTAGCTGACTCACTATGATATTCCTTATCATTTCCAAATCTTGACAATGCCCTAGGCTGATCGTGGTTATTCAGAAGTCGCATTCCATCCATTCCCTTCATACATTTCCAATTTGCCATTTTGAGAATATTCTTTTTAACTCACAAAAATCAAAGTGGTGCTTTTGCCCATTTTTCTCCATTGGATAGTCAACTTTCAAATGATGGAATGAAAATGTCATTGATAATTCCTTTTCATCAGGATTAGAATATTTTGATACAGTTATCAATGCTCGTAGATGACATTTCTCCAACTGTAAGTTCTCACTCCTCCAAAGGCTCCTGATTCATTTCCTTTAGAAATTCAGATTCTAGGCCCATCTGTATAAAATCTTCTTCCATCAGAACAAATCTCGTGTCACTTCCAGTCATCATTTTAAAAATCTCTGATCCTTTTGATATAGATTTATAACATCCAGCCTAAAAGCGTCCACTCCTTTATTCAGTCAGAATCTTATCATTTCATATACTTTTTTCTTACATTTTCATTTTCCCAGTTTAAGTCAGCTTGAGTTATGTCGAACAAGTGTAAGTAGTATTGCCCCTTTTTCTGAATATTGCCAGAGCATTTCCTCCAAATTTTGATTGCTGGTTGTGGGCTCTTTTCCGTCAACTCGCATCTTTCCATATATAGAAGTCCTTATATTCAGGATCTCCTGCTTCAGACTTTTTAAACCATTCATTTTCAGTGGAAGAATGATTGACAACAATATCCATAACTATTTTCAGTCCTCTTTTATGGGCTTCAGCCAGCATTTCTTCAAAATCTCCATTGTTCCATAATTAGGATCAATGTCTTAATAGTCACTATATCATATCCATTGTCGTTTTGCTGGAGATTTATACATTGGGGTAATCCAGAGGACTTCCACTCCAAGTTCCTTCAGATAATCAAGTTTTTCAATAATTCCTATATCCCCTTCTCCGCTTCCAGTTGTGTCATTAAAAACTTTTTGGATAAATTTGATAAACTACTTGAGTTTATGCCACCACTTCTGTTCAAAATTTTTCATACATCTTCCACCTTTTCAGTTTTTATATAATTATCTTTTTATTTAAAATTCTTTTTAAAAATTATATCTTAACAAGCTCAAATTCTTCATAAAAACTTCCATATCCCTCGTTAAAGTTTCCTTCTGATTCTTCCTCAAAAATTTTTATATGTACTTTTTCTCCAGTAATTAAGGGACTTTCTCCTCTCCTTCCATAAAGGCATGTTTTTCAGATACTTCTCTAAATGGAATTGAATAAACTCTTGTATTTCTTGTGACACATACTTCATTTTCCTTTGCTATCCAGTATTATATTTAAATCACCTTTTTCAGAAATTCTTTCATTGTCAGGATCGTATAAAAGCAAGCAATGAAGTTGTTGCCTTTTCTCACCCTTTCGCTTCCAGCTGTGCAAGTTCATCTTCCATTTCCGGAGTATTTCCAAAGAATACCTTTCAATATGAGTATTTTCTTCTCCTCTTTACTTAAAGAATTCAGATATGTTTCAATTATCTGATTTATATTCATATTTTCCACCTCCTCTTCATTAAAAACAACTATTTGACAGAATAGTCATCATAGTCCCAATATTCATCTGAACTTGTACAGATTTCTGAAATAGTGTATTTTTACACTATCAGCAATTCTTATAGAAGTCAGGTATGGTTCTTTTTCTGAATATTCAAGTTCAATCCGTCAGTTTCACTCTACATCCTTCATTTGCATTTTCTCCCCATGTGATCAGGCAAATATTTGTTTATATAGCCTGATGACTTTTCACTCTGACCATCTTCCCCTGTTACTACACTGGAATAAGTTCCATTTACATTATTGACTTTAAAACTTTTGTTATTCAGTTCCGCTACCTGAAAATAAAGTTTAAATCCTTCAGTTTTTCTATTTCCTTCTTTGTCTTTTCATCATAAGATATTCCATTTTTTATAAATAATGTTTTGCTGTTTCATCTTTCTTATCAATTTCGCTTCCATAAAATTCCAGTCTGTAAGTTCCCCGTCATACATTTTCCTTTTTGTCCTTAGTAAGCTTTATATGGAGAATTTCTCTACGTGTAACAAGAAAAGCTTATATTTATTATTTCACAAAAATTCATTCAATGTTTTTTATTGTCATATGCATGAAGAAGTCCCTTCTTTGTGCTGTTAATTATTTCTATATTATGTTCTCTTATAAAGAATGATAAAATGATGAAAAATATAACCATTACACCAACTAACATTTTCCAATATAAGATTTTCATTTTTATATTCTTTTTCCACATTAAAAATTCCGGCAATAAATATTATCAGCTGAAAAATTATAAAAGACGATATTAAAATAATATTGTCAAACAGGAGAAGTTTCATATAAATAATAACAGTTCTTTTGAATAGTAATTGATAAAATAACTAAACTGCTTAAAATTACAGAAATAAAAATTATTCTTTTTCGTTTACATTTTTCAGTATACATTTTATTTTCATATCCAAATACAAAGCTCATTATTGTAAAATGATTATTTCAAAAATATGTTACTATTAAAAATGCAAATTCTTCTTCAACTTTTATCCATGAGTAATAAGAGTTTATAACATTATCATTCAGAGGGATAAATACAATTAGAAGAATTCCCGCTAAAAAATGGAAACTACAAACTGAAAAGTAAATATAAAATTGAAAATTTTACTGTTTCCTTATGTATCACATTATTATCATTATTTTTCCATTTTTCTCCTTTCATACACTAAAAACTATTTTTATATTTTTAAATACACAGCTTTACAATGTCAAACGCAAGAATTGTAACCATCGATACAAGTATTACTCCCCCAGCCCCATTTTTTCAATGAAAAATATACAATTACACCCTATTCCGCAAAAACTTTTAATAAGCCCAAATACTCCTGTTCCTGTTGAAGTAAATATATCAGGAAAAAAATAAGAAGGACTAAAACTGTATACGGTAATGCCTCAAAAAATTTATTTACAAACGGATTATTTTCAGGTAATTTCACAAACAACGGCAGCAATTTAAACGACAAAGTTATTAATGCCGTTATTATAAGTAATTGAATTAATAAAATTTCACTCATTTTCTACTGTCTCGCTTTTCACTTTCTTCACTATAATGTCTCAACGCACGCAGCGAACTTGCTGTAATCATAATTATTATTAAAGTCCACCCTTTGCTTATATCCTTTAAAACAGGGGTAAACATAAAAAAGTAGCTTTTAATCCCTATCGCAATGTAACTTCTTCTGCATCATTTGAAACTGCTTGTTAATGAACTTAAAGAAGACTTAAGAATGTAGCATATAGCATGAAAATTTAGACTTGCGCATAAAAACTTCCGGAATCAGATTACCAAAAGCGAACACTGGAATTGTTTCTACACCGAAAAAGGACATAAGGCATTGTATTAACCCCTATTACATACCAGTGCGTTTTTGTAGCTTTCTTGTGAGATATGCAACAGCTTCATCAGTAAGCCCTATTCATCAATATTTTTCAAATAAAGTTGTTTTATCCGAAATCTGTCTAAACATTATTATATGTTTAGTAATGTGTACCTTAAATTTATTACAAAAATCAAACTATTATTTCCGACTGGTGTTGACTTCAGCTCGTCACACCATTTTCAGCTGTCTGTGCACTTCTGCATACAACCCAAACGACATGACTATGGCTGTGAACAGCTTCATTCAAAGTTTTTGAAATAAGCCCTATCGTTATCCCAAAAGGAGTATAGGCAATACCTATTCCCATTCCATCCCTAACCCCTTTAAATAATTTTCCAGTTTTTCCATTGTGCCATTACTTACTATAACTCCTTATCTAAATTAACTTTATAACTTTTATTTTTATACTTTAATTTAATTAAATCTTATCTGACAAAGTATTTTACTCCTCAACATTTCAATTTTAATATCCCCCGCATTGTCGCAGTCTACTTTTGAAAGTCGTGAAGACCGCGGGGTAGCGAAAGCATGAGAGGCGGCAATGAGCCCTCATAAGGTTTATTTCAATAACCCCAATTCTTGTCAAACTTCCATTTGCACTCAGTTTTATATCCTCAAACTTTAGTGTCCCTCCATTGTTCCTTGATTTTTCCATATATTTTTCAGAAACTTCATCCTTTCACCTCAAAAATAAGTCTCATCATGATACCCGAAAGCATTTTTATATCATCATTATTTTTAAATTCATCATGCAGCTTTATCATAACCTTTTTATAATATTTTCAGCTGTACCTGAACAACTATATTTACTGCCATTCTATTTGCCTGTGCCTGTAAATTTTTATTACTTGAATTTATATTGTTAATATATCTTCTCGTTCCGTAAAGTGTTTCTACAAAAGCCATTCTTTCTTGCATTTTTCCAGAATATTTTCAAAGAATTTCTTTTACTTTCGGATATTGTTCAGTATGTTTTTATATATTGGGAAGCATCAGCTACAGGGTACAGGCTCCTTTGAGAAGTCAAAAGGTGTTTTCCATATAAAAATACTGAAGTTTATTACCTTCGCTTCTACTACTTTCTTCCCTTGTCATGCAGGTTCTTCATCTGTCTTGAAAAATATTTTTCTTTGCTGAGGTCATGTAAATCCTTATCCTTTTTATGTCAAAAAGTAGATTGTCATCCTTTGACAGTTCAGTGCAGAACTCTCAGCTCAATTTGAGAATAGTCAGATGAAATCAAACTCCAGCCATCCTGCGAAATAAATCCTTTTTCTTATTTTATTCGCTATCATCGTTCTCATGGGAATATTCTGAATGTTAGGATTTGCAGAAGACAGTCTTCCTGTTGATGTTCCGTTCTGATTAAATGTTGTATGAATTCTGTCATTTTCATCAGCAAAGTTTTAGGGAATGGTTCCACATAAGTTGAAAGAAGTTTTTGTAAATCCTCTATTCCAGAAGTTTTTCAGGCTATTTCTATTCCTCTTAATGCCAGAACCTCCAGAACTTCCACATCTGTAGAATATCCTGTCTTAGTTTTTGACAGGTTCTATTCATTTTTCAAAACAGTATCTCTCAGCTGTTTTGGTGAACCCTATATTAAATGTTTCTCCTGAAAGGAATAAATATCCTTTTCAAGCTTTTTTCAATATTTTCCTGTAATTCCTTTTTATAATTTTTCAAAATAATTTATATCAATTTTTATTCCAAAATTTTTCCATGCTTGCCAGAACAGGTACAAGCTTATTTTTCCAGATTTTCAAAAATATCATGTAAATCTTCCATTCTCACCCTATCTTCCAGATTACTTCCAGTCCTTTTATATAAAAGGCTCTTTTCCATAAAAATTCAGATTTTTCATCATCGAAACTTCCTTATTTTCTTTTCTTAAACTGTTCCTCAAATTTTTTAGATTTACTCCCGCAATTCAGATTATATTTTCAAGATCCTGAACTTTCAGTTCCAAGTACATACCCATGCCAACATCACATCAAAAATACTTTTCTACAGCTGATACCTGTTTCTCATATTCTTTTTACATTATAAGCTGTTATTCTTTTTGAACTTAATATTTTGTATACTTCTGTAACATCTGCTTTTCATCATTTAATAAAACGATATTTTTACTGCTGTCACACTGCAAAGACCAAATTCATTTCAAACAATGCTATTTCCTCATCCATTTCAGATAGAAATTTCCTAACCTCACTCCATTCTGTAATTCTCCCTTGATTTCAGTAGATTTTTCCTTCAAAGTTTCTTCTGAATCTGTTTTTCATTGTCTCTATGCGGATGATTAGCCACTCCTCCAAACAATGAATTTTTCTCAGTATCATTACTTCTACATTTTGTGAACTAACAGCAGATTTTAATCTCCTCTCAATCGTTGCGGCAGCTTTTTAAATTCCATTGTTTCTATATTTCAAGTAACTTATTCAAATCCTTATTTTCTAGACTTTAATTTATTCTTATCATATTCTATTTCTATGTCCCTGTATACAGTTGCAAGCTTTCTGCTTAAAAAGGCATTTTTCCTTATCCTCAATAAGTTTTTCCTTTCTTTTCCCCTTTATTTCGTCAATATGTTCGTAAAGTCCTTCAGATTTTCCATGTTGTTATCAGTTCAACTCCTGTTTTGGGTCCTATTCCCGAAAACTCCAGAATTCCGTCTGAGAATCCCCCATCAGACCAAATAAATCTGGAATTTTATCAGGTAAATGCTCAAGATATTCAATACATCTTACATTTGTTCTGATATATTTAAACAATAATTCTTTTTATCCTTTTCCAAGCAGGGGCAATATTTATTTTTCCATTGACAAACAGCTGTGAGATCATATCTCCTGTTACAACATAAACTTCTATTTCTTCATCCATATCTTCAGAAAATTTTGTGTAGCAAGAGTTGACATGACGTCATCAGCTTCATAGCCATCTATTTTATATTTTTTGGTATTCTATATCCGTCAAGTACTGACATTATGTATTCCTGCTGCTGCCAGCCAGGTCATCAGGCATACTTTCCTGTGAGCTTTATATGTTTCCAGTTCTGCAGATCTTTTTAACTCGCTTCTTTTTACATCAAGACAGGCGACAAGATAATCAGGAGAAAATTCCTTCAATACTCCTTCCAGGTATTTACAAATCCATAAGTCGCCCCTGTTGCCAAACCTTTTGAGTTTCTCATTCCCATCAGGGCAAAAATGACTTCTGTACATAATAGCACTTGTATCCAGAATAACTTCTTTTCATATATATCCTTTCTTTCTCTAATAATAATAATCTTTTTGACTATTATAACATATTTAATTATAGACTGAATATATAAATTTTTATTTATAAAAACACCGGTTTTTACACTATTTCGACTTTTTAAGGTAGAATTGTTTTGAGATATAAATTTTTGATTTTGTATATTTAAAAATATATTGTTAAATTACTTATAATTTAATGTTATATCAATTTTTAAAATTATAAACTATATTAAATGAATTAAATTAGTTGATATAGTTAATTAAAATAAAATTAAAAATTTAAAGAGAAAAGGAGAAGAAAAAGAAAATGACAGAACGAGAAAAAGCAGTTGTTAATCTTGTTAAAGAAAAATCCTCCTATAACTCAGAGGAAATTGCTGCCAAATTAAACTGTGCAGAACTTCTATTGCGGTTCATATCAGCAATCTTATGAAAAAAGGTGTTATTCTTGGGAAAGAAATACATCATTAATGAAGACCATATATTTTGACAATTGGTGGAACAAATGTCGATATTCAGGAAAATCTCATACAAACGTTATCGTTACGACTCAAATCCTGGAATGATAGGTATTTCGATTCGGAGGTAGAAAAATGTTGCAGAAAATATCTCTAGACTAGGGATGAGTTCAAAAACTAATAACTCGCCCTTGGAGATGATTTTTATGGAAACGGTATTAGAGAATATCTGAAAAACCAGAACCTTGATATCAGTGATATGTTGATTCTAAGAACCAGTCTACTTCAATGTATCTGTCTATTTTAAATGATGATAAAGAAATGGAAATGGCTATTTCTTCTATGGATATTTGCAAAAATATTACACCTAAATATTCTGGATTCAATTAGAAAAAGAATAGTTAATTCTAAAACTTATCGTGCTTGACACAAATCTGGAGGAAGAAACTCTAAGATATCTGGCATTCCTGAGAAGAAACCCTGCCTTTAATACTTGATACTGTTTTCTACAAAAAGCAATAAAGGTAAAAGATTTTTATTGGAAGATTCCATACTATAAACCTAACAGAATAAGAAGCAAATACTTTCAGGTATCTCAATATTTTCAAAAAGATGACATGAAAAGAGCTGGTGACTACTTCTTAAATAAAGGAGTTAAAAAGTATTTATTTCATTAGGTTTCAGACGGTGTCTTCTACATGACTGAAAATGAACCTGAAACTATTAAAATTCCTCGTATAAATCCTGCAAGCTCAACAGGTGCCGGAGATGCATTTGTTGCTGGAGATGCATATGGAGAATATCACGATTACAGCATAAGGGAAGCTAAAGATTGGATTAGAGCCGGAATCCTTACTTCTTTAAGTGATAAGACAGATAAGTGATCAGATGAATATTAAAAACGTAGAAAATATAATAAAGGAGATGGAAATATAATATGTTAGAAAAATATCTTGAAATTAACCTGGAGTAAAACACGCACTGGAAAATAACATACCTGTTGTAGCCTTGGAATCCACAATTATTTCACACGGAATGCCTTACCTCAAAATGCTGAAACTGCATTAAAAAGTAGAAAGCATAGTTAGGAAAATGGAGAATTCCTGCAACAATAGGAATAATAGAAGGAAAATTAAAAGTTGGATTATCTCCAGAAGAATTGAATTATTAGGAAAGAAGGAAAAAGTTGCAAAGTCAGCCAGAAGAGATATCCCATACATAGTGGCAAACAAATTAAATGGTGCAACTACTGTGGCATCTACAATGATAATAGCAAATATGGCAGGAGTTAAAATATTTTGCAACTGGTGGAATAGGTGGAGTTCACAGAGGAGCTGAAACTACAATGGACAGTTTCTGCCGATTTGGAAAGAACAGCAAACACTAACGTTGCTGTTATCTGTGCCGGAGCAAAAATCAATCCTTGATTTAGGACTTTACTCTTGAATATCTTGAAACTCATGGGTTCCCGTATTAGGATATCAAACTAAGGAATTACCTGCATTCTATACTAGAAAAAGTGGATTTAACAGATTATAGGGTGATACTCCAGAAGAACTTGCAGCATTACTTCATACAAAATGGGACTTGGGATTAAAAGGAGGACTGTGCTAATCCTATTCCAGAAGAATACTCAATGGATAGCGAACTTATAAATAAAGTTATAAGATGCTGTTGCAGAAAGCTGAAAAATTAGGAGTAAAAGGTAAAGATACTACTCCATTCCTTCTTGATAAAATTCAAAAACTTACAGAGGTTCAAACTTGAAGGCAAATATAGAATTAGTATTTAACAATACTAAACTGGCAACTAAAAATAGCAAAAGAACTTGCAAACTTGGAAAAATAATTAAAAAAATAATATAAAAGAAAGCTGTCTCAAAATAGTATAGAGTTATAAATATAATATATAAAAACTATATTTTTTCATTTACTAAAACTTTACTCATACAAAACAGTCATTCATTGAGAAAAGTCAAAAACTCGCCTGAAAGGCTCGGAGCAGATGACTTTTCCTAAATTCATTTCTGTTTTGCATTGTGAAATTTCTAATAATTCAAAAATATAGTTTTCAGCATTTTTCAATTTTCTTTTAGAAACAGTTTTTACATATTTTCAATGAGATAGTTCCTTTTTACAATTTAAAAACTACTTTTCTATATCCGTAGTTTAAAATCTGCTATTCAGTAATGCTTCTGCTTACAATTCCTTTTATGCTAGGTTTATATAGTGATTTTTCAACTGAAAAAGTACAATGGTGCAATAACAGCTTCATTTACAGAGTATCATTTCTGCTTCATTTGTCTTTTTATCCCTTTCACTCCTAGAAGCATTTTTGAAATTTCATCAACAAGTAAGTTATATTGTTTTGACCATATACTTTTCATTTTTCCATCATTCTTTTCCATCTTTCAAGATAAGAGGGCATCATCAAATTTTGGTGACCACGTATTTCAAAACATATCATAATCTCCTGTCCTTGTTCTATTCAGTCTTTCTTTTCAAAAAGGAACGACAATAACATTTGTTTCAGTCCCAATTTAGTTTTTAATTCTTCCTGCAGAAATTGAATTTCAAGTTTTTCAGGGTCTGAATTTCCAGATAACAGGTTCAATTTTAATGTTGAAATTCCTAATTCCTTCAATGCTTCAGAATAAAAGTTTTTGCTTCTTCAATGTCATTATCATAAAAATTATCAGTATCAGGGTATTTTTCTCTATATAGAATGTCCTGCAAAATTATACTGCTTATTAAGGATTTTGCAACTACTGAACACGTCCTTCTTTATTTCCTTCACATATTTTTCCCTGTCTATTACAAGTAAAAGTGCTTTTCTTAACTTTTTATTCTGCAGATATTTTGTTGTTAAATTAAATCCAGATACCATACTCTTCCATTAAGAAAAAGTATCTACCGTCCCTTCTTTTTGTATTTTTTCCAGATGATGAGTTTTCAACCCTCGACATATCTATTTCCTTATTTTTATCAGGTCGTCCACCACTTTAAAATCTTTCGAAATAACATATTTTATCTCAGGGTATTTTTATATTTTTACTATTCCAGTAATATTCATTTTTCAAAGCAATTTTCATTTTTCCTTAAGGGAAACTATTTTATACGGACCGTTAAAAAGAAAAACTGTCTTGTTTGTGCATATTTATCTTTATGAATATTATAAAATTCCTCTTTCAGCGGAACTGTAACTGGTAATGTCAGTATATATTTAAAAATATGATACAGGATATTCAGAGTAATCTCTAAAGTTCCTTCATCAATCACCCTTACTCCAAGCTCATTTTCCTGGACTTTTCCTTCATAATAGGCTTCTGCATTTTTATTGGAAAAAGCATTTCTGCAAACTGGGCAGCAGTTTTAGGATTCAGGACTCTTTTAAAGGCAAACAGAAAAATCATTTGCTGTAATTTTACTTCCGTCACTCCATTTGGCATTTTTCCTAATTTTAAACGTAAGTTTATTTCCGTCTTCTTTAAAAGCTTTCAGCCACTCCGCCTGTATAGTTTCGTTTTTCATCCAGTCTCGAAGTCCCTCAAAAATAGATGAGATCACCTGTGCACCGATCATTTCACTGAATAAATGAGGATCCAGAGTTTTATAATCGCTTCCAAGATTAAATACTATTGGATCTTTTCTTTACTTTTTCTATTTCCATTATTTTTAGAAAAACATCCTGTTATCGACAGCACTACCACTAATATTAAAAAATCAGTATACCTGTATTCCTTTTCACATTTTCTCCTTTTAATATTTTTATAAATAACTTTTTGATTTTCATCAACCTTATTCAATCTTTCCCCGAGGTAAGTCCATATCAGTTCTTCCTATATGTCCAAATGCAGCCTAAATCCTGATATCTGAACTTAGGTTTTTCTCAATTCAAGTTCCTTTCTATTTCCTCTTGGAGTAAGATCAAATATTTTTCACTATTTCTTCTATTTTGCACCTCTTCAACAGTCGAAGTTCCAAAGTTTCCTCTTGTGAAACAGGTTCTAACTCCTATTGCATGAAAGCTGACTTCACATTTTGTAGCTATTCCTGCTGCAACTATATTTTTTTGCAATCCATCTTGCTGCATAAGCGGCAGATCCTGTCAACCCTGAAAGGATCTTTTCTGAAAATGCTCCTCCTCCATGTCTGAAAGTATCGCCATAAGTATCAGTATGTACTTTTCTTCCTGTAAGTCCTGCAGATCTCCACGTGCGGTCCACCTGATCTACAAATCTTCAGTAGGGTTTATATGATATTTTCTCACGTTAGCATAGTCAAGTCCATATTTTTCCAGTGCTGGCTTTTATAACCAGTTCCTCAGATCTCCCTTCTATTTTTCGCTTGTTACATCTTCGTCATGCTGTGCAGATAGGACAACTGTATCAACACCTTTAATTTTACCATTTTTCATCAGTAAATCAGTGTCACCTGTGCTTTTGCATCAGGTCTTGCCCATGCTAAAGTTTTATCTCTTGTAAAGTCTTGTAAGCCTTACTATTATTTCTCTTACAAAGTACCATTGCTAAAGGCATAAGTTCTTCCGTCTCGTTTACTGCTCCACCAAACATGATTCCCTGGTCTCCTGCTCCTCCAGTGTCTGCACCCATTGAAATATCTGGAGATTGGGAATGGATAGTATTAAGTACTCCACAGTCAGAGTCGAATCCCATTTCCAGGTTTATAACCTATTTCATCGATTTTATCCATCCTTACAATTTTCTGTACATCCAACATATGTTGTTGTGATTATTTCTCCTCCACAACTACAAGCCCTATTTGTTGCAAATGTTTCTACAAACCACTCTGGCATTTACGTCTTCTGAAAGACATGCGTCTAATACTGCATCTGAAATCTGATCACATATTTTGTCAGGATGCCCTGGTGATACAAATTCTGATGTAAAATAAATGTTCTTTGACATCCTCCTTAAATTTAATTTTTCAAATTTAGAGTTTTTATATCAGGTAATTTCTTATAAAAACTCTTCACAAAGAAAGAGATTACAAATTCTTATCTTCGCATTTTTATGCGGGAATTGGCACCTTATATTTTCATACAGGTTGCCGGATACTAATAACAGGCCCGTCCCTCATCTCTCTGGATAAGTTGCATATTTAACTGTTGGTATATTATAAATTATTTTTCTAAATATGTCATTTTTATTTGATATACTTATAAAATTTTTAACCTGAATTTTTATATAATTTTCCAGTCACTATAATTATTATATTTTCCTACTTCTAGAATATATTATATTATTTATTCTATTTCACGTCTTCCTTCTAACGATCTTCCCAATGTGGCCATATCAGTAAACTCAATATTTCCACCCATAGGAATTCCACTTGCAATCTGAGACACCTTTTGCACCCTTTATTTTCTCATCATTTTTATAAGATAAAGTGCTGTTGTTTCTCCCTCCATATCAGGATTTAAAAGCCAGTATTGCTTCCTCACATCTTTTTCATCAAGCCTTTTCATCAGTTCAGATATTCAGATCTCATTGTCACTCCATTAAGGGGATCCTATTTTCCCGCCAGCACGTGATAAAAGACCATTGTAGTTTCAGATTTTTCCAAAAAGCTATTACGTCCTTTACACTTTCCCACTATACATATGAGCACTTTTATCCTTTTCTCACTTGAACAGATTTCATATTTCCCCTCACATAAATTTCACAGATTGAACAGTGTTTTATGCTGAGTATATGCATCCTTTATAGTTGAAAGCATATTTTCAATCTCAATTTCATTTTTCTCCAGTATGTCAAAAAGCTATCCTCATGGCACTTTTTACCTATTCCAGGCGGTTTCCCAAAAAGCTTCATAAAGCTCATCAATTTTTCATTGTTCACCTTTGTTAGTATTTTCTATAAATAGAGGAGCTTCACAGTCTCATAGCTCCTTTATTTGATTTCTTTCATCTGTTTCATTTAGTTTAAGGTTATTATTCTCCAATTCTTTCAATTTTTGAATAGTATTTGTTGTTCCAGTTTCAGAAATTCCTGTAACAAATACTCAAATCTCCATTTTTAACTTCTTCGTGAACTGAAGCTATTTTCCTTAGCTTTTCTGAAGAAATCATCAGCTACATCAAGGTTTTTCTCAACATATGCCTGACTCCTCTTACTAAAGACAATTGTCTGCTGTCTGTTCACTGTCAGTGAAAGAGCTATTATAGGTACAGTAGGTCCGTATTTTCTTATCATTCTTGCAGCTCTTCCTGTTTTTAGTCCAGCAAAAATTAGTTTAGCATCAAGTAGCTTCAGAAGAACTTACTGCTCCTCTTGAAATTGCTTCTGTTACTGTATATTTCTGATCCATCAATATCCGATATCTTTGTATCTTTTAAATTCATCAGTTCTTTTGAAATATCTGCCATCATTTAACAGCTTCTACAGGATATTTACCTTTGCAGATTCTCCTGATAGCATTTGACAGCATCAGTATTTCATCCTAAATAACGTTTACAACGTCTCCTGCTTCTGCTCTTGTAGGTCTTGGATTTCTAATCATTGAATCAAGCATTTGTGTTGCAGTATAACAGGTTTTTCCTGCTTGTTACATTTTCTTATCATCATTTTTGCATAAATGGAACTTCTTCAGCTGGTATTTCTACCCCAAGATCTCCTCTTGCTGCCATTATTGCATCACTTAATTCAAGAATTTCATCAAAGTTATCTACACCTTCCTGATTTTTCTATTTTTAGAAAATAATCTGTATTCTTGATCCTCCATTTTCATCAAAGAACTCTTCTAACTCAGCAACGTCAGATGCTTTTCTTATAAATGAAGCCGCAACAAAAGTCAACTCCCCTTTTCACAGCGAATTTCAAATCAGCTATATCCTTTTCCAGCTAATGCAGGTAATCCTACAGAAACTCCTGGAAGGTTAACTCCTTTAATTTCTCCTAATTCTCCTGTATTTTTATTCTACAGAATATTTCATTATCTTTTTATTTCAAGTACTTCAAAGTCCAATCAATCCATCATCTAAAAAGAATAGTATTTCCTGGTTTCAGATCATTAACAATTCCTGGGTATAGAAACTGATGTTTTTTATCCTTGTTTTCCTGCATGAGAATAATCAGTTCGTAATTATTATTTTTGTTCTCAGCTTCCAGTAGATGTCATTTTCCACCTTCTAATTTTCCTGTTCTTACTTCCAGGTCCTTTTATATCAAGTAATATTCCTCATGTATCTTCCTGTATTATCTGTTATTTCTCTAAGTCTGTCAATTCTTCCTCCATGTTCTTCATAATCCATGAAAAATTCAATCTCATTATATTTCATTCCGTTTTGAACTAATTTCTGTAACATTTCAGAACTTTCACTTTTTGGTCGTATTGTGCTAGATAACCTTTGTCATTTTTATTTTCATATGTTTCATTTTTCCTCCTATAAATATCTAAAGTTTATAAATATGTATTGTCGTTATTATAACGACAACATGTTAGCTATCTGCATAATCTGCAAATGAACTTTTAGTATAATTTTCCCATGCATATGCTAGTGGATGGTAGTAACTTTTTCACTCTATATTCTACCATTAGTCACACCTTCACCTGCTTCAAGTAATTCAACAGCTTTTTACTCCCATTCTTGTTGCAAGTATTCCTGTCCAAAATGCTGTAGGTGAACCTCCTCTTTGAACGTGTCCTGTATTGTAACTCTTATACTTGTATCTACTTTTTGTAGAGTTCCTTTTTGTATTTCTACTAACGTTTCCTACTCCTTCAGCTACTATGATTATGTCATAAGTTTTCCTTCTGATCTTCTGGTTAATAACTTCAGCCATATCATCTATTGAAAATTCAACTCGGAATAAGAACTCCACTTGCTCCTCCTGCTATTGCAGTATAATACGAAAAGATCCCAGTTTCTTCCATAACTTCTATTCAAATATGTTCTTTCATGAGAAATTGCTGTATCTTTTATTTTTGATATTGCATCAAAGTATTATATTTAAAAGCTGTATCATATCCAATTAGCATGTCTGTTCCTGCAACGTCATTATCTATTGTCCCAGGGTATTCTATTGTTTTTATTCCATGTTCTGTATATAAGTAGTGCGCTCCATGAAATGAACCGTCTCCACCCTATTACAACTAATCCATCTATTCCTCTTTTTTTGGTTTTTCTGCCGCCTTAGCTCTCCTTCAGGGTCTTTAATTCAGGCAATCTGGCTGATAGCAGTGTCCCTCCTGATCTGCAATTCCACCCACATTAAGTGCTGTCATCTGGAATATCTGGTCTTCATACAACCCTTTGTATCCTCTTTTGATACCATAAACTTCAATTCCTTTAGTCATGGCAGTTTTTGCCACAGCTCTTACAGCGGTATTCATCCCGTGAATCTCCTCACTTGTCAAAATTGCAATTTTTCATATTTTTCTCCTTCTATCTTTTTCCTCTTTCTGTGTCGGATAAATAATAGCATTTTTACTTTTTCAATGTTTATTTTTAAAAATTTGTCACTTCTGACATCCTGAAGAGATCATTATCATCACACAGGCTCTGCATGAATTAAAACTCTTTTTATATTTTTATACTTATGTTTTATAAACTTTGAAATTTTGTTGTTAGTTTCATGTGCTCTCATCTATTGTTAAAGACTTATTCATACGTAGCATCTATAAATAGATATATATTCTTCCTGAAGTTGTCATTCTGAAGTCATGTGCATTCTCTGTTTCATCAAATTCTGAAAGATCCTTCCTCACACTTTCCGAGCTTCTCATCCTGTGAATCTAAAAGTATAGGGCATTATCTTTTATTAAATTATATCCGAATACATTATATAAATTGCCATAAACTCCTACAACCACATCAAATACAGGATTTATTCTTGAAAGCAATATCCTATTAAAACTGATACTGAGACAGCAATATCTGCCTTATAGTCTTCCAGAAGGAATTTATCAGTGCTCCCCAGTAATCTTTTGTCTTATTTTTCATGAAAAGTAGTGGAATATTTTATAACTATTACTATAACTGCTTATATTACTGGCATTGAGGAGGTGATAACTTCCCCTTTTTAACTGAAAAAGACCAACTATATTTTCCTTTATTATATTAAATGCCGTAATCATTGTAAGTACCAATAATACACTGAATACTGATTCTATCTTTCCATGACCAAAGGGATGTTCCTTGTCTTCAGGGTTTCTCCCAACCTCTAGTCAATAATTACCAGTATGTTTGTTATAAGATCTGAAGAATTCAATCCGTCTGAAATAAAGCGACACACTTTTAAAACATGTCCGCAAACTATTTTCAGTCAATGCAAGAACTATATTTACAGCTATTGCAAATTACTGAGACAAAAATCATTCTTCTGTTCTGTTTTCTTTCTTCCTGAAAATTTCCAATTCATAAATCCATCCTTATTTTTATAAAACGCTGCTTTCAAGAAGATTATTCATGTGTTTGTGATTCTCACAACAATTGAATCAAAGTTATTGTTTATGAGCCAGTTTATAAGATATTTCGAAGTATTGAACCAAAACCGTTGTTTCTAAAGCTTTTTATTAATGAATATTCTTTTCTAAGGCATGCTCTTCAGTAAAGTTCAACTATTGCATATCCTAGGATGTTATCTTTTCAGTTATGTGAAAAGACTTTCTGAATCATTTTCCTGAAATTCAAAATCATTATCCAGTTTTTCAGCTGCTCAAAACAATTCAGTATTTTTCCAGTCCAGTTTTACTATTTCCATTTCAAATTTCTCCCTGATAATTTAAATCAAATATTACAAAAAATAGCAATTAGCTCTCTCTTGCTATGCTGTATATTGTCTTTTATTGTCAATGTATTTTTGTCATACATCAGGCTCTCGAAAGAATGCCACCTGTTTCTTGCCTTAAAGACTCAAAAACAGCGACCCTGTAAACCTAGAGAAATCAACTTAGTCTTCTTCGTTCCCGCCCTGACATGTTCTGTTGACTCTCTACAATACAGGACTATTTTCTCAACTCCCTTCAAAGCAAAGGCTCTTTGATACTAAAACTTCCTAAGCCCGACATCCACCTCTACTAAGCGGATTGTAGATATAGGGCACCGCTAGCTCCCCAGCTAGTAGTGACAAAATGTATTCTATCATATTGTTGTCAATGCTTTAAATAACAAATTATTCTTATCATTTATTAAAATATATTTAGTTAATTATAAAAATATGATATAATAACCTCAACCTTCGTTCTTATGAACAGAAGAAAAGGTTCTACAATGTCATATATTATGACAGAAGTTTTTATCAATGTAACTTCAACTTTGATTGTATATTTCATAATCCAAGTTAGTGAAAAGACAGATAAAAACTAAATTAAAATCCCCTGCTACACGAATTTTTAGTTTTACATGTCATATCATACTAGATTTAGTGTATCATATTTTTATGTCAATGGTTAATTTTTTTCTAATTGAAATTTTTCTATTTTAAAACAACAAATTATTTTTATGGTTTGTAAAATATATTTAATTCATTATAAAAATACTGATGTAATATTCCAACCTTCTGTTCTTAGGAACAGAAAGGAGGTTTTTATGTCATATATCATGACAGAAAGTTTTTATCAATGTAACTTCAGCTTTGATTGTATTTCATAATCAAGTTAATTGAAAAGGCAAAGATAAAACTAAAATAAAATCCTGATGACAGCAGGGGATGAGTTTTCATGTCATATATCATACTGGTTTAGTATATCATATTTTTATATCAATTGTTAATTTTTCTAGTCAGAAATTTTATTCCGCTTTCATTCTGTAAATATTTTTCACTTGTTTGGTAGCAGATGCCAACTACTTTCGAGGTTTTAAACTCCATATTTTTCGAATATACCAAATTCCACTTACCTATCTCTTCAAAATACAGTATCTTCACTTTTTCCATTTTTATCTGTTGGCATTATAAAAGCATTTTCTTTTCATTTTTAAATTATTCTCTTAATTAAAATCCCTATATACGCGTCATATAGATATTGTTTAGAGATATCTTGTGCTCCTGGATAACTCTTAACTCATCTTCTGTAAAAGATAATATATAATATTTTCGCATCATAAATGGAAATACTTTTCTATTCTCTTCACTCATATACAACCAAATCTGAATTAAAGTCTTTGTCAGACTTATGTTTTCTTTTCAGAACTAGCACACTCCATTCAGGTTTAACTTCATTTCCTTCAAAGTTTTATTTTTCAGTACTATCTGTTGTGTCTAACCCTAAATCCTTCAGTATCCAAAGAATTTTCTAGAACGACAGCACAAACCTTTTCCCATACTAGATTGAAACTAGTTGTTCAATAAACTTTATCTCTTCATCTTCATTTGAATTTTCAGATTCTAACAAATAATTCTTCATCAAATTTAACTGTTTCTGTTTTTGTCAACAAACTGTCTACTCATTTCCTGATTCAATTTTTGCCTGAATATACTCCTTATCTCCAAAAGAATCAATTTCATCATCTGAAATATTTACAGGTTCATAATCTAGGATATCAAATATTTCCTTAATTTTATTATAGCTTTCTGTAATTATGCAACGATGTAATCTTCTGAGAATTTCTTCTTCATTTGTTTCTTTATTTGCAGAAAAAGACATCCAAATAGAATGGGACATTATTTACAAAATAAGCATCCTTTTCATTTATAGTTTTCTCCCAGAGAATTTCTCCTTCTCCATTTTCTTCTATTATTGTTTTTCATTACTATAAAGTCCCATTAAATGTGATAACATCCATACAAATCTATCGCTAAAAGACCAGCAAGTTATAATTTTTATTTTCTTTGTCGTTTTGACAGGATTGTTTCTGTTCCTTACTTTCACATTCTCATAACTATTAACTGCTTTTTATTGTTTGTATCCTATCAAAATTTTCGTCAAATTCTTTTCATGTATTTTGGATAGATAATCAGACAGACATCCTTTACTGTAATTATACCCACAAATTTAAATTTATCTTATCTCCCTCAAGTTCTTTTTCTAAATTTTCAAGATTCTCCATTATTTAATTCTTCTAATTCAACTTCAGACAAGTTTTAGAAATTTTTCTGACAATATTCTTATATGCTAATATTTTTAAAACTTCCTTGTTTTATCTTCAGTAGATTAAATATAGACTGTAATTTAGAAATATCATATAATTTTAATTCTGCATACTTTCATCTAAACTACCTCTATTCATTAATAGATTCAGCATTTCAGTTATCTCAGTTTCATTTTTCCTGAATTTTTTCGCTTGCTTTGCTTTTACGTTCCTCTATTTTATTTCTTCTAGCTTTTTCTATTGGTGTTTTCAGACAATTCAACCTTATCGTAAATATTTCTTCCCAATTTTTCATCAAAAGCTTCATAACTTAGAATAAGTTTTCCCATTTTCCTTCTTTAAAATTCTTTTTCTATGCTTCCTAGCATCTTCATAAGAACATCAGTACTTTATTTTTATAGTATTAGTTATTTGTCAATATCTTTTGCTAGCTAATATTGATTTTTGAAATAAAAGTAGGGTCTATTAATTTATCCTCTGAAGCACTGACATTTTGGATAAAATTTCATTTATTTTTATTCTGAAAGTCATTCCAGTTGGCTAATTCTTTTCATTAACTCAAATGTATAATCATCAAATTCCAGATTTACCACTTTCATCTTTACTTTTATTACTAAGCATCATCAATTCCAGTATATTCAAATTCCCATCTTCGTTTTAAAAGCCGTGTCTAACTGGCATAACTCCTGATCGGCACTGTTCGATCGTTGACCCATTATATAAAAAGTTTGGAGGTAATGTGATTTTATCGAGTTTTCTCCTAAATACCTCATTTTCTGTTAAATTATTTTGTAAAACTGTTCTTCTAAATATAGTTTTAAATCTTCAGAAACAACTATTCCATACTCACTTTCTCCATTACCATTTCTATCTAATAACTGAAAAATCACCAAAAACTCTGCCGTATTTGCCTGTTTAGTTTTCTTCAATTATTAATAAATGGTTTGTAGCAGGATTTTTGATTGCTTTGATCAATAAACGTAAGAGTACTCCAGGAATATATTTATACATTATAGTTTCTTTTTCCATCTTCTAATTTAACAGGAAATAGCTTAAATGTTCCAACAGAAATTTCCATACATATAATTTGGATGAAATGTGACTCTTTCATAATCATTTTCCAAAATATTTTTCTGCATCTTCATTCAATAAATAACTTTTTCTGTTCCAGGTGCTCGAGAATATTCTTTGGTGGGTTTGATCATAAAATAAAATTCATCATAATAAAAGTACTATTCTCTATTTTTCTTTAAAATTATTTCTATTGTATCATCATATTTTTCAATAGTTTTTATATATTCTTCTGATATGTATATTTCTAATTAAAATCAATAGTAAAGTACAAAATAGTTTTGTCTTTATTTTCTTGCAACTCCTTGCAGATAATATAAAATTTTATATCTTCAGTTACTGTGTTATAGTGTAATTTGCATCCTTTCAATAGTTCTTTCTTCTACAAAATCTTTATACTTCCTCTTTCTTCCATTTTAGAAATTCATTTTTATTTTCTTTTAAACACTTAATAATTCTATATCTTTTATAAGTGATAAATATAAAACATCTCTTTAGTTTCAATTGCTTCTCAGTACTCAAATACTCTTCTGTTAGTTTTATTGTTCTCTTTTGTAAGCACACTTCTAATGTAATTAAAATCTTCATATTTTTGAAAATATATTTTCATACGAGTATAAAAGAAATAAAATAAAAGTAAAATATTATCGAGTATTTTCTGTTGATTAATTTATCATGGTGACCTTTTGTATGAAATATAAAATTTCTATCTCTTCTATTAATCTAAAATCTCTCCAAATAAATATGTTTTATATCTGTCTTTTCCATCTTCATTTTTCCATTTGTCTTTGAAGTCCTATTACATCTTTTATATCTTTCATATAGACTTAATGTCTTTAACTCTCGTGTATTTGTTGTATGAAAAGGAAATATTGAATCCAGAAGATTTCATCATTTTTCCATTCTTGATCTTCATTTTTCTTTTATAATATTCTACTATTTCTCTCCATTTTTCACTCCTCTATTTTTACACACATATAATTTTTCTACATGTTCTTTAAAATCTGTCCACTATTGAAAAATTTATATTCTATTTCTAAAATAAACTTTTACCTTTTTCTTCTAATATTTTATTAAATCTTTTTCTGAATTTTATTATTTGATGGGAACTCTTAGCATTATATGTATTATTATAAGATACATATTAACTTAACATCTTAAATTTTTCTAATTAAATCTTTCATTAAATTTGTTGCTTTAGCTTGAGAGTATCCACTTTCTAAATGATTTCTTAAATTCTCATAGATTTACCTTCAAACTCTGTGGTTTGTTCCAACTTCGTAAATTTTCTAAAACATGATAAAAATTTATATATTGCCGTGAATTATAAGGTGGATCTATATAAACTATATCTGCTTCTATTTCTCCTCTTTATATGTTTGCATCTTCATTATATATTTCAGATTTATAAGTCTTGTTTATTTTTAGCATCTGCATATTAATCTATCTTTTAAAAATTTTTCATTTAAATAATGTTCAAAATGACCAACCGTATTGCTGCTTTGATCTGCTCCATACATTAATGAGGGAAAAAGCAATATATAGTATTCCCTTTCTTTTAAAATCAATTTTTCTATTTTTCACGTGTAAATCTATGAATCATTCTCTGAATAGTATTTATTCCATATATTTTTGAAAAATAATTTTTCTTCTAATTTTTCACTTTTATGTTATTAAATTCTTTTATAATATTTTGAATTTCTGTACATCATGTTCTTTGTTACTAATCATGCATTGTAACTTACAAAATTAGAAATATAATATATCGTTTACTATTATCATCATTTTCAGTGAAAAATATTCTGGCTACTTTATCAGTCCCGCAAATACATCAGCAAAAACTAGAGGTGATTACTATAATATTTTCTTTCTAGTGCCATATATTTCTTCTAGTAATTTAGTTTTATTTCCTATATATCTTCTATTATTAATTCCTATCATTACTCCTAATATTTATCGATTGTATATTATTATTTCTTTTTCTATTATTTTCCTATCTTTCTTCATTATAACTAGAACTTTTATAAGAATAATCTATATATTCTAACTCTATTTCTATTTTTATTCTTATTTGTCCATTCTTCAATATTGTATTTATTTTTCACTCTTTGCAATATGTTGGATAATACAAAAGTTTGTTTTCTTTTCAATAAATAATCGATTAATTGTGCACTGTTTTCTTCTCTATTTTTCTCCCATCTTTTTGATTCGTTATATGACAGCTAGTTGTTATCAAATACGGAGGATCCATATATAAAAGTCACTTTTTCTACTATCTCTTTTATTTTTATATGCTTCTAAAATCTGAGCACATATATTTAAAATTTTGTATAAAATTGAATATTACTCAATTTATTTACGTTGCTTTATTAAAATCTGTTTTCTCAACTAGGTATTAAAGTTTCCTTCTGAATTAAATCTTGTATCATTATTAAAAGAAATATAAAATTAAATACATACAACATTCTGCTTTTGCTTTGTATTTTTATTTAAGAGATTATTATAATCTTCCTTAATTTTAAATATCCTGATTCATTTGAAAGATTCTGAGACCATTATTTGGATTATCTACTATATGTAAAATCCATAGCTATTTCTAAAATTTGTCAAACCATGACTTTTTATAAGTTCTTCTAAATTTTTGACATAAATTCATAGTATTATTCTTAAAAATATCGAGAGATTTATCAACCTATTATTATCAATAAAAATTACTGTCATTTATATTTGAATTTAGTCCTACATGATGTCCTCAGAAAATAAATCTAACATTTTATGAGTATTTTAGGTATTTTATTTGGTAAATTTCTCTAAAATTCTATGTTTTATTCCTATGTATAATTTGGGACTTTTATATATTTTCCATCTTATATATTCCTTTTTATAATTTTTAATCACTATTTTAACTATACTTCTATTTCTCCAAAAATAAGACATCTTGAATGCATCATTCTTCAATTCATCATTTTCATACTTCTCACTTATATTTATTAAACCTGTTCCAAAAATTTAACCGCAAGTTTGAGTTCTTAAATACTCGTATCTATACAACTTATTGCCCTGCTACCTTTTCCCATTAATTGTTCTATAATTCTTTCAAAAAGTCTTCCGGTAGTGTTTATCATAAGGTTTGGTTGCACTCGTCTGTCTGTCATAATCCATCACGTACAGTGAAAAGTTTTGATTGTATTTCCTCCTATTGAGCGGGTTTGCATGCCGTATAATATACCAGTATATGTAAAGGATTATCCTCATTGTTTTTCAGAAAGCTCAAATTCAGGCTCAGTAAATCTGTTTATACTCATCTGCGTGATTTCACTTGTTACAAATACATCCTGCATATGGAGCAGTTTATCGTGTTGCCTTCCAGATTTAGCACTTATATGTTCCTTCGCTTTTCCTCTACATATTCATGAAACTGCTTTCAGGGCAGCTGGTGCATCATCCACTCCTCTATCAAAGACCGCTTGAGATTTATCTTTTCCGTCTACAATTCACTAATACTTATCTATACCTCTGCCAGAACTCGTCAATGGACGTCCTGATAGTTTGTCCTTATAGCACTATTTTTAACTCCGGCTTTCATATTTTCCTTCAGGGTGCCTTTTCATTCGGGATCAAAATTTGTATCTCCAGGCCAGCTGTTAGGATTGATTGTGCGTAGGGTATAGTCCCACCTTCTTTAATAACTTCCGGCAGTGACTGTCATCTGAAGGATAACTTTGATAAAGCCGCCAGAGCAACAGATTGCTCGGCTTTCTTCATATATACTGCACAAAAGCACATATTCCCCAGAAACAACTGCCATTAATACTATTTTCTATATTGCGTCCTTTTCCATTTGATGTACTGTCTTTTATTTTTTCAAGAACATCTGTCGTCAAATTTACCATTTTCAGCATTTCTATTTCAAACTTATATGGCGGAACTGTTTTTGACCCTTTTCAGTGCCAAAGCTCATAAAGAGTGTTTCCAATATCTTTTGGTAGAAATGTAACTTTTTCATAATGAGCTTTATGTCAAATGTCTTCAAATCCTGTTCCAAATCCAGATTTTTCATGTCTGTCCTTCATTGCTCCTCTGGGATTTTGTAGTCATTCAAGTGAATAGATATTATGTCGATTTCCTGACAGGATTCTGTCAAAACTTTTTAACTCCTTCAAAGTCATTTACAATGTCATAACCTGCATCATTTACATGACAAGTGTCAAAACAATGAAAGTTATCCTTAAGTTTTACTCGTCTATTATTTTGCTATTTCTTCAAGCTTCTTCCACATTACTTCCTTTTCCTCGATAGTTTCCAGTGCACTGTTAGTTTTCTGTTCCTGTCACAAACTTCATTCAGTCCTTCTACTATTTTGCAATTCCCTATTTCTGCACCCTTCTCCTACATGCTCGGGTGAAAGTACTCATTCTAGGAAACACCTCTTTGCATCCGTTCTTTCTAGTTTCTGTTCTCAAAAACTACTGCAATTTCAAAGTTTCAGGTTTTATACGCATTTCAGATTTATTATATACGGAGCACGAACGACATATCCTCACAGAAAATATTATTTTCTTCATAGTTTTAAGACCAGCCTCAATATTCAGCTCCTCTGTTGGCTTTCTTCTTGTGTTTTGTGGTGCTCAGTATATATCATGAAAGATGTCTCTAGGAAAGTGCTTCTTCACTGATCCTAAGAACATTTTCTTTCCTGCTCATCTTGCAGTCCAATTTTAAATATTTCATGTTTTTGACACTGTCCTTTCTATTGTTCTCTCTATCTTTAGAATTTTTCACTATGCTCAGGAATATCTTTTACTGTCCTCAATCAATTTGCAAATCTACCATTAGCTATGTAATAACAGATTCTTCAGCATCTGTCTTAATCCTTAGTATTTTCCTGCTATTTCAGTCACCTCGTTTTGCAACTTTTTATTTTCTTCCAAGCCATTTGGATTATGAATATTAATTTGTTGCTGTAGCTTCTGCAAGACATATAGTACAAGTTCCAAAAGTTGACATGTATCATAAATTCTCCTTTTTAATCCTTTTAAATTTTATATCTCTCTAGTTGCCATCCCAGACCATGCCTTTGAAATTTCATCTCTAGAGTGCATATTCTATTCCTTTTTACTCCATGCTCATGATGCATCTGTCAATTTCGCTTTCTAACTTGAATCGCCTGTAATCTCTGATTTATCCATTCTTTTGAATATCCTTTTTCAAATATGTTTCCAATGCCCTATCAATAGTTAGTTCTGGATCTGAATTTCATCTATTCTGTCTTTTCCCACTTGTGCAGCCAGATTTTAAACGGTCTTTCTGCCTTTAGGAGGAATTGACTGAATAACATGCGGAAAATCCTTGTATATCAGCAACATCTGTCATATGCATTTTCCATCTTTTAGAGTTCATTTTCAGTTGGTTGCTGAGCTGCACTAACTCATTCCCCTCATCTTTGCAAAGTTTTTAATACCTTCAATAGTATTGGATTCAGACTATCGTGATATTCTACAACATCGACGCAGAAAAATACCATTCTTCGCTTCATTCTCCAGCTACTATTTAATTCAAAAGTTTGTCAAAAATTTGCTACACAATCAACAATACAATAAACATTATTACTTTCTCGTATAATATCTCCCACAACTATAAGCCTTTCGTAATTTCTCCCTCATCTTATACATATCCC